>ERZ887851.2564-NODE-2564-length-14075-cov-7.902211_pt1 | contig 14075 bp, 9 predicted proteins | sample MGYA00521100_ERZ887851 | MGnify/ENA primary metagenome ERZ887851 (study PRJEB32303, sample SAMEA104408602) | aquatic metagenome | biome: Brackish water; feature: Pelagic; material: water | place: Baltic Sea | collected 2014-06-06T16:11:00 | depth 11,444 m ...
GAGCATTGTTAATAATTTGTTTTCATCAGGGTTAAGATTTGTAACATTATCTTTATTACTAACTTTGTTGTTATTAAATAGTAGTTTATTCGAGTTATTTTTATGCTTCTTCCTGAAATAATAAAGGAATATTAATGAAATTATACAGGCAATAAAAATCACTAAATTTAAGGCATATACCCAGTAATTATTTACGAGAGCTTCTTCATCAACAAGCATAAAATTAAATGTATCAATCCTTTTTTTTAAAAGCTTGGGGCTATCAATAATATCAGATAGCAGCCATAGGTAAATATTTTCTTTATGTACAAAAGGTTTGTGAATGGTGCAAGCTTTCTGCATTAGTGGGGATAAAGCGTATTTTTTTCGGAGGTTGTTTTTTAAATCAATTTCTTCTATATTATTTTTAGCGACATAAAAAATATTATCATTTACTTTAAAGGAGGCAGTGGTATTTGCCAAATACGAATTTAATACCCCTAAGTTTTCCCATTTTTTTGTTTTAAAATCAAAACTCCATATTTCATCATTATTTATACTAAGATTTAAATCTTCTGGATTTACTTTTGCCCCACCTATGATATAAAGTTTATCATTTAAAATTTTATAAAAACTAGAATGTGATCCTTTAGGATAGATTCCGTTAACTGAGCTAATAATTTGCCATTCGTTAGTAACAGTATCATAAAAAGTAAGTTTATTGTTAGTGGTCCAGTAACCATAACCCCCATAACGATAAATAGTGTCATTATAAATAAATAAATTATTAAACCTAGCCATTTTATGGGTATACGAGTTATCAATTCTTTGAATGGTGTCATTATTTAATTGATATACTTTACCTCCATTAATTTCTACGAAATGAATGGGCTCTTTATCTAGTATATGATATGCTGAGAAGTTAAAATTAGGTGGGGATATTATTTCTTTTTTTTCAAGCAGGTGAAAACTGTTTACATCGTATATAGAAACAGAATCATTTTTAAAAACCAACAACTCTTCATTGTTCTTATTAAATAGATAGTTTGATTTAGTATCTATATAGATCTCTTGGCTAAATGTATTAAATCCAATAAGAAAGATTAAAAAAAGCAACTTATGTTTCATCTAAGAACAATATTTATAGGATACTATTTTTATTAATTTCACTTAGTAATTCATCTATATCTTTTAATTTTCATACAATATACAAGTATTTTATTTAATATAAAAAATAAGTGTACACTTAATTAAATTATGATTTTTCAAAAATATAAAAAATAATTTTTATATTCGGTACATAAATGATACATAAATGTTAAAATTATTAAAAAAAGAGATTGAAAAAAAATTAGGCAAAAAAATTCTAAATAGAGGCGATTGCGAATTGCTTTCAAATGCAATATTAGAAACAATTGATATTGAAATTAGCTATAATACAATAAGAAGACTATTTGGTTTGGCAGCAAACGTTAAGGCTAACAAAAATACCCTGAATACTTTGGCTAAATTCATTGGGTATAAGAATTACATTCATTTTACGCAAACTTATTTACAAGAAGAAAAACACAATTTATCAGTATTAGTTTTTAGAGCTGTTTACCATGCTGATAAAGCCGAAATAATTAAATTAGTTCAAAACACAAAAAGAAGTTCTGAAGATTTTGTAAGCTTTATCATTATCCTGTCCAGGGAATTACTTTATAACAAGCAGTATACTATTTTAAGTCAAGTATTTGAGTTAGAAGAATTAGCATATGACAATTTTTCTTATTCAGAAGTCTTATTTATTGGAAACTCAATTGGTTTATTGCTAAGAAAACAACAAGTGAAAGACAAGACCTTTTTAAACAATGCTAATTTTTTACGTTGTGTATATTTAACATTTGTTGATTATTCAAATCTTAATGGATATTATGCAGATTGGACAAAAATTATTAATAAAAGTAAAAAAACAAAAGAACTTCAAATTTTCACAAAGGCAATCCTAGAGTTCAGGAATTTTTTGAACAAGAAAACCGTTACAGATTCCTTTGAAAATTTAGCTTTTAATCCAAACTTACATCCTATTCTATGCAGTCGGTTATTATCGATTAAAATAATGGCAAATAAGGATGATGATTTAGAGCAGATTCTAGACGCTTATTACAAAGTACATTCCGGAAATAAATTATTGTTTATTGAGTATTCATATGAGCTTTTCATTACAGCTATTACCACAAAGAATAGGGCACTAATGCACTATCTTATTAAGCGCATAGATTTGGTTGAAAACAAACTGTTTTACTACCATAAATATCATTTAAATTTATTTTACCTAATGGGTATGTTTTACTATAAAATGATTCAAAACAAGAGCAATCAGAGCACATATAAAAAGTTGTATAATTTAAATAACACAAGTCATAGCTATGAACATTACATTACCTTATTGCACAGTATATTCTTATATTCAGAAGCCAAAACAAAACCATTAAAGGAAGCTATTAAAAACGACTATATTCAACTTAATAAAAAATTAAAATACCCTTATTTTTCGGAAGCATATTTAATAAATTACTTTATTGATAAATAGCTACCCTGTTAAGATTTATTAAAAATGGAAAGAATAAAAAACACTAAAACTAGCGCCGTGTAAAAAATAGTGCTATTTTTGGATAGATTAAAGTTCTTGTTTGTTTTTATTAAAAAAAATGTTAGTCAATATATACAGGAGCTAAAAATTATCAATTACTATAAAAATAGTCAACAGTTTTAACCTATTAAATTTTTAAAAAAATAACTTATGAAAAATTTACTTATAGTAATCATTGTATCACTCTCATTTTCAATACAAGCTCAATCAACTCTTGATGGGCTTTGGGAAACTGGAGAAGCTAATACCGAAGTAGACGTCAGCGAAAAAAACAGTCTATGGTCGGGAGTTGTCAAAGCATCAGATAGTAAGGACGATATTGGAGAACTAATTCTAAAGGATCTAAAGAAAGATGGAGACAAATGGACTGGAAAAATCTACGCTCCAAAGCATAAAGAATGGTATGATGTAGAGATAATAGCGCAGGAAAATAATTTAAAACTTAAAGTTAGTGCTGGAATCGTTAGTAAATCATTGGTCTGGAAAAAGAGCTAATAATTGGAAGTTGCTGAATTGAAGCAAAGTGATATGCCTATGGTTTAATTAGTAGACTAGACCAAGCAATTAATTATACATGACCCTATAAAGCCACTCTATTAATTTAGGGTGGCTTTTTTATACCTTCGCTTTAGTGGTTAGTCATTTACATAATGGTATTATATTAAAGGCATATCCTCCTCCTTCAGTTCAGCTATTTCTAAACCATATAAATAGGTTTATTTATAATTTACTACTTTTACTTAATAACTAATAATCAACACAATGAAAAAAGGTATCTATTTATTTTTAACTTTATTAATCGTTGCTTGCTCAACTGATGATAATAACAATATTGATGATAATAACAATGTTGATGATACTCAAGTAGAATGGCTATATGTACATACTGCTATAGAAGCAACAGCAACCTCAAGCACTACCCTTGTAATTCCTTTTACAGAGGATATATTTGCCTTTACAGACAGACCTAATAGAGAACATAAATACATCAGCGGTGATGAATTTGCTTCCTATTGGAATGATTATGATGATGAAAATAGTTTTAAGTTAGACCCTCCTAATGCTGTTTTAACTTGGGTAGATGGTGGTAATGTAGAAGAAGTAGAAGTAGTGATTACCGATGCAGATTTTGATGGTAACAATGTTATTTATACTATTGAAAACACCATCATTACAGCCAATCAAAGTTTTGAGGATGTTAGTTTATTTGTAGATGGTAATGGTGGTGACCCTTGTGAAAATAATAAAGTTTATTTAGATGGAGTAACAGTTAAGGCTTGTTCAGGTGCAGAAGACGGTGATACAGGAGTCATTAATGATGTTACGTATACTGTTGTTAACGATGTTAAGTTTTTAGAAATGGTGACAAATCAAGAAGATGTAACTAAAGTAGTTACTACTTTAGTTACTGATATGAGTTTTATATTTAATACGGCAACTACTTTTAATCAAGATATAAGTTCTTGGGATGTGAGTAATGTGACAACTATGTATCAGATGTTTTACGGTGCTACTGCTTTTAATCAAGATATAAGTTCTTGGGATGTTAGTAATGTGACTGATATGTATGGTATGTTTGGTGATACTTCTGCTTTCAACCAAGATATAAGTTCTTGGAATGTGAGTAGCGTGACTAATATGAATGGGATGTTTTATTATGCTACTGGTTTTAACCAAGCTATAGGTTTTTCTATTGAACCATTTACAGGAAATACAAATATATATTGGGATGTAAGTAGTGTGACTGATATGAGTGGTATGTTTCAAGGTGCTACTGCTTTTAATCAAAATTTATGCACTTGGAGTGTTACAAATGTTACATCTTGTGATGATTTTAGTGCAGGTGCTACTGCTTGGACATTACCTCAACCTTGTTTAAGTAGCTGTAATGGAGTTAATAATCCTGCTATTGGGCTGTGTTATCAGGGAGGCATAATATTTTATATATTTCAACCTGGAGATACAGGTTATGTTGCAGGAGAAACACACGGCTTAATTGCAGCTACAGAAGACCAAAGTTCTGGTATACAATGGTCTGCTGCACCTATTGTAACAGGTGCAACAGGTACTGCTATCGGAACAGGACTAACTAATACAAATGCTATAATAGCTGCTCAAGGTTCAGGGAGCTATGCTGCAAGTATAGCACGAGACTATAATGGTGGAGGATATACCGATTGGTTTTTACCAAGTAAGGATGAGTTAAACCAATTGTGGCTGAACCAATTCGATGCGTACATTTCTCTCAATACAATATTTTCTAACTATCCCGGTTTGGTCTACCTTACTCAAGGTCATGCCTACTGGAGTTCTACGGAGTTCGATTACTATGACGCGTGGTTTCAGTTTTTCTACCAAACTCAGTTTGAGGATGGTTTACAGGATAACGTCGGTAAGTTCAACACAACCTATGTGCGTGCAGTTCGAGCTTTTTAATTATTTAATTATTTATCAATTTAACAGATTACAAGCCATTCTATTAATTTAGGATGGTTTTTTTTATGCCTTCGGTTTAGTGGTTATAGTTAGTGGTGCACTCTTTTTTTTTTCATACTTTTTTCATACTTTTTCTTTGCTAAGTACTATAAAAATTGAATAATTACATACTTTTACTATAAAAAAACTTTTATTTTTTAATGTATAAAAGCACTTAGCCGAAGGCTTCAAAAGAGTAAAATGTCAATTAAAACGTCAATTAACAAAAAAAGCCTATCCGTATGGATAAGCTTCTCATCAATTAACTACATAAGTCTTAACGACTTAGAGTTAACAACAAAACATTTTAATTGCGGTCTGGACGAGACTCTGAAACTCACTTATAAACAACTGTATGCTAAGTGATTAGACTCCTTCTTATTGTTAGGATTACCTTTTTTTATCTTTTTATGTTAATAAAGAAGCAATATAAACTTTACAAAGAGAATTAGAATAACTCTAAATTAGTATAGTCCTTACAAGACCTGAACCTACTTCTATAAACACTTGTTAAACCTACAATAAACATCTATAAATAAAAAAGAGCACCCTATAGATGCCCTTTTTACTATTTTAATCACTGTATTTCCAACAATAACCTCCAGCTTGATCTTGTTCTTCTCTACAAGTTTTGGCTATTGGAGATTTGCTTATTCCTGTTTGCCTTGAAGCTTCTGCAACAGATTTAAATTGAGCTTCTCATCGGTTTAAAACACAAACCTAGTCCTATTTAAAGGACTCAACACAACTTCTTGGACCCCTACCTAATCCTTGTGCCTTATTAACGCTATATATATATAGTATTTATTAAATTATTGAATTAGTTTCCCCAAGCATTGTCTAACTTTTATAAGTGTTGGGTTATTTGGATCTTCAACAGGTTGACTTCCAACTTTGAATTCTATATTCACGTCTTTGTTGAAGGCAAGAACGATCGATGATCCTCCATATCCAAAATGTCCCATATATTGACCTTGCTCAATAGTAGTATTATCTTTTACTGCGTTGATTATACTTCCAACTCCCCAAAAACCAATTGCAACCATTGCAACAAGTCCGAACTCTTTAGTTTTTATTATCCAAACATAACGTTGGTGCTTACCAAGTTTTTCATACCATTCTGCTTTATTACTATTACTAGATAAATTTGGAGCGAAGAAATCTATTGGGTCGTAATCACCAAAATCATAATTATACGATCCGTTATACATTCCTTGATGGACTATTGTTCCATTTACTGGAGCATGAAAATGATGGTAATCCGTAAACCAAAGAAGGATGTCAAGAAGGTCACCTCCCAGGAAATGATTATAATATCCTGGTAATGCTTGCTTTAAATCAAATCGGTCAGATTTACCAGGAAGTTCGTAATCAGTATTTTTTAAGTTCTCAATATTCACCGTTCCGTCTGCACGATTAAGGTAAAAGATACCTCCATCAGAAGGTGCAACAATAACATCATTTGGAGTTGTTTCGCTACAAAGTGGTCGTTGTCCAGCTTTTAAGTTACGTAGAAAAAACTGGTTGAAGGACTTGAAACCACCTGTTGGACTAGATGAATCGGGTCTTTCATAATCATCAATATTGAATGGATGCGCTGTTGTTCCCTTATATTTCATCCATTCCGCCAATGTTGATATTGAAGATGTACTGTTAATAAAATCTCCATGGAAATTAAGGAATGTAGTAAACCAAAGCTTAAAACTGTTATCATTAACTAAAAGCAAACCTGATTCAGTATTTACTAAATAATCCCAATATTCAATGTACTTTCCTGGATTTGAAGTTGTCGGAGTATATGTCAACCATTCTGTGAAAAAATCTTGAAGTGAAGATTCTCTCGCTAAGTATGGGCTCCAGAACTTTACAATTGATTTACTGCGATTAGAAATCAATACCTCAATACTGACTTCAGTTAGTGCAGAAATATAGTTTACTTTATTTGCAGGTTGTGCAAGTATAGTTTCCAGTTTTTGGATATGGGCTTTAGCTGCATTTTCTTTTGTACTCCATTCAATTGCAGTAGGTAATGTAATTGTATTAATTTTTTTCATAGTAAAAGGTTCAGTTTCTTTAACTGTTTTATATACAGTTTTTTCTCTACAGCTTATTAGAGAGATTGCAACTACAAAAGCAAAAATACTTAATGCTTTAAAATAAGAATTTTTCATGATTAATTTTAGATTATGAGATTTAAACAAAAGATTTATTTAAGTTGTTAAAAATATAAAATACGTTTTTTTTTCAAATATTCAAGTTTAAATAAAGGTATAAAATTAAATTTATATATTTATTGATAAACATCATATAAAGTAATAGGTGCTGTATAATACATCAATTAATCTTCCGGTAATAATTTATAATTATATACTTTAGCTTAATAACTAATAATCAACACAATGAAAAAACTTATCTATTTATTTATAGGCTTATTAATCGTTGCTTGTAGTAGTGATGATGATAATACTGCTCCTGTAGTTACATTAATAGGAGAATCCTCTATAACTGTAACGCAAAACGCTACTTATGAAGATGCGGGTGCTACAGCAATAGATAATAATGATGGAGATTTAACTTCTAATATTGTTACAACTTCAAACGTAGATACAAGCACATTAGGTATGTATACTGTTACTCATAGCGTTTTGGATGCATCGGGTAATAACGGTTCGGCATCAAGACAAGTTGGTGTTGTAGGTGGTCAACCAACTCCTTGTAATGTAGTTTGGTTAGATGGTAATGGAGTAACAGTTAAGGCTTGTGATGATGCAGAAATATATTCAACGGGTATAATAGATGGCGTTACTTATACGTTGGTTAACGAAATAGTCTTAAGAGATATGATTGAAAATGGAGAAGATGTAACTAAGGTAGTTACCACTAAAATAGCTGATATGAATAGATTATTTTATATTGACGAAGATACTTATAATGATTTTAACCAAGACATAAGTTCTTGGGATGTTAGTAGTGTAACTGATATGAGTCAAATGTTTCAATTTGCTACTGCTTTTAATCAAGATATAAGTTTTTGGGATACAAGCAAAGTAACTGATATGAGTTATATGTTTGCTTTTGCTACTTCTTTTAACCAAGATATAGATATTTGGGATGTTAGTAAAGTAATAAATATGAGTGCTCTGTTTATTAACGCTTCTACTTTTAATCAGCCCCTTAATAATTGGGATGTGAGTAATGTGATTAATATGAGTAATATGTTTGAGGCTAATTTACTTTTTAATCAAGAATTAAATCGTTGGCAGGTTGGTAAAGTACAAAATATGAGTGCTATGTTTTCTTTTACTCGTTTTAACCAAGATATAAGTTCTTGGGATGTGAGTAGCGTGACTGATATGGGTACTATGTTTAATACAAGTGAATTCAATAAACCAATTAACGAATGGGATGTGAGTAATGTAACTGATATGGATTATATGTTTGCTGGAAATCTTATTACTCCTACTCAATTTAACCAGCCACTCAATAATTGGAATGTGGGCAGTGTGACTAATATGAATAGTATGTTTTTTCAAACTATCGGTTTTAACCAAAACTTAAGTTCTTGGAATGTTGATAATGTTATAAGTTGTTCTGATTTTAGTTTTGGGATCAATCTATGGCCAGAAAATTTACAGCCCAACTTCAATCCAGGCTGTTAATGATTTAAACTAATTAAATTATAAATCCTTTTTTTAAAATAAAGCTACTCTATTAATTTAGGGTGGTTTTTTTTATGCCAGCTATTTAGTTAATTGTAGATATTAATATGCCTACGGCAATGCGCTTAACCTTTCGTTAACCATATATTAACCAACCGTTAACTATTATAACTTGATATGTATTAGTTGACTTAATCTGTATATTTTCATTCTTTTAAAGTTACGTTTACTAATGACTCTATACCAAAGTGTCTATTTAATACTAAGTCTGCAGATCTTAAAGAACCATTGACCCATCCTTGTTGCTTTTTACCAACCTAAGTAATAATTTGATGGTATCCAGTTTGGACGTTTTAAATTAAAATAATCTTCCAACATTCTTTCTGCAACGCAAAAGGCTCCTTCAACCCATCCTTGCTGATCTGAATAAGCTTCCCCACAGATATAAATACTCTCCTTAGGGTTAGGGTTTCGCATATAAGCCATAGTCTTTGCTATGTCGTAATTAGATTTCCAAGCATGGTAACCTCCTCCAAATGGATCTTGGCTCCAGTCTTTATACCAAGTTACATATGGATAAGGAATTTCTGGACGGCCATGTAATTCTCTAATTTGATTCATAGCTTCATCTACCATTACTTGTGTCGCTTGGTTTTCAAGTAATCTAGATTTAAACTCATCTCCTTTTATTCTTTTTGTAGCTCTTGGCGTGAACAATTTTAAGTTAGACTCACCTTTTGTTTGAGACTTTGTTAATCCTTGCCAAAAGGTGACTGACCTCATATCGTTATAGCTTCCTAGCAATAAAGAATGACTATCATTTTGATCAACTCCAAAGTAATAACATTGGCGTATAGGAAGATCTGTTATTGAATGTCCATCATAGGTTTTAAAATCCTCTATCCACCAGGGCTCTTCAAATCCCATTAATATTTTTAAAGAAGGTTCCTTTATTACAGAAGCTATATTTTTTTGAAACACTTCTTGAGTATCTTTATCAAAGAAGAAATTGTTTTGATCTAATAATTCCAAAGACCTTCTGGGTATAGCAAGAATAATCTTATTTGTTTCTAGAGTCCAAATAGTTTTTGATTTTTCATGAAAAAATTTCAACTTATATTTATATTTACCGGAGGTTTGTTTATCGAATGTAACCAAACGGTTTCCCATCCATATATTAGCCCCTTTTTCTTTTAGATAAGCATCCGCTAAAGCATAGGCGATTAAATCATAGCCTCCTTCAATCGTTCTGTAAGTTACTGTTGAACTGGAAAAATCTCCTATCATATATGGTAATGCTTCAGCGGCATTCCAATTAATTGTATTAGAATAATACCCTCCTGCATCAGCTAAAAAATTAAACCCTTCTTGAGACACTTGATCTTTAATTAAATTCCAAAATCCAATATCATTTACTTTCATTCCAGAATAAGGACCAGGAAAATGATATGTAAGTTTTGGTTTAATGATATTCCATTGTTCTCTTGTAATTTTAAACGAATAGTCATATTTAGAAATCTTTTCGATATATTGACCAAAATGCATTTCGAACCAAGGGTCGGCAATCAAAACATCATAGATTAATTTATTAAATAATTGATTGGGACTATATCCTAAATCTTTTTCATTTAAATAATAGTGAGTCTCTAGTTTTTCACCTTTTTCTTGTGCTATTTCCCAAGCATTCATTTTAATACGTTGTTTTCTGAAATACCCAAAAAGATTTGCATCATTTCCCATGGGGAAATCAACATGCTTTAACTCCTCTTTAAATACATTTTGAATTAGTGATGTTACAATTTTTTGAGAAGTTAAATAGCGCATTCCCCCTAATTCTCCAGTAATTGTCATTCCTGGTAATTGAACAGATTCTAAACGCCCTCCAATACGATTACTCATTTCAAATATTTGAATTTGATCTGCTGGCAAAGCGGTATTCTCATCTTTAGTTAAACGATATGCACTATATAATCCCGAAACACCAGCTCCAATAATAGCTACTTCAATAGCTTTGTTAGAAGGTATATCATATTCTAATTTTATATTTTTTAAGTTCGTGCTAGATTTTTGAATTGGTGTAGATTCTTTTTCAAAATTTTCATTTACTACTTTTTTAACTTCTTTTGTTTTTTGAGCAGTTAATTCACCTATGTTTATTATTAGCAGGATCAGGATTAGATGTATTGTTCTCCTACTTTTTAATAATGAAATTATATTTCCTTTTTCCTTACGACAAGCAACGATAAGTACAGTTAAAAATAAATAAATACCTTTTTTCATTGTGTTTAGTTTTAAACCAAAAGTAGTTAATTAAAATGATGCATAAAAAAACCACACTAAATTAGTAGAGTGGCATTATTTTAAATGGAATAGGTTTGTTGGTTTTATGGGTTAATAGATTTTAATAAATTAGATATTCTTAAGATCTCTTTACTGATACTTTTCTGCACTATCTTTCCATAACTTGCCTGAGTAACTTTCATACTACTATGTCCTAATAATTCTGATACAATCTCCATAGGGACGTTATTATATAGTAGAACTGTAGATGCAAAAGTCTTTCTAGCCATATGATGTGTTAGATTCTTCTTTAATCCAACTACATCTGCTATCTCTTTTAAATAACCATTAAGTCTTTGATTAGAAATGTTTTTAAAGATTAACACCTCATCCTCATCATTGTACTTCTCTAGTATCTCTAATGCTTTAGGAAGTAGTGGAACTTTATATAATTTACTGGTTTTACTTCTCTTAATATGTAGCCATAAATTATCATCAAATTCCTTTACTACATTTTCCTTCTTTAGGAGGGCCATTTCTTTGTATGCAAGTCCTGTGTAACAACAGAAAATGAATAGATCTTTTACTTTCTCCATTCTGGTTATTTTAAAATGAAGATTCTCTAACTTTTGCAGCTCATCTACTGATAGAAATATCACTTCTTTTTTTACAGTTTTATACCTAAATAATATAAATGGATCTTTAAGTAAATAGTCTTCAGCAATAGCATACTTTACCACCTTCCTAAAACGCTGTATCGCTTTATTTAAAGTGCTTTGCTGCAGCTTCTTCTCTGTCTTAAGGAAATACTCATAATCATCAAGAAAGTTGCTCTTTAGCATGTTAAAACAGATGTCACGAGCTTTAAATTTATGCTTTATAAAATCCTGTAAATGCTTACCAGATTCAAGGTATTTACTGTACGTAACTTGTTTGATTTCTATGCCTATTAGTTTTTTAATTCTAGCATTATGCAGCTTATAAACCTCTATTACTCCTAGCTCATCTTTAGGAGCTTCTCCTTTGTATTTTTTATAGATGTCTAATACTGTAAATGGTGTTCCTTTAACTTGTAGAAATAAAAAAGCCTGATTAAGATTTTGTCTTATCAGGCTTAGTTGAGTGTTAATGTAATTTACATCAGGTTCTAGTGGTTCTGCTTGTTGCTTTTTACTATTCCAGAATAGAGGATTAATAAATATTCCTGTAGAGAATTGTTTTCTTTTTTTTAAATAAGTCAATCTACAGGTTATATAACAAAGTCCTTTGCTATTTTCTTTGTACTTATTAATAGTATATAATATGTTTAGTTTCATAATTTTTAGATTTTAAATTAATGGGAGTCTTTTGAAATATATAGGAGACCCCAGAGGAGTCTTTTTTAGGTACTAATTGAAGATATTTTGGAAGAAACATCAATTAACAAAAAAAGCCTATCCGTATGGATAAGCTTCTCATCAATTAACTACATAAGTCTTAACGACTTAGAGTTAACAACACAACATTTTAATTGCGGTCTGGACGAGACTCGAACTCGCGACCCCCTGCGTGACAGGCAGGTATTCTAACCAACTGAACTACCAGACCGTGCTTACAATATCACTATTGCTTATTAGCGAGGGCAAATATACATCTCCTATTGCTTATTGCAAACTATTTTTAAAAAAAATAAAAAAGTTTATTTCTATTACTATCCAAACTTTTGACGCTCTACTAGATACGTTGTTAAAATGGTGCTAAAATCTTCATTAACAGCCACAGGAACATACTTAATCCCATACTGTCCACAACGTATTTTAAGCTCTTTAAAATAATCTTTAACAGCTTTTTCATAATTAGTTCTAATGGTGTCTGCATAAAGATTTACATGTACTCCCGTTTCTACATCAACAAATCGTTTGGGCCTGTTGTTAAAGTTAAATTCTAGTTCTTTCTCTTTATCATAGGTATGAAATAAGATAACTTCATGCTTATTATACTTTAAATGCTGTAATGCCTCAAATAATTTTTCTTCTTCCAAATCACTTTGAAACATATCGGTAAACAAAAAAATCATAGACCGCCTTTTAATCTTATCTGCTATTTCATGAAGATAAGTATAAGACTTAGTTTTCACCTGCTCGCTTTTATTTTCTAGTGCTTCATTTAATTTAGCTAATAACATTTGATGGTGACGTTCACTAGCCTTTTCATTGCTATAAAAATCATAGTTATCACTATAAATGCTTAATCCAACAGCATCTCTTTGGCGTTTTAATAAATTCATGATCGCAGCAGCAGCCAATACTGAAAAACCAATTTTATTAAGATTATTTATATCAAAATCCTTTAATAAAGGATAATGCATAGAGCTACTATTGTCTATTATTAAATGACAACGTAAATTGGTTTCTTCTTCGTAGCGCTTGGTATACAATTTATCCGTCTTTGCAAATAACTTCCAATCGATGTGTTTGATACTTTCTCCTTGGTTGTAAATTTTATGTTCTGCAAATTCTGCTGAAAATCCATGAAAAGGACTTTTATGCAAACCCGAAATAAACCCTTCCACTACCTGATGAGCCAATAGTTCTAAGTTATTAAACCCTGTTATTTCGTTGATTTCTTTGCGTATATCCATTAGGCCTAAAATAAAAAAGGTTTGCTATATAGCAAACCTTTTTTGATCTTATGTTTTAATTGTTATTAAAGTAATGAGTTTAATGCTTCTTCATAAGTAGCTTTAGGAGCAACTCCTACTTGTCTACCAACTACTTCTCCATTTTGAAATACTAAAACAGTTGGAATATTACGCACTCCAAATTTAGCAGCAAATTCTTGATTTGCATCTACATCAACTTTACCAACAACAGCTTTTCCTTCGTAATCTTTACTGATTTCTTCGATGATCGGTCCAACCATTCTACATGGCCCACACCAAGCTGCCCAAAAATCAACTAATACGGGCTTGTCACTTTTTAAAACTGTTTCTTCAAAAGTTTGATCTGTTATTTCTAATGCCATAATTTAACGTTTTTTATATATGTGTTACTAAAATGAATATCTTT
>ERZ887851.2580-NODE-2580-length-14020-cov-11.011672_pt1 | contig 14020 bp, 18 predicted proteins | sample MGYA00521100_ERZ887851 | MGnify/ENA primary metagenome ERZ887851 (study PRJEB32303, sample SAMEA104408602) | aquatic metagenome | biome: Brackish water; feature: Pelagic; material: water | place: Baltic Sea | collected 2014-06-06T16:11:00 | depth 11,444 m ...
CCATTTTATTGTTATGATAATGCAATTATTAATGAAAAGGTTAGCTTCTTAAATAATCTCAATCTTGAATTTAAGCATAATTTTTATTTTGCGATTAAAGCAAATCCTAACCTTGCAATTATAAATTTATTGAAACAGAAAGGGCTTGGGGCAGTTGTTGTTTCTTCAGGTGAACTTTATAAAGCTTTAAGATCTGGAATTAAACCTTCAGAAATCATGCTCAATGGATCTAGCAAGAATGATTTTGACATTAAATACGCCATTACACAAAAAATTAGAAGTATTAATATTGAAAATATTGATGAACTTAATCTTATTAATGATTACTCTAAAGAAAAGGGCCTTGTTACTGAAATTGGAATTAGAATTAATCCTGGTATTGATCCAAATACACTATCTAAAATTAGTACAGGTAAATCTGGCGACAAGTTTGGAATTCAAATGGATCAAATAAATTTTGATGACATCCAAAAATTAGAAAATACTAAACTTAAAACTTTATCTGTTCATATAGGAAGTCAAATAGTTGACTATAAAAAGTTTATTGAATCCTATAAATCAATTATATATTTAGCTGATGAACTCAATCAAAATGGTTTCGAAATACAATATTTAGATTTTGGAGGTGGGTTTCCAGTTCTGGATCAAAAAAGTGAAGGATTAGATTTTGATCTCTGGCTATCAGAACTCAATTTGATCTTAAAGAATAAACAATATGATATTATATTTGAACCTGGTAGGTTTTTAGTCGCAAATTCTGGTTTCTTAGTATCAAGGGTTAATTATATAAAGCAATCTGGTTCCAAAAAAATAATTTTACTTGATAGTTCTATGTCTGAATATATTAGATCTACGCTTTATGGGATAGAGCCAATAGTTGAATTATTGCACGCAAACAATAATGAGGAGAAATTTGAGTATGATATTGCTGGCGGAGTTTGTGAGTCATCTGATTTTTTTATAAGAGATGTGTTATTACCAAAAATTACAAAAAATGATTATTTAGTTTTTAAAAATGTGGGTGCTTACGGCTCTTCTATGTCATCAACCTATAATAGTAGGCCCAGGCCATTAGAAATATTATTTAGTAAAAATGAGCATCGAGTTATTAGATCTCGTGATACTTTGGAAGATTTATGTAAAAATGAAATCATGTAGTTTTGGTTATTTTTTTTAAAAGAATTAATTTTTTTATACTAATTATCATTGTCTCATTAATATTAGGTTTAATTAAATTTAAAAATTCTATCCCTGAGACTCCTTTAAATTTAGTTTCAAGTGATGCTGTTATAGTTTTAACTGGTGATCGTGGAAAAAGAATAGAAAAGGGCTACCATTTAATCGGTGATACAAACTATGAAAAAATGTTTATAACTGGCGTCGGAGGATCAAAAGAAGTATTACAAAAGATTTTAGGGTTCGAAGAAAGTATTGTCGAATGTTGCGTAGAGTTTGGCTATAAAGCGGAGAATACTTATCAAAATGCAGTTGAGACTAGGTATTGGGCTAAAAACAATAATATTAAGTCAATTATTCTTGTAACTACTGATCTGCATATGCAAAGATCTTTGTTTCTTTTTCAGCAAATCACTAATCTTAATATCCAAGCTTACCCAATTGATTACAAACAAGATATTATTCCTCTAGAAAAATTATTTTCTGAATATATTAAATATGTAATTTCTAGGATAGTGTTCATTAAAAAATATGAAGATTAGATTTTTAATTCTTTTTTACTTTTCCAGTGCACTAATTTTAATATTTAGTGTTTTTGGAATATTTAGCTCCTATAAAAAATTTAGGTTTTTCGTAAAAATTTTTACAAATAATATGCTTATGAGCTTAAGAGTTTGCTGTAATATTGAAGTTGAAGTTAAAAATAATCAGCATTATAACAATGGCTACTTATATGCATCAAAACATCAATCAATTTTTGAAACAATTTATTTTAATAGTCTATTCTATAACCCTTCCTATATATTAAAGAAAGAATTACTAAGCATACCTTTATTTGGGATGTATTTAAAAAAACTTGACATGATAGCTATTGATCGTAGTCAAGGAATTAAAAGTATAAAATACGTAAATGAAGAAACTAAAAGATTATCTGAATTTAGACCAGTAATCATTTTCCCTGAAGGCACGAGAACTGAATTCGGTAATCAGCCTGAATTGAAGCCAGGCATCTACTCAATATATAAAAACTCAAATAAGCCAGTGGTCCCAATAGCAATCAATTCAGGAAAATTTTGGCCAAAAAATAATAAAATGAAATCTGGAAAGATAATTATTGAATTTAAAGATCCTATTCAGCCAGGCTTGAGTAAAGAAGATTTTTTAAAAAAACTAAAATCTGATATTAATAGTCTTAATCATTAGGAATAAATTTACCTGCCATCTTGGCTTTAATAATACCTTTTCTCACTTTTCTGGTTTCATTTAGTTTGGTGTGAAGTTTACTAGACTGTTTTTTTGTCATGTCTTGACCAAACTCTTTAATTTCTTTGATAAGAGATTTTGAAAGTTCAACAATAATTTTTTCATTAGCGAGAAATACATCACGCCACATATTTGGATTATTTTCTGTTATTCTTGTAAAATCTCTGAACCCTCCAGCAGAATATTTAATAATATTAGATTTCATAGATTTTTCTGTCTTCATAGCAGTGCGAACTAGAGAATAAGCAAGTAAGTGAGGAAGGTGTGAAGTTATTCCAAGTATTCTATCGTGTTCTTTAGCAGACAATATATCAACCTGCATACCTAAATTTTCCCAAAATTTCTTAATGGTGATTACGTTTTTTGTTTTTTTGTTATCGGTAGGGCAAATAATATTATACCTATTATGAAAAAGTTCTGGAAAACCATTTTCTAATCCTGATTTTTCAGTACCAGCTATTGGGTGGGATGGCACATAAGAAAATTTTGATTTAAAATTTTTATTAAAAAGTTTTACAATATTTGATTTAGTAGAACCAACATCAGTGACAATTACATTTGACTTTCCATGTTTAGCGATATTTATAAAAACTCTCTCGTATTCAAGTACAGGTATACAGATAATGATTAAATCTGCATCTGATATAGCATTCTCAATTTTAGCAACATGATAAACATGTTTAAATTTTGAAGAAACGATACGTTTTTTGACCGTTTTATCAGTATCAAATACTGTAATTTTTTTTGACAAGTTATTCTTTTGGACACCCTTAGCAATAGAAGAACCAATAAGACCAAAACCAATAATTAAGATATTTGCAAACATTAAAATTTGTTAAAAACTTTCATAGCTATTTGCATTTCTTCAGCAGTGCCAATGGTAACTCTTATGTAGTTTTTAAGCCCATAAGAGCTCAGTACTCGTAATGTTATTTTATGTTTTTTAGCAAATAGAGAGAATTGATTTGTCATTTTTTCAGATCTACATCTAATTAAAATAAAATTTGCTAGGGTATCAATAATTTCAAATTTAGTATTATTGAGGCCTTTAATAAAAAATTTTTTATTCTTTTGATTTAATTTTGATTGTTTTTTTAACCAACTTGTACTCTTTAATGACTCAATAGCCGCCTCAGAAGCTAGTCTGTTGACGTTAAAAGGTTTTTTTACTTGGTAAAGTTTTTTAATTATATCTATATGAGCATAACCCCATCCAACTCTCAAGCCACCAAGACCAAAAATTTTAGAAAATGATTTTGTGACTATTATATTATTATATTTTTTTACAAATTCTAACCCATCACTGTAACGAGAGTCCTGAATGTACTCACTATAAGCTGCATCTAAAACTATAAATGTTTTCTTATTTATTGATTTAATAAATTCTAATAACTCTTTTCTATAAAAAATAGAACCTGTTGGATTATTAGGGTTAGCAAGAAATATCACTTTTACTTTAGGAGAATATTTTTTCTTAAAATCTTTTAAAGTAAATTGAAAAGAACTATCATCATAAATAACGCTTTTACAATTGAAAGCTTTAGCAAAGATTTCATACATCGCAAATGAATATTTTGTATGCATAACTAGATCTCCCGGTTTTGTTAAAGCATGGAAAATCATCTGAAGAATTTCATCAGAACCAGCGCCTACTATCACATTTTCATTTGGAATTTTATTAAATACTGCTATCTGCTTCGCAAGCGATTGGCTATTAATTTCAGGATAAATGTTTGAGTGATGTGTATTTTTTTTAATAGTTTTAATAACTGAATTTGCTGGTCCATAATTATTTTCATTAGAAGAAAGCCTAATAAAGCCTTTGAATTCCTCTGCCCCACCCTGATATGTATTATTTTTTTTTACCATTTTGACTGCTTATTTATCAATAATTAAACTAATTAGCATTAAAATCACTAATTATCTATTGACAATATATCCAATTTAGCGATTATCCCAATAACACCGATTTGATTACAGCTTGCGGGTGATTAACAGCTAAAGCGCTTATTTCTTCACTCATAATATGTAATTTTAAATCAAAAGTTATTATGAGAAAAATTATTAAAAATAGTAAGTATCCTGGCTTTGTTTTGCAATGCAATGAACAGTTAGTATTAGATAGTGGAAAAACACTTGATGAATTTGAAATAGCATACCAAACATATGGTGAATTAAATGTTAATAAAAGTAATGCTATTTTTGTTTGTCACGCTTTAACTGGAGATCAATTTCCAGCAGAAAAAAACCCTATCACAAAAAAAACGGGATGGTGGGATCTTATGATAGGTCCTGGAAAGACCATTGATACAAATAAATACTTTGTTATTTGTTCAAATGTTTTAGGAGGTTGTGTGGGTACAACAGGGCCTAATGAAATCAATCCCAAAACAAATAAAATTTATGGAATAGAATTTCCAACAATTACAATACAAGATATGGTTAGAGTACAAAAAATATTAGTTGACGAATTAAAAATTGATAAATTACTTTCAGTGGTTGGGGGATCGATGGGCTCTATGCAGGTACTGCAATGGGCTGCAACCTATCCAGAATCATTGAGATCAATAATTTCAATTGCAGGCGCACTTAAGCACTCTGCACAAAATATAGCTTTTGATGAAGCTGGAAGACAATCAATTATGTTAGATCCTAATTGGAAAAAAGGTAACTACATAATTGAAGACACTAAACCAGAGAATGGACTCTCCGTTGCAAGAATGATTGCGCATATCACATATCTTTCAGATGCTGCTTTTCAAAAGAAATTTGGAAGAAACCTTCAGGAAAAACAAGATCTATCATTTGGATTTGACATTGATTTCCAAGTTGAAAGCTATCTTAGATACCAGGGGAAAAGCTTTGTGGATCGATTTGATGCCAACAGTTATCTATATATGACAAGAGCAATGGATTATTTTGACGTTTCAGAACAACTAATAAAAAATAAGGAATCTATTATTAAAAATAAAATAAGATTTTTAGTACTTTCTTTTACAAGTGATTGGCTATTTCCAACAAAAGAATCTAGAGGAATAGTATCCTTATTAAATTCAATTGGGTCTTTAGTGAGCTCTGCTGAAGTAGTATCTGATAGAGGACACGATAGTTTTTTATTGGACGAACCACAATTATTTAAAATTACTTCAGGATTCTTAAAAGGAATAAAATTATAAATGAGAAACGATTATAAAATAATATTGGATATTATTCCAAATGGATCGAAAGTTCTTGATATTGGCTGTTCATCCGGAGAATTACTAAGTCTTCTTAATAAAAAAGATAACGTGCATACTCAAGGTGTCGAAATTAACCAAGAAGAAGTTGTGAAATGTTTAGAAGATGGACTAGATGTAGTTCAGGGAGATATCAATCAGATTCTAGAAGATTTTCCTCATAATCAATTTGATTACTGTATTTTAACTCAAACAATTCAAACGGTAAACGCACCTGATAAACTATTAAATCTTCTAAAAAAAGTTGGAAAAAATATAATCATTAGCTTTGATAATTCAAATTATTATAAAAAAGTATTTAATTTTTCTGTCAGAGGTAGCTTTGACAACTTGCTAGAAAAGTCAGAGGGGGACCAATGGTTTAATACACAAAATATTCATCCTTGTAGCATTAAGGATTTTACTGTTCTGGCGAAGAAAGTTGGTTTCACAATCAATGAAACATACGATGTAAGAAAAAATAAAAGATTTATTTTTCCTAAATCTCCTTCCAATATTTTTTGTGATGAAGTTTTATTTAATTTATCGACTTAATGGCCTTAAATCAAAAAAGAAAATTTATTTTCATTTATAATGCAAAGGGTGGTAGATGGAATAGCACTCTGGATTTAGTTCACAAATATGTATCACCCAGTACATATAAATGTAGCTTATGTAAAATTACTTTCAATATAGGAATGAAAGAAAAATGGAAAAAATTTATAGAAAACTCTCTACATGATTTTGTTTTCTTACACAAAGAAGATTTAATTGAGCACAATTTGGAGAGATTTGAAAATGAACTTCCTCTTTGTATAGAAAAAATAAATGAAAAAAATTCTATTATAATTAATGCAGCCGAAATGAAAAAGTTTAAAGATGAAGATGATCTAATTTCATTTTTTCAAACAATACTATAAACCAATATAACCATCATATATTAGCCTCGAAGAAGCCACTACGATGAAAATATTGATGATAGTAAAAAATGACTTATCGCTTAATTTTTTATTCATCCAGTGACCTAGAATAACTCCAAAGATAGCAATAGGAGAAAACAGCATGTATTCTTGAATCTGCTTTATTGATAAAATATCCAAATAAAAATATGGAACAATTTTTGAAATATTAATAATAGCCATACTAAATACTAGCGTAGCAACAAACTCCGTTTTTTTCTTATATTGAGTTAAAAGGTAAGTATTCATTGGTAATCCACCAGAGTGAAGGCAAAAACTTGTGAAACCACTTAAAGTCCCCCAAAATGTTTTACTGCCATTAAGCGGCACAGTTCTTAAGATCGACTTAGTTAAAAGATAGTTAAAGAAGATATAAATGAGTGACATGGAACCAATGAAAATACTCATTGCACTTAAATTAATAAATTTAAAAAGTAGAGTGCCTAAAATTACACCAGTGAAAGTAAATGGGAAAAGACCAAATATAATCTTAGCATCGAAAAATTTTTTATTCAAATATCCAGCCATCAAATCACAAACTATCAATAATGGCATAAGTATTGATATGGCTTTAATTGGGCCATAATTAATTGAGAGTACAGTCACAGATACTAAAGCTAATCCACCACCAGAAAAACCAGATTTTGAAATTGAAAATAACAATACACAAATAGAAACAATGAAATAGTAACTATAATCTAACAAGAAAAAATTATACTGATTAAGGTATTAATTAAAAGTCTTGTGATTATTAAATGGCAGCTAAATTTCTTTGCAAATTAGATTTTTTTATTTTTAGATTACTTTTTACATAGACAATTTTTTTTGACACCTGCATCTTTAATCCACTTAAAAAAGGGACAGTTATGGGTCCTATTTTTTCTACCAAAGGTGATAATCTATAATTAACAAAGTTTTTCCAAGGAGGCGTATACAGATAATAAGAACTACCATCTAAATAAAAAAATTGATTGAGCAGATAGGTTAATTGTTTTTTTGAAAATGATCGCCCGTAACCAAATGGATTATTATCATACCTAGTCCACAGACCAGCCCTTCTAGGAACTATAGAAATTAAAATACCATTAGGTTTTAGAACTCTCCAAGCTTCTTCAATGACTGTTTCTGGTCTCTCCACTAATTCTAAAATATGAGAAAATACCATTATATCTATCGTAGAGGGTCCTATAGGTAAGCAATATTCATCAACCACCTCTTGCTTCATGCTTGAATTTTCTTTTTTAATTGATCCTAAAAAATCTGGTGACATTTCATGAAATAAAGCTTGTGGATATGATTCCTTTAAAAAATCAAGATATGGGTAGGTGTATCCCAAACCACAGATTTTTTTTGCTTGATGTTTATCTATAGCCTGTAAAATGTTATTAGCTGTTTCTAATTCAACAATTTTCCCTAATTGCGAGTTATAAAAATCAAGGATGGTTGATGCGCTAATTTCCATAGTTGTATTTTATATTTAATTTTCTTAACATGCTATTTCAATGCAAAAACCAAATATATATATTTTTCCTCAATTGTCAGATAATTACGGATACTTAATTAAGCTGCCTCATGCAAAAGAAGCAGCAATAGTAGATCCTTCAGATCTAGAAATGTGTGAAAAAATTTTAGATCTTAATGACTGCTCATTAAGTCATATATTACTAACTCATCATCACGATGATCATACAGCAGCCGTAGAGGATTTAAAAAAAAAATACAATGCAAAAGTCATTGGGCATGAACTAGATAGTCAATTACCAAATACTGATATTAAAGTTAAATCTGATCATGAAATTGATATTTTTGATAACACTTATAAAATAATTTCTACACCTGGACATACTGTGCAGCATATTTGTTATTTCAATCAGGATTATTCGATATTATTTGCAGGTGATACTTTATTTAGCCTAGGATGTGGAAGGATGTTTGAAGGAACGCCTGAATTATTTTTGCAATCACTCACAAAAATAAAAAAATTACCAAAAGAAACTCTCATCTACTGCGGACATGAATATACACATAGTAATCTTCTTTTTGCTTTATCTATTGATCCTGAAAATGAAGATTTAATCTCATATGGAAAATGGATTGAAAAGCAGGGATCAGACGCTCGGCCAACTCTACCAACTGAACTTCAAAAAGAATTGAGTTTAAATCCATTTTTACGATGTGATGAAAAAGTATTCCAAAAGCTATATAATTCGGAAGATCCGGTTGAAGTTTTTAGAAAAATGAGACTAGCTAAAGATACTTTCTAATTGAATTTTTAAATTTTGTAATACAAGATTATTTTAATGAAAATAGAAATTCCAAAAAATAATATTCTTAAAAAAAATCAATTAGAATTATGTTTATTAGATATTAAAAAAGCAAAGGGAATACCAAATGAATACTATACCGAAGACGCATGTTTAAAAGTTGAACAAGAGAAAATTTTTAACAACGGTTGGTTTGCCATTGGTTTTATAAATGATTTAGATCAACCCGGTTCGGTTATTCCAGTCACCTATTTTAATAATCCTATGCTTATAGTAAGAAGTAAGGAAGATAATAAAGTAAGAGTTTTTCAAAATGTCTGCCGACATAGAGGTATGAAACTTATAGATGAGCCTACTGTTTTAAAAGGTGCTATAAGATGCCGTTATCATTCATGGTGCTATAAACAAACAGGAGAAAATTGTGCTACACCTCACATTGGAGGTCCTGGAATTAACTTTCATGAGAGTATCGATAAAAATGAATTAAACTTATTTGAAGTAAGAACACATATTTGGAGAGGAGTAGTTTTTGTTAATCCTGACGGCAATGCTCCTAAATTTGAAGATATGCATGCTTCTATTATCAAAAGGTGGGAAATTTTTGATCAAGAACTATATACAGATCAAACAGAGTCTTCTTTTAAGTTAGAATTAAATAGCAATTGGAAATTAGCTGTAGAAAATTACTTAGAAGCTTACCATTTGCCTTGGGTTCATCCTGGTTTAAATAGCTATTCTAAATTGGAAGACCATGAAAATATTGTCAATTACGGAAACTATTCAGGACAAATTAGCTACAAATATAATCCTATTTTTTCAACTGGTAAAAAATTTAAAGATTTCAAAAATCTTGGCTCTGAATGGAATTCTAAAGGAGAGTATATTGTATTATTCCCTAATCTTATTATGGGTGTTCAGAGAGATCATACATTTAATCAAATTATTGAACCGGTATCTTCTGAGAAAATAATTGAACATACTCAAATATACTATTCTGATCCAAAAATGCTCGATCAAAAATATCAGTCCACAAGATTAGAAAATGCACATTTATGGAAAACAGTCTTCGAAGAGGATATATTTGTAGTTGAGGGTATGCATAAGGGTCGTTATGCTAAACATTTTGATGGGGGGTTCTTTTCTCCCCTTATGGATCTTCCTACTCACGTATTTCATGATTGGTATGCTCGGAAAATTCTACAATATTAACGAATAATTCTATTTTGTTTAATTGCCTATAGTAATCAAACTGACATATGTTAGTTTTATTAAAAAATGGAAGACATTAATCGATTAGATACGGACATCTCAGAAGCTTTTCAAAAGAAGCAGATGGATAAGGTTTGCTCTCTTTATTATGAGGCAGCTAATTACTTTGAGAAAAAATCTGATATAGAAGCTGCTTGTTTTTTCTACACACAAGCACTAGTAATGGCCCTTGAAGAAAATCATGACTTAAAAGAAAAGATTATTCATAAGCTTGAAAAATATGGTCGCAATCAAGACACAACATTAAATTAATCAAATAATTATATAATGCAAAATCGAACGATACAGCTACCTGCTAGTTGGCTCCACCATTTAGAACAAGAATTTCAAAAGCCTTACATTAAAGATCTAAAAAAAAAATTACAAGAATGTAAGAAAAAAAAAATTACCACCTATCCTGAGGGATCTAAAATTTTTAATGCCTTTCATTTAACCGAACTAGATAAAATCAAAGTTGTTATTTTGGGTCAAGATCCTTATCATGGTCCTGGTCAAGCACATGGTTTAAGTTTCTCAGTACCCCATAATATCAAAACTCCCCCTTCACTAGTAAATATTTTCAAAGAGCTTGAAGATGATTTAAAAATTAGAGTAGATAGGTCAAATGGTAATTTAGAACATTGGGCTAATCAGGGAGTATTTCTCCTCAATACTACTCTTACAGTATCTAAAAATGAACCTATGTCTCATAAAAATTTTGGTTGGAATATTTTTACAGATAAAGTAATTGAGATTATAAATCATCAGAGGAAAAATATAGTGTTTATACTATGGGGAGCGCATGCTCATTCTAAAATTAATCTAATTGAATCTTCCAAACACTTAATTCTACAATCTGTCCATCCTTCTCCCCTATCAGCACATCGTGGATTTTTTGGAAGCAAGCCATTTTCTCAAACAAATGACTATCTAGAGTCAAAAGAAATTGATAAAGTTAATTGGATATGAATAAAGATTTGGGCGGCATCATAAGCTTTATTGAAAAAGCTATACTATTTACAATCCTTGTTTGTACCTTGATCGCTATTGTCTTTGAATTACTTCATATGATTGATGAAAAATTTGTTGAATTAGCAGATTTACTTCTCTTATTTATTTATGTGGAAGTGATTGGGATGGTAAGAGTCTATTATGTATCCAATAGAGTTCAAATGACTTATCCTCTTTTTATAGCAATCACAGCCTTGTCTAGACTAATAATCTTACAAGATAAAAAAGATCTAAACCCAGAGTCATTACTTTATGAGGCTGGGGCAATTGTCTTAATTTCAATAGCTGTAATAGTTTTAAGATTTAGGTATTTTGAAGCACTTCGACCTACTGAAAATGTTGATCAATTTGCTTCTGAAAAAAAGAAATCTAAGAAGTAATTATTTCTGTATTTATAATACCTTATAAAATTTTATGAAAAAAATAGCTATCATCGGTACTGGTTTATCAGCCCTATCTCTTGCTCACCACTTACCTACTCTCGATGTTACATTCTTTGAAAAATCATGGAGACCTGGAGGTCGGCTTAGCACAAGAAAACAAAGTGATTTGAAGTTTGATCACGGAGCTCATTTTCTATCACCAGATCACGGAGTATTAGGTTTTACGGAAGCTCTGGAAAAAGTTGAAGCTATTAAAAAAGTAGAAGGTTTATACACTCCTAATTATTACGGTGGCGCTTCAAAAGAGATTAAGTCAATCATAATTGGTCATAATGGTATTGAGTCCATACCTATCAATCTTCATAAGTCTCTTCGTTACCCAACAAACTTTTCCACAAAAATTGAAAAAATAGAAAGAGATGAAAAGAATTATTATTTATTTTCAGATAAAGATAAATTTGGACCTTTTGATATGGTTTTTGCTGGTATCCCCTTTGAGCAAGGAATGGATTTATTGCATGATCACATTGATTTTAGCCAGTACCCAAGCCCAACTTTTAATTCAATTTGGACTGTAATGCTAGGTTTTGATAAGCGACTAGGCACTGATTTACAGTTTGGATACTATCTAACAAAAGAGATCAGTTTTTTCATGAATCAAAATTTTAAGCATGAACAATTTAATCAAGAAAGCTGGGTTTTCAATATGCGCTCAGAATGGTCAAATAAATATTACAATATTGAGCCATATGTTTTGGAAGATTACGTAGTAAATGAGGTAAAAAAGATTTTTCAATCCGATGCCAAAGCAACTTTTAAAAAGTCTCATCGATGGAAATACGCTAATACTAAGAAGAGTTTAAGAGATTTACATGGAAAATCCTATATTTCTTCTGTTGATCATAAACTCTATCTTTTAGGCGATTGGGGAGAAGGGCCTGCTATGCAAGATGCTTGGCTTACCGGTAAAAAATTAGCTAAACATATTGAGGAATTTAGTTTAAAAATTTAATACTAATCTAATGGGGGATTAGCTCAGCTGGGAGAGCGCTACGCTGGCAGCGTAGAGGTCAGGAGTTCGATCCTCCTATCCTCCACCAAAAATAAAGATTAATCAGATAATAAAATAACTATAACCTTGGTACAATAGGGTTATGCAAATAACAATTATTGCCCAAATACTAAGATTATTTAAAAATTGCTTCAAGGAGGAATTAGTTTCTAAAAACTTTGGACCAATTAAAACCATTAAACAAATTAAATAGATTAAAGGCATTAAAGTTTCTAAATACATTTAATCCTAATTATATTTTTTCAAAGATTTCTTAATTGTTTGGGGAAATCCAAGTTGATTTATTTTTCTTTGCCAATGCCAATAGCATTAACAACTTCACTTTGTTCCATAATTTTTGGATATTGATAATTTAAACCCAATAGCTGCCTAACCCTAGGATCACAGCTATTTTTAAAAGTATCTGTGAGCAAAGAACATAAATCTTCAACTGGCTTTATATATTTAGGAAGAAATTCAATTAATAAAACGGCTCTTTGATTTTCAGATTTGTTGGGCATAGCACCATGCCAACAATTACCATTAAAGAAAACAAGGTCTCCTGGCTTAGCAATCATTTGTGTCCTACTGGTGATATCATCTTCTTTATTTGGATAGTGAAGATTTTTTTGAGAGCCAGGTATAAATGCAGTTGCACCTGATAATTTTGTACACGCATCCAAAGGAATAGTTGCTTGTATATTTTGAGGGAAAGAACTATTAAGACCTCTAGGAAAAGTTTCCTTATTATAAAAATCCCAATAAGGATAATCTAAATGAAGTTCTTGACCGGGCGAACCAGGCAATAATCTACTCGCACAATAAGAGCCACAAGTGAACTCTGTACCAAGAAAGTTTGACATAAGCTCAAAAATAATATCATGGCTTATGATTTTGCTAAAAATTGGCCCCTTACCAAAAAGATTCCAAACTCTTTGTTGTAAATTAATTTTTCCTTTTGCTTCAGCTTCAGCATTAAAATGAGATTCTTTTTGGCCTTGCGTGTCAGCAAAATTATTAATTATTTCTTTTGCTGAATGAATAACATTCTTGTCATAAACATCTTCAATAACAACAACACCACTTCCTGTCATCAATTCATCAAAAATTAAATCTGCTTTATAATTTGAATGAGAAAAAACTTTCATGGTAAATAATACTATATAGTTATTGAAGTTTAAAGAGACTACGAGGGAGAAAAATAACTCCCTCGCTAATTAAAAAATTTAAGCTTTTGATCCTAACCAACCAACAATTAACCATACAATCATTATTACGAACGGATAATATCCACCAAGCATAGCTATTTTTCCCATTATTAAACCCTCCTAAAAGTTGTAGTAATTATAATTTAATATGCATATTTTGCATATAAATATTAAAAGATATAAATTATTATTGATTCAATTGACTTATTTAGAAATTAAAAATTAGATAATAAAAAATTTAC
>ERZ887851.2589-NODE-2589-length-13997-cov-8.413068_pt1 | contig 13997 bp, 9 predicted proteins | sample MGYA00521100_ERZ887851 | MGnify/ENA primary metagenome ERZ887851 (study PRJEB32303, sample SAMEA104408602) | aquatic metagenome | biome: Brackish water; feature: Pelagic; material: water | place: Baltic Sea | collected 2014-06-06T16:11:00 | depth 11,444 m ...
AATAATTAATTAATAATTTTTAAAGTTTGTGTCTTTAAATTACTTTACAGGGATTTCTTTTAAAATTTCTTTTATAAATTTCCAGAACTTTTGAGTAGAAGAGATACTAGCTCTTTCATCTGGAGAATGTGCTCCTTTTATCGTAGGTCCAAAAGAAACCATATCCATCCCAGGATAATTTGTTCCTAGAATCCCACATTCCAAGCCTGCGTGACAAGCAGCTACATTTGCTTTTTCGCCATTCATTTTTTCATATAAAGCTGTTAGCACTTTTAAAATAGCAGAATCCATATTGGGTGCCCAACCTGGATAATCTCCAGATAAACTGACTGAAAATCCAGCCAATTCAAAAACTGCTGTTAAAGTATTTACCATATTATCTTTAGAAGAATCTACCGATGAACGCGTAAGACATTCTATAGTAATGGAACCATTATTCACTGTTATTTTGGCAATATTATTAGAAGTTTCTACTAAATCTTCAATTGCAGGACTCATTCTAAAAACACCATTATGAGCTGCATAAACAGCTTTAAAAAATTGATCTTGATCTTCAACACTCATTACCGTTTCTGGTACTATTACTTTTTCAGCCCTAATAGTGATATCTGATTCTATGTGATGAAATTCATTTTTAATTTTATTTTTCATTTTTTCAAAACCCGCAAGAAAATCAACCTCGTTATTAATAGCAACTACCACAAGAGCATTGCTTTCTCTTGGAATTGCATTACGTAAACTTCCGCCTAATAAGGAGGATAATGAACAATTATCATTCACTTCAGATAAAATACGGTTCATCATTTTATTAGCATTCCCTAATCCTAATTGAATTTCCATACCACTATGCCCACCTTGCAGTCCTTTAATTGTTATTTTATATGCATTGGCATCATTAGAACTTGGGATTGGAAGGTAATTTTTAGATGCAGTAACATCGACTCCACCAGCACAACCCACTCCTATTTCATCATCTTCTTCGGTATCTAAATTCAATAAAATTTGTCCTTGTAATATTCCGCCTTTTAATCCTATAGCACCCGTCATTCCAGTTTCTTCATCAATGGTAAATAAGGCATCAATTGCTGGATGTGCAATAGTGTCGCTTTCTAAAATTGCCATAATAGTAGCTACTCCCAACCCATTATCGGCGCCTAAAGTGGTTCCATTTGCGCGAACCCAATCACCATCCACATACATCTCGATTCCTTGAGTATCGAAATCAAAATCGGTATCATTATTTTTTTGATGTACCATATCGATATGAGACTGCAATATAATTCCCTTACGGTTTTCCATTCCAGAGGTTGCGGGCTTGCGAATAATTACATTTCGTACATCATCTTCAAAAGTTTCTAAACCTAAATTATTTCCGAAGCTCTTCATAAACTGAATTACTTGTTCTTCCTTTTTGGAAGCACGGGGCACAGCGTTTAAATCTGCAAAATTGTTCCAAAGTCTATTTGGTTCTAAATTTCTAATAGCTTCATTCATGGTTTAAGGTTTATTTAAAATATTCTTACAAAATTACAATTTACTTCCACGAGTAAAAATTATAAAAAGAATTATTTGTAAGTTTGATTTATGCAAAAAAAGACAAAACTAATTTTAGTAGTCCTACTACCTATTCAGGTTTTAGTTTTGCAACTTTTAAAACATGCCCCTGAACTTATAGAATCTTTTTATAGTACCGGAATATTTTCTGTTATTTCAAAAATTTCTAGGTATGTGTTTGGGTGGATTCCTTTTTCAATAGGTGATGTTTTTTATTTCTTTTTGATCTTATTATTGATTAGATGGATTTTTAAAAACATAAAACGAATAAAAACAGATACTAAAAATTTTATTTTAGATGTGTTTTCAACTTTATCTATTGTGTACCTACTATTTAATCTTCTTTGGGGATTGAATTATTATCGCGTTCCATTGCATCAAAGCCTTTCTCTAGATACCGAATACAATACGGAAGAACTAATTTCTACTACTAAAAGGTTGATTAAAAAGTCGAATGAAATGCATCGAAAATTAGGTTTTCACGATACCATAAAAATTGAATCTCCTTACAATTATAAACAACTATTTAAAAAGACCCTAAATGGCTATCAAAACCTTTCTCAAAAACATCCTAATCTTAATTATAGTCCTTTAAGCTTAAAAAAAAGCACTTGGAGTTTGGGATTAACTTATATGGGCTATAGTGGTTATTACAATCCTTTTACGGGTGAAGCGCAAGTAAATGGTCTTATTAAACTGTATGAATTTCCTGTGGTAAGTTGTCACGAACAAGCACATCAATTAGGTTTTGCCGCAGAGAATGAAGCAAATTTTATAGCAGCACTTGCGACTATAAATAATGAAGATGAATTTATTCAATATACGGGGTACATTTTTGCATTGCGCTATTGTGTTAACGAAATCGCTAGGCGTGATTTAGACACTTACCGTGAATTATTGACGACCATTAATCCCGGTATTTTAAAAAGCTATAAAGAAATGCGCGATTTCTGGAAAAGTTATGAAAACCCTTTTGAAGTGATTTCAAAATTATTTTGGGATCAATTTTTAAAAGCAAATAATCAATCCAACGGAATTAAAAGTTATAGCTATATGGTAGCTCTAATTATAAATTATTACGAAGACCAATCGTTTTAGATTCTAATAGTGTTAAATTTTTGAATATTAATTTTTAATCCTACAGTATTTGTATTTTTAAGAATTATTGTTAATAAACCAACTCATGAAAAAAATAGTACTTCTATGCTTAATCTTAGTAAGTGTAACAAATTTAATTGCTCAAGATTATTTTCCAACCAATACTGGATTAAAACAAGAAAACAATAACTATACAGCTTTTACCAATGCTGTGATTTTTATTACTCCAAATGAAGTAATAAAAAACGGTACTTTATTAATACAAGATGGAAAAGTAATAGCAAGTGGTAGATCAGTAAACATTCCTAAAAACGCTATTATTATAAATTTAAATGGGAAACATATTTATCCTTCCTTTATCGATCCATATTCTGGTTTTGGAGTATCGAAACCAGAAAATGCAAAAAGAGAACGATCCCCTCAATATGAAACTAAACGAGAGGGGTTTTATTGGAACGATCATATCATGCCCGAAAATAAAGCCATCGACAAATTTAAGTATGCTAGTAAAAAAGCCGAGGAACTAAGAAAAGCTGGGTTTGGAGTTGTAAACTCACATATTATGGATGGGATTGCTCGAGGAACTGGGGTTTTAGTAACTTTAAATGATGAGGGTACTAATTCAGAAAGAATCATCAATGACATCTCCGGTCAATACTTTTCTTTTAAAAAATCGCAAGCAAGTAGACAATCCTACCCTTCTTCACATATGGGATCTATAGCTTTATTAAAACAATTTCAACACGATGCTAAATGGTATGCAGAAGGAAATGCAGCCAATAAAGACTTATCATTGGAGGCTTTCAATGCTAGTAAAAACGTACCCGCATTTATTGAAAGTGGAGATAAAAGAAAAGACATTAATGCAGCTGATATTAGTGATCAATTCAACCTTAATTATACCATTATTGGTGGAGGTAATGAGTATGAAATGATCGAAAGTATCAAAGCTACTCAAGCAAAATATATTATTCCCATCAATTTCCCGGAAGCTTATGATGTGAGTGATCCTTATTCATTAAAACACCTGACTATCGAAGAAATGCGTGATTGGAATCAAGCACCTACTAATTTAAAAGTATTGGCTGATAATAATATTGAATTTGCGCTAACTACTTTTAAATTAAAAAAAGTATCTGAATTCGATACCAATCTAAAAAAAGCCATTAAATATGGTTATGATAAAACCAAAGCATTAGAATCTTTAACTACGGTACCAGCAGCAATGCTTGGTCAAAGCGATAAAGTAGGGTCTTTAAAAAATGGACGGTACGCCAACTTTTTAATTACCTCTGGCGAACTTTTTGAAGAAAAAACAATCCTTTATGAAAATTGGGTTCAAGGAAATAAAAACGTGATTAATTCTTTAAACCAAAAAGATATACGTGGAGATTATGCGATTTTAACAGGTGGAAAAAAATTCAAAATTTCGATTTCTGGCAAAATAGACAAATTAAAATCTAAAGTAAAAATTGACACGGTAGCATATGCTTCAAAATTAAATTACAAAGACGATTGGCTTACTCTTACGATTACAGATAAAGAATCTTTAGATGTTTATAACTCTATCGCTCTTATTGAAAAAAATAATGATAATTTCTCAGGACTATTAATTTCACCAAGTGGAAAAGAAACTACTTTTACTGCTATAAAACAAAAAGCTTCTAAAAAAAATAAAAAAGAAGATAAAAAAGAGGACGAACAAGAAATTGAAATAGTACCGCTCACCTATCCAAATGTGGGTTATGGTTTTTCTGAGCTTCCAAAACAACAAACCATTCTTTTTAAAAATGCAACGGTTTGGACCAATGAAGAGGATGGAATTTTAGCGAAAACGGATGTTTTAGTTAAAAATGGTAAAATTGAAAAAATAGGAACTAACTTATCTGCTAGGAATGCACTAACTATTGATGCATCAGGAAAACATTTAACTTCTGGATTAATTGATGAGCATTCACATATTGCAGCATCTAGTATCAATGAAGGAGGTCAAAATTCTTCTGCCGAAGTAAGCATAGAAGATGTTTTAGATCCTGAGGATATAAATATCTATCGTAATTTAGCTGGAGGAGTTACCACCATACAAATATTACATGGTTCTGCCAATCCAATTGGAGGTTGCTCTGCTATTATAAAACCTAGATGGGGATCTGATGCAGATGGGCTTCTTTATAAAGATGCTCCAAAATTTATAAAATTTGCGTTGGGTGAAAATGTAAAACAATCCAATTGGCAAAGCTACAGTCGTTTTCCACAAACTAGAATGGGAGTGGAACAATTATATATTAATTATTTTACGAGAGCTCAAGAGTATGAAGCTAAAAAGAAAAGTGGAAATACCTATCGTTATGATGAAGAAATGGAAGTTTTGGTAGAGATTTTAAACAAGGAACGATTTATTTCTTGTCATTCATATGTGCAAAGTGAAATCAATATGTTAATGAAAGTTGCAGAACGTTTCAATTTTAGAATTAACACATTTACACACATATTAGAAGGATATAAAGTAGCCGACAAAATGGAAAAGCACGGAGTTGGTGGATCAACTTTTAGTGATTGGTGGGCTTATAAATATGAAGTAAAAGATGCTATACCTTATAATGCCACAATTATGGCCAATGCAGGAGTTACGGTAGCAATTAATAGTGACGATGCAGAAATGTCTAGAAGATTAAACCAAGAAGCAGCAAAATCTGTTAAATATGGTGGGATGTCTGAAGAAGAGGCTTGGAAAATGGTCACTTTAAATCCGGCAAAACTATTACACTTAGATGATAAAGTAGGAAGCGTAAAAGTGGGTAAGGATGCAGATTTGGTATTATGGAGTGATCATCCCTTATCAGTATACGCAAAAGCTGAAAAGACATTAATTGAAGGAGCTGTTTACTTTGATATGGAAACAGACAAACTTCAACGTAAAGCAATTCAGGAAGAAAAAAACAAACTTGTTAACTTAATGCGAAATGAGAAAGACATTGGAGAAAAAAAGAAAACTCCTATGAAGAAAAAGAAGAGACATTTAACATGTGAAAGTTTATAATTCAAATTAAAGAAATCATTCCATTATGAAAACATTTAAAAATATAATAACACTAGTAATCATGAGCTTTAATTTGGTTGTTTTTGCACAACAAACACCTGCTCCTATTCAAAATGAAACCATCACTATATCTGGAGCAACTGCTCATATAGGTAATGGTACCATTATAGAAAACAGTATCATCACATTTGAAAACGGTATATTAATAGCTGTTGCAGATGCTACTACCTCAAAAATAACGTTGAGAGGAACTATTATCGATGCTACTGGAAAACATGTATATCCAGGTTTTATAGCTCCTAATACAACATTAGGATTGGTAGAAATTGATGCGGTTAGACCAACAAGAGATCAAGATGAGTTAGGTGAATTCATTCCCAATGTAAGGTCTTTAATAGCTTATAATGCAGAAAGCAAAGTGGTTGAATCATTGCGTCCAAATGGTGTATTGATAGCACAAATTACTCCTAGAGGTGGTACTATTTCTGGTACTTCTTCAATTGTACAATTAGATGCTTGGAACTGGGAAGATGCAGTAGTTAAAGAAGATGATGGAGTTCATATAAATTGGCCAAATAGTTATGCTCAAGGCAGATGGTGGTTAGGAGAATCTAGTGCATATAAGGCAAACAAAAATTACCAAGAAGAAATTGAAAATATAAAGAGCTTTATTTTAAATAGTAAAACCTATGGAAAGTCAACTCCTAAAAAAATTAACGAAGCTTTTAAAGCAATGCAAGGTTTATTTAATGGTCATCAAAAAATATTTGTGCATGCAGATGGAGAAAAAGAAATGATTGATGCGGTGACTATTCTAAAAAATAATGGGATATACAATGTTATTGTGGTAGGAGCTTATGAAGCTTATAAAATTAGTGATTTCCTCAAAAAGAATGATGTCTCCGTTTTAATTCAAAGGGTCCATAGTACCCCTGAAAGAGATGATGAAGATTATGATTTACCATATAAGTTAGCGAAATTATTAGTAGATGAAGGAATTTTAGTAGCTTTACAAACAAGTGGGCAAATGGAAGGAATGAATACCCGGAACCTACCTTTTTATGCAGGTCAAGTTGCTGCGCAAGGTTTAAGTAAAGAAAAAGCATTGCAATTAATCACAGAAAACCCAGCTAAAATTTTAGGTATTGACGCAAATTATGGTACATTGGAAAGTGGTAAAAGTGCTACTTTATTTATTTGTGAGGGAGATGCTTTAGATATGCGTACTAACATTTTAAGCCAAGCTTTTATTGATGGCAGAGAAATATCTCTAGAAACTCATCAAACTAAACTTTGGAAACGATATTCTAAAAAATATAGTAATAACTAATTTTAAATGAAATATTCATTATTTGTATTAATTATTTGTTTTGTTATTCAAGTAAAGTCTCAAACTAACTATAAGTATGAGAATTTTGGAAATAGGTCTATATTATTAAATGGTAATGTTACCGGTAGTGTTGACGATTTAGGAGCAACCTATTATAATCCGGCAAGACTAGCTTTAATAGAAGATCCTGTTTTTGCTATAAACGCTAAAATATATGAATTTATCGATATTAAAATTGAAAATTATTTATTTGACAAAAACGATCTTTCAAGTTCAAATTTTAAAGGTTTACCAAGTATGGTTTCTGGGACTTTTAAAATAAAATTCTTAAAAAATCACCAATTTGCTTACGCATTAATTTCAAGAAATAGATACGAAGTCGATCTCAGTTTTAATACTGGTATCGTTGATAACGAATTCAATAATGAACTGCCTGAAGTAGCAAAATATTTTGCTAGTACAAATTTAAATTATCGATTAAGAGAAAATTGGTTTGGTCTTTCGTGGGCCAAATCAATTACTTCTAATTTTAGTTTAGGTGCTTCATTATTTGCATCCTATTATAATTATTCAGCAGGAAATAGTGACCAATTCACTTCAATTAATGATTTAGATCAAGTAACGAATCATTCATATAAAGTTAGTTTTGATCAAAAATCATACGGGGCATTTTTAAAAATTGGCGCAGCTTGGGTTTTTAAATCAATAGAATTTGGATTAAACATTGATTTGCCATATTTAGAAGTATATAGTGAAGGTTCTTTTTTTAATGAAGAAGTACTTTCTGGTTCCAACAATGGAATTGATATATTTTCCTTAAATAATTTAGATGATATAAATGCTAAAAGAATATTTCCTATGGGTATTTATTTAGGTACTGGTATTCCATTTAAAAAGAACCAATTACATTTAAATATTAGTTGGAACTCTGCAGTTGGCACCTATGATAGGCTTGACATACCAACTTTAGAAAGTATAACAGATGAAGAGGTTTATCAGTACAAATTAGAAGAAAAATTAAGTTCTATTGTTAATTTTGGTATGGGAGCAGAGATATATATAAATCCAATCATTAGTGCCTATGGTAGTTTTTCAACCGATTTTTCTCCTTTCGATATTGAAACGTCCATCATAGAATTAGCAAATAATTCGGAAAATAGAGTTAATACAGGCACTGATTTTTATCACTATGGCTTAGGTGTTAACTTCGGTTACAAAAGAGTTAATTTTATTTTAGGTACTGTGTATACTCATGGAAAGTCTGATTTTTTAAATTCAAATGATAAAAATATTTTCCCTAAATTTTTGATAGATAAAATTGCTACCATCAAACAATCACGCTGGCGATTTTTAATAGGTTTTGAAATTTTATTTTTGAATAGACAAATAAATGTAGGTAAAAGCACAAAAATTACTGAGCAGGAAAAAGATAAAAATTAATTTTTTATTGTTTTTTTAATTGTTGAAATTTCATTTGAATTTATTTTTATAAGAAAAACTCCAGTTTTTAAATTTGGAATACTAAAAGAGGTGATTCCATTATCTAATTGCCTCTTTTAAGTCACTTAACTCCTGTGTAAAAATTTATATATCGTAATTCTTATTTTTATAGTAATAATTTCCAGACTAAATAATGTATAAATTCTCTCCAATTAATAAGACTTAGTCAATCTTTAAAAAGTTTATATTTGTGTTATGTTAAAAAATATTTCAAGCTTTCAGAATCCACTGATTAAAAAAATAATATTGCTTCAAGAAAAAGCAAAGGAGCGAAAGAAAAGCGGCTTATTTATTATTGAGGGAAAACGCGAAATAAAATTAGCTTTAAAAGGTGGTTACAAAATCAATATCTTGCTTTTTTGTTCTGATATCATTTCAGAAAACGACGTATCAAACTTTTTAAATACAGACGTTGACAATTTTATTGAAATCTCTATTGAGATCTATAAAAAAATTGCTTATCGAAATTCTACAGAAGGAATCATTGCAATTTCTGAATCTAAAGATTTAGCTTTAAGCAATTTAAAGTTAAAAGATCATAATCAATTGATTTTAGTTGCTGAAGCTTTAGAAAAACCTGGCAATATTGGTGCAATATTAAGAACTGCTGATGCTGCAAATGTAGATGCCGTAATCATTGCAAATCCAAAAACAGACCTATACAATCCAAATATCATTAGAAGTAGTATTGGATGTGTTTTCACCAATACCATAGCCATAGGTAATACTTCAGAGATCATCATATTTTTAAAGAATAAAAATATTTCCATTTACAGTGCGATTTTACAAGAATCCGAAGCTTATTATACCTGTAATTTCAAAGAAAGCTCTGCGATAGTTGTTGGAACAGAATCTAACGGATTATCGAGTCAATGGAGAGATGAAAGCAAAAAGAACATACACATCCCTATGCAAGGTGAAATTGATTCCATGAACGTTTCAGTGGCAACTGGAATTCTTTTATTTGAGGTAAAAAAACAACGAAATTTTAATTAAAGAAACTGCTAAACTCAATTTACATCCTAAAAAAATAAAATGACAGCCACTACCCTATTTTATATAATCATAGCTATATTGATACTAAGTTTCATTATTGATAAAATCTTAGATGCTTTGAATGCCAGGCATTATAACGATCCAATCCCAAGTGAATTAAAGGATGTCTATGACCATAAAGAATATAAAAAATCACAGGCTTATAAAAAAGAAAATGATCGGTTTGGTTCGATCACTTCATTAGTATCCTTAGTTGCTACTTTGGCTTTTTTCTTTTTAGATGGCTTTGCCTTTGTAGATCAATGGGCGCGTACTTTTTCAGATAACAATATCATTATTGCACTTACATTTTTTGGAAGTATTATGCTTGCAAGTGATATTTTAAGCACCCCATTTAGTTATTTTCACACTTTTGTGATCGAAGAAAAGTTTGGATTCAATAAAACTACTATAAAAACATTTTTTCTAGATAAGGTTAAAGGATGGGCAATGTCTGCTCTTTTAGGAGGTTTAATATTATCTGTAATTATTTGGTTTTACGAATCTACAGGAAGTAATTTCTGGTTATATGCATGGGGAATGGTTGCAGTATTTGCCTTTTTCATGAATATGTTTTATGCACGGTTAATCGTACCACTTTTTAACAAACAAACACCTCTTGAGGAAGGCAGCTTAAAATCAAAGATTGAAACTTATGCCCAAAAGGTTGGTTTTACGTTGGATAAAATATTTGTAATAGATGGATCTAAAAGAAGCACAAAAGCCAATGCTTATTTTTCAGGTTTTGGAAGTGAAAAAAGAGTAACGCTTTATGATACCTTAATCAATGATTTGGAAGAAGATGAAATTGTAGCAGTACTTGCTCATGAAGTAGGACATTATAAAAGAAAACATATTGTTTTTAATTTAATTGCGAGTATTTTAACAATGGGATTCACCTTTTGGTTGTTATCGTTGTTTATAGGAAGTCCTATATTATCTGAAGCATTAAATGTAACTATTCCATCATTTCATATTGGATTAATAGCATTTGGGATTTTGTACAGTCCAATTTCTGAGCTTACCGGATTGCTTATGAATTTCATTTCTAGAAAATTTGAATATCAAGCAGATGATTATGCTAAAAATACTTTTAAAGCAGCTCCATTAATTTCTGGATTAAAAAAATTATCTAAAAACAGTCTAAGTAATCTTACTCCACATCCAGCTTATGTTTTCGCACATTACTCTCACCCGACTTTATTACAACGTTACCATAATATGATGGCCTAATATTTAGTTTTGTACAAGAATTTTTAATCTATTTAAACTATAAAAAAATACAGATAAATAAAAATGTATTTTATTGTTTATTACAATCATTTATGTATTTTTAATTTATGACAGAAGAGGCTATAGAAATAGAAAACAAAGAGATTGCAAAGCAATATAAAAAATTGCTTAAAATCAGTTACAGAACACTTACCAAAGAAGATAAAAAATTGATCCGTAGTGCTTTTGACATCGCAGTAGATGCTCATAAAAATCAACGTAGAAAATCTGGTGAAGCTTATATTTTTCATCCTATAACAGTTGCAAAAATTGTCGCTTCAGAAATTGGTTTGGATTCCACTTCAATAGCAGCAGCGTTGCTTCATGATGTCGTAGAAGACACCGATTATACCTTGGCAGATATCGAACAGATGTTTGGAGAAGCTGTGGCTAGAATCGTTGATGGACTTACAAAAATATCTCATCTTTCTTCAAATAAAGACAATTCACTTCAAGCGGAAAATTTCCGTAAAATGTTACTTACTTTAAATGAAGATATTCGAGTTATTATTATAAAAATCGCAGACCGTTTGCACAATATGCAAACCATGGACGCTATGCCTCCTCATAAACAGGTGAAAACAGCTTCAGAAACTTTATACATATATGCACCCTTAGCCCACCGTATTGGTATGTATAATATAAAAACCGAGCTTGAAGATTTAAGTTTAAAGTATACTGAACCTGAAATATACAATGATATCTTTAGTAAAATTAAAGAAAGCAAACAACAACAAGATACTTATATTAATTCCTTTACAGGAATGATTAAAGATTCACTTGATAAAGAAAGTTTAACATATGAAATAAAAGGAAGGCCAAAATCAATTTTTTCAATTAGAAGAAAAATGATGGTTCAAAATGTTTCTTTTGATGAAGTCTATGACAAGTTTGCAGTTCGAATTGTTTACAAGGGTAATGAAGAAAACGAAAAATTTCTTGCCTGGAAAATTTATTCAATTGTTACCGATTATTTTCGTCCCAATCCTACTCGATTGCGTGATTGGATATCATCTCCAAAATCAACTGGTTACGAAGCGCTCCATATCACTGTAATGGGACCAAAAGGTCGATGGGTGGAAGTACAAATTAGATCGGAACGAATGAATGAGATCGCTGAAAAAGGATTTGCTGCTCATTATAAATATAAAAACAATGAAAAAGGGGACGTTGATTTAGACGTTTGGCTCAATAAATTGCAAGAAACACTGGGTAATGATGACATTAGTGCATTAGACTTTGTTGAAGAGTTTAAATTAAATTTATATACCAAAGAGATTTTTGTTTTCTCTCCAATGGGTGATTTATATTCTCTTTCGAAAGGTTCTACTGCTTTGGATTTTGCCTTTAATGTGCATACCGAAATAGGACTGCATACTAGAGGAACAAGAGTTAATGGTAAATTAGTTTCATTAAGTCATCAATTAAAAAGTGGGGATCAAGTAGAGGTTATTACATCAGATAAAGTTAAGCCAAATTCAAATTGGTTGGATTATGCAACTTCTGGTAGAGCTATATCAAAAATAAAATCTTCTTTAAAAGAAGAGGAAAAACAAATTGCAAAAGATGGAAAAATAATTTTAGCTAGAAAGTTAAAATCTCTTAAAATTACCTTAGATGAAAAAACAACCAATCAATTAGTAGTTTATTTTAAAATTAAAACAAGCCTTGATCTATTTTACAGAGTTGGTGTTGGTATTATCGATAATAAAAAGCTAAAAGAGTTTGTAGCGTCAAGAAACAATATGTTTGTAAGTTTCTTTAAAAATAAGCTTCGGAAGCCAAGCAAACCAGAAGATATAGATAAAGAGGAAATTACTACAAAATACGATCAACTTGTATTTGGCAAGGATGATGATAAATTAGATTATAAAATCGCAGCTTGTTGTTATCCAATTCCTGGCGATAAAGTATTTGGATTTATAACAGTTACTGATGGCATTAAGGTTCATAAAAAAAATTGTCCAAATGCACTTCAACTACAAAGTAATTTTAGTTATCGCATTATTACTGCAAAATGGATAGACTCTAGTCAAAGTGATTTTAAAATAGAATTATTAATTTCTGGAATTGACAACGTTGGACTGATAAATGAAATAACAAAAATTATTTCAAACGCTCATAATATTAATATGATAAGTGTACATTTTGAGAGCAATGATGGCATTTTTAATGGAAATATTATAGTCGTTGTAAAAAATATCTCTATTCTTGATAACCTTGTGAAAAACATTAAAAAAATTAATGGTATCGATAAAGTTACCAGAGTATAAATGAGTATTTTTGTAACAATATGAACGCTAAAATAAATCCAAATAATCAAGCAATCGTTAAGAATGTTTTTACAGCTTTTTTAGGAGAAAAAAGACATAGAAAAACACCTGAACGGTACGCAATACTTCAAGAAGTTTACGACCATAATGATCATTTTGATATTGAATCATTATACATAAGCATGAAAAACAAAAATTATCGAGTTAGTAGAGCTACTCTTTATAATACTATAGAATTACTTTTGGAATGCGGCTTAGTTCGCAAGCATCAGTTTGGTCAAAATCAAGCACATTATGAAAAATGTTATTTTGATAAACAACACGATCATGTTATCTTATCTAATGGAGAGGTTATAGAGTTTTGTGATCCTAGAATCCAATCTATAAAAAAAACTATTGAAGAAGTTTTTAATGTTGATATAATTAATCATTCACTTTATTTTTACGGAAATAAAAAAACTCCTGCTTCAAAACAGGAAAAAGCATAACTTATGGCAGTAGATTTATTACTTGGATTACAATGGGGCGATGAAGGAAAAGGAAAAATTGTAGATGTTCTTACTAAAAACTACAACATCATAGCACGATTTCAAGGAGGTCCAAATGCAGGACATACCCTAGAATTTGACGGTATAAAACATGTATTAAGAACCATTCCTTCTGGTATATTTCATGAAGAATCTATGAATGTAATTGGGAATGGTGTGGTTATAGATCCTGTTGTTTTAGTAAAAGAATTAGAAGGATTAGATCCTTTTAATATCGATTATATTTCAACACTAATTATTTCCAGAAAAGCACATTTAATTTTACCTACACATCGATTATTAGACGCGGCTTCAGAAGCCTCAAAAGGTAAAGCAAAAATAGGATCTACTTTAAAAGGTATTGGTCC
>ERZ887851.2602-NODE-2602-length-13958-cov-16.094728_pt1 | contig 13958 bp, 14 predicted proteins | sample MGYA00521100_ERZ887851 | MGnify/ENA primary metagenome ERZ887851 (study PRJEB32303, sample SAMEA104408602) | aquatic metagenome | biome: Brackish water; feature: Pelagic; material: water | place: Baltic Sea | collected 2014-06-06T16:11:00 | depth 11,444 m ...
CCTCGGTGGTGGCCCTGATGGGCAATCCGGGCCAGGCCAACTACAGCGCCGCCAAGGCGGGCCTGATCGGCCTCACCCGCAGCAGCGCCGCCGAATTCGCCAGCCGCGGCGTCACCGTCAACGCAGTGGCCCCCGGCTTCATCGAGAGCGACATGACCGCCGAGCTCAACAAGGAGCCGATCCTGGCGGCCATCCCCCTGGGGCGCATGGGCCAGCCGGCCGAAGTGGCAAGCGCCGTGCGCTTCCTGGCCGCCGATCCCGCCGCCGCCTACATGACCGGCCAAGTACTTCAGGTGGATGGCGGCATGGTCATGCGCTAGGGCCTCAGGGATTGGTGATCGGCTGACCCAGCTCCTCGCGCAGCCGGCGAATTCTCAACAGCAAGCGCAGACGGCGGCTACGGGCGGTGAGCGTGAGAAACAGCCGCACCGGCACGTACACCAGGGCCATCAACACCCCGAACACCGCCACCATTACAAACACCATCGCATTGGCACTGGTGGCAGGCGCCAGCGCAACCGCCTCGTTTGCGCTTTCCAGGGCCGTTTGCAGCAGATCCTCCATCTCCCCGCTTTCTGCTAAGGCCGACCCTATCGAGGCTGGCGGGATTCGGCAGCCCAAGGAGGGGATCGATTCGGCTTTCCCCACCCCAACCCCCCCTGCGGGGAGCGGGGCCGCTGTGGGACCCTGAAATCACCCGAATCGACCCCTCTCCATGGCCAAGCTGATCAGCTTCTCGGACGCTTCCCGCGGCTCCCTTGAGAGGGGTGTCAATGCCCTGGCCGATGCGGTCAGGGTGACCATCGGCCCCCGCGGCCGCAACGTGGTGCTCGAGAAAAAATTCGGCGCCCCCGACATCGTCAATGACGGCGTCACCATCGCCAAGGAGATCGAACTCGAGGATCCCTTCGAGAACATGGGCGCCAAGCTGATGCAGCAGGTGGCCAGCAAGACCAAGGACACCGCCGGCGACGGCACCACCACCGCCACCCTGCTGGCCCAGGCCATGGTGCGCGAGGGCCTCAAGAACGTGGCCGCCGGCGCCAACCCGGTGGGCCTGCGCAAGGGAATGGAGATGGCCTGCGCCCAGATCGTCACGGGAATCGCCGCCCGCGCCCAGGCCGTCGCCGGTGAGGCGATCCGCCAGGTGGCCACCGTGAGCTCCGGCAACGACGAAGAGATCGGCCGGATGATCGCCGAGGCCATGGACAAAGTCAGTGCTGACGGCGTGATCACGGTGGAGGAATCCACCTCCCTGGCCACCGAGCTGGAGATCACCGAAGGCATGGCCTTCGACCGGGGCTACAGCTCCCCCTACTTCGTCACCGACCAGGAGCGGCGCGAATGCGTCTTCGAAAACGCCCTGATCCTGATCACGGACCGCAAGATCAGCACGATCGCCGACCTGGTGCCCGTGCTCGAGGCCGTTTCCAAGGGCGGGCGGCCCCTGTTGATCCTGGCCGAGGAGGTGGAAGGCGAAGCCCTGGCCACCCTGGTGGTGAACAAAAACCGCGGTGTGCTCCAGGTGGCCGCCGTGCGGGCCCCGGGCTTCGGTGATCGCCGCAAGGCCATGCTGGGTGACATCGCCATCCTTACTGGCGCCACCGTGGTCAGCGAAGACCAGGCCATGACCCTGGACAAGACCGGGCTGGCCGAACTCGGCCAGGCGCGCCGCATCACCATCACCAAGGACAGCACCACGATCGTGGCCAACGGTGACCACCAGGCCGCCGTTGCCGACCGGGTGGCCTCGATCCGGCGCGAACTTGACAACACCGATTCCGAATACGACCGCGAAAAGCTCAATGAGCGGATCGCCAAGTTGGCCGGGGGTGTGGCCGTGATCAAGGTGGGCGCCCCCACCGAAACCGAGCTGAAGAACCGCAAGCTGCGCATCGAGGATGCCCTCAATGCGACCCGCGCCGCCGTGGAGGAAGGCATCATTGCTGGCGGGGGTTGCACCCTGCTTGAGCTGGCCCAGGGCCTCGATAGCCTGGCCGCTTCCAGCCAGGGCGATGAGCGCACCGGCGTTGGCATCGTGCAGCGCTCCCTGGCCGAACCCGTGCGCCAGATCGCCCACAATGCCGGCGCCGACGGGGCCGTGGTGGCCAACGAGATCCTGCGCCTGGGCAAGGGCTACAACGCCCTCACCGGCGTCTACGAAGACCTGCTCAGCGCCGGCATCCTCGATGCCGCCAAGGTGGTGCGCTTGGCCCTCCAGGATGCGGTTTCAATCGCTTCGATGCTGATCACCACTGAAGTGGTGATCGTCGACAAGCCCGAACCCGAAGCCCCCCCCGCCGGCGGCGACATGGGTGGAATGGGCGGCATGGGAGGTATGGGTGGAATGGGCGGTATGGGCGGGATGGGAATGCCCGGGATGATGTGAGCCCTAGCAGCAGGCCTGCACGTAGGCCGCCACCTGGAGGTCAACTCCGGTGATGGCGGTGCCCACCACCACCAGGTCTGCACCCTGATCGAGGGCCTGACGCACCTGCTGGGGGCTGGCGATGCCCCCTTCGCACACCAGGCTCACCCCAGGGGGCAGTTGCTGCCTGAGCAGCGGCAGCAACTGCCAAGCCGGTGGGCGCAGCTCAGCCGTTGCCTCCGTGTAGCCATACAGGGTGGTTCCCACCCAGTCACAGCCAAGGGCGGCGGCCCGCAGACCATTGGCAACGCTGTCGACATCGGCCATCAGCGGCGCCCCCAGCTCCCGCCTGGCCCGGCCGATCAGCTGCTCCAACTCCTCGCCGCCTGGCCTTACCCGCTCGGTGGCGTCAAGGGCGATCACATCTGCCCCCGCGCCCCACACCGCAAGGATTTCCTGCCAGCCCGGGGTGATGTACACCGAGCTGTCGGGGAAGCTGCGCTTCCACAGGCCCACAATCAGGGCATCGGGGCAGCGACGTCGCACCGCCCCGATATGTTCCGGGCTTTCCAGCCGCACCCCGCGGGCACCATTGCGCAGACTGGCCTCCGCCATGGCCGCGATCACATCGGGGTGGCGCATGGGGGAACCCTCCGGAGCCTGAACCGAAACGATCAGGCCGCTCGGATTGGGCCTAACTTCTGCCACCACTGGGCCTCCCTGGGGAAGATCTACCGCACTAGCCAGACTGACAGCCTCCAGCTTGACAGCCCCCAGCCTGACAACGCACCAAGCCAGGGGCGACTAGGAGAGCTTGCGATCGAGCAGGGGCCGAATCAACAGAAACAGTCCTGCCGCCAGCACCGCCAGGACCCCCAGGCAGGTTGCGGTGGTCATGGTGCCAAAGGGTGCTTCCAACACCACCGCTGAAAGGGAGAGCTCCCCGGCGTAGGCGGCGCGGATCGGTTCGATCGCAAAGGTCAGGGGATTGAGGGCCGCCAGCCAGCCGAGCCAGGTGGGCATGAACGACAGCGGAGCCAGGGCAGTGCTGGCAAACAGCAGGGGCAGGTTGGCCACAAAGATCACCGCGATCAGTTCGATGTGCCCAGGCAGGGCGAAGGCCAGGCCCAGGCTCAGGGCAGTGACGGCAAACACGAGCAGCAGCAGGGTGACCAGCACCAGCAGCAGGCCCCCTGCCCCTGGCCAGCCGTAGCCCAGCAGGGCTGCGGTGCCCATGATCGCCAGGCTCTGCACCAGGCTGAGGGATGTGATGTAGAGAACCGAAGCAAACACGATCGAACTGCGGGAGCGCAAGGGCGCCACCAGCAGCCGGTTGAGGAAGCCGAACTCCCGATCAAACATCACCGGCAGGCCGGCATTGAGGGCCGCGCTGAAGGCGGTGAAAACAATCACGCCTGCCCCGAGGAAGCGTCCGTAACTGATGCCGCCGGGCAGTAGACCCGCCGGGGCCTTGGCAAACAGGGCCCCAAACAGCACCAGCCAGATCAGCGGCTGCAACACCCCGGCCACCAGGGTGGAGGGTCGGCGTTGCAGCTGCACAAACAGGCGGCCGGTGAGGGCGAGGGTTTCCTGGCTGATCTCGGCCAGGGCTGAGGGGGCAGGAGAGGAGGTGACTGGAGAGGGGGAAGGGGAGATCGTCATCACATGCTCGCTTTGCGTTCGGCCTTGGGATCTCGGCTACCAGCTACGGCCAGCTCCGCATCCATCATGGTGCGGCCGGTGGCCTGGAGATAGACATCGTCGAGGCTGGGGCGACTCTGGGCCAGGGCAAACACCGGCAGGTCGGCTGCCGAGAGCTGGCGGCGCAGCTGCTCCACCACACCGTCATGCTCGATCACCAGGTTGAGGGAATAGCCCTGGGACTGGTTGACCACCACCTGGCGCACGCCAGCACAGGCGTGCAGCAGGGCACGCACCCGCTCAGCCTCTTCGGCATCACTGAACTCCCGCACCCTCAGGGTCACCCGATCCCCGCCCAGGGCAGCCTTCAATTCGGCAGGGGCGCCCTGGGCGATCACCCGGCCGGCTTCGATGATGGCCAGCTGATCCGCCAAGGCATCCACCTCTTCGAGGTAGTGGCTGCTGAGCAGCACCGTGGTGCCGCCGTCGCGCAGCTGGCGCAGCACCGCCCAGATCACGGCCCGACTCTCGATGTCGAGGCCCACGGTGGGCTCGTCGAGCACCAGTACCTGGGGCCGATGCAGCAGCCCGGCCGCCAGATCGAGGCGGCGCCGCATACCGCCGGAATAGCTGCCGCAACGGCGGTCGATCCAGTCGGCCATGCCGAGCAACTCGATCAACTCGTCAATTCGCTGGCTGCTTAGCCGCCAAGGCAGGTGGTAGAGGTTTCCCTGCAGCCGCATCAGCTCGCGGCCGGTGAGGATCTTGTCGATCGCCACCTCCTGGGCCACGTAGCCCAGCAGACGCCGCACGGCCCGGGGCTCGCTCAGGGCATCCAAGCCCCCCACCCGCACCAGGCCGCTGTCGGGGGCCAGCAGGGTGCAGAGGATGCGCAGGGCGGTGGTCTTGCCGGCGCCATTGGGCCCAAGCAAGCCGTATAGGCAGCCGGCTGGCACCTCCAGGGAGAGCTGATCAAGGGCTATTACCCCCTGACCCCGCCTTCCGCCGCCGTAACGCTTGCAGAGCTGCTGCAGTTCGATCACCGAGCCAGGGCGCCCCAATCAGCCAACCAATGTAGGCAGCATGGCCAGCCGGACGTTGAGGAGCTCCGGACCCAGCAGGGCTGCCTGGGGCAGTCGGGCGATCAGCAGCAGCAGGCAGATGCCAAAGAGATAGAAAATTGACCAGCGGAACATGGCCTTTGCCCGCTGGGGGTTTTCCGAATCCCGGCGCAGCTGGGAGCTGAGCTGCAACAGGCGGGCGTTGAAGGGCAGCACCATCAGGCCATAGAGCAGGCCACCACTGGGCAGGGCCAGCACCCCGAGCAGGCTGAAGGCCACCGTGGCCCAGGCGTAGTGACTGATGGCCCTGGTGGTGACCAGCACCCCCTTCACCACCGGCAGCATCGGAATGCCGACGGAGCGGTAGTCATCCTTGAGCAGCAGGGCCAGGGCCCAGAAGTGGGCTGGCGTCCAGAGCATCACCAGACAAAACAGCCACCAGGAGGACCAACCCAGGGCGCCGGTGGCGGCAGCAGCTCCTACCAGCGGCGGGATTGCGCCGGCGACGCCGCCAATCACAATGTTTTGGCTGGTGCGGGGCTTGAGCAGGGCGGTGTACAGCAGCACGTAACTGCAGAGCCCCAGCAGGGAGAGGCTTGCAGCCAGGGGGTTGACGCCAAAGACAAGCACCACCACCGAGAGCAACGTCAGCCCGATGGCCAGGGCGAAGGCCTGGCGCTGGGCCAGGCGGCCAGAGGGCAGGGCGCGACGACTGGTGCGCTGCATGCGGCCGTCGAGGTCTTGCTCCCAGAGGCAGTTGAGAACGCCGGCCGCTGCTGAAGCCAGGCTGCCTCCCACCAGGGTGCAGGCGATGGTGCGAGCTGAAAGGGAGCCGCCGCCACTGAGGGCCATCCCGCCCAGGGTGGTGGCGAGCAGCAGGGGAATCAAGCGGGGCTTTGCCACCTCCAGCCAGGCGGGAAGCTGCACAGACGGGCGGATCGGGGCCGGCCCCGGGGCAACAACGGTTGCACTAACCATGGATCACCTCCGGCGCCAGCCGGGCAGAGGACACCGCTTTGCCAGGGCTGCCGAGGCAACGGGCCAGCACGGCTGCCAGCAGGCCCACCAGCAGGGCTGCAGTGAGCTGGTGGCCAATTGTTACCAGGGGTGCCTGGAGCTGGAGCTTCAAGGTCCAGACCCCCAGGGCCACCTGCAAACCCACCAGGCCAGCGGCAGCTAGGGCCAGGGCGGGCAATTGGCCAAGGCCCCGCGGCAGCAGTGGGGTCGTGGCCGCCAGGGCCAGCACCGCCAGAGCGGCAGGCATGGCCAGTTGGCGATGGGCAAGTAGCCAGGAGCAGCCATTGCCCTGACTGAGGCATTGGTCAGCTGCCCATTGGCTGGCCATGGAGCCGCCCAGGAGGCATTGGGCCAGCACCAGCCCCATGGCGATTGCCGCCAGAACCAGCCACCACAGGGGTGGGGCAGCAAGATCCCGACCCACAATGGCGAGCCGCTGGTAGAGGCCGCTGCAGAGGGCCACCAGCAACAGGGCGGTGCCCAGGTGGGCCGTCACCAGGGGGGAGGCCAGCAACTGGCTGACGGTCAGGGCCCCGAGGGCCCCTTGGACAGCTACCAGAAGCAGGGACCCAGCGGCGGCCCAGGGCAGCCAGCCAGGTAGGCGGCGGCGCAGCACGTAGCTGGCTGCGGTGAGCACCAGCAGGGCAACGCCAACCACGAAGGCATCGAGCCGATGGAACCACTCCAGAAAAACCTGGACGTTCATCTGGCGGCCGGGCAGGAACTGGCCGTAGCAAAGGGGCCAGTCTGGACAGGCCAGGCCCGCCTCCATCACCCGGGTGGCACCGCCTATGCCAACCAGGGCCACCAGGGCCACTACCAGGTGGGAGGCAAGCAGGCTGAGGCGCTGGAGGAGGACCGGATCTGACCCAGGCCCCATATCGAATTGAGGATTCGCTGCCATGGCAACGACCGTCTCTTTAGTGGCCACAAGTTAGCCAGGTCGATCAGAGCAAGGGATCAGCAATCCCGCACATATCGAGGAGCGGGCCCATTGGTTTGGCAACCAATGCAACTTCCCCTGCGCAGCCACCGCTCCTGAGCCATAGGCTGGAGAAAAGCTTTGCGCAAAGCGTGCAGATCCGCACCACCTTGACTGTGCTGACGGCCGCCACAGCCCTTGTGCTCACAGGGCTTTGGGTAGGCAACAACGTCAACATGTTGCCCATCGGCGCCAGCAGCAACGCAGCCACCTACGACTCACTCTTTAAGGTTTTATTCAGCATTGGCACCATGCTGTTTGTCGGCATCGTGATCATGCTGGTTTACAGCCTGTTTAAATTCCGACGTCGCAGCGGTGATCTGAGCGACGGACTGGCAATCGAAGGCAACCTGCCCCTTGAAATTGTCTGGACTGCCATTCCCGCCGTGGTTGTGCTGTTTGTAGGTATCTACAGCTACGACATCTACGAGCGCATGGGCGGCATGGTCGCCCTCAATGACCACTCGGCCATGGATCACGCGGCCATGGCCCAGCCAGCCATGCAGGCCTCGGCATCGTCCAGAGTTTGGGGGGGTATCGGAGCAGCCGGAATGGATGCGCCGAGTGTGGGCAAGGTGTTGCCGGTGGAAGTTACCGCCATGCAATTTGCCTTCATCTTTCACTACCCGGATGCCAACATCACCAGTGGCGAATTACATGTGCCCGCCGGCCAATCGGTGGAACTGCACATGGAGGCCAAAGATGTGATCCACGCCTTCTGGGTGCCCCAGTTCCGGCTCAAGCAGGACATCATCCCCGGCCAGCCGACCGTGCTCTCCTTCACGGCCACCAGGGCGGGCAGCTACCCAATCGTCTGCGCAGAACTCTGTGGCCCGTACCACGGAGGCATGCGCTCCAATGTCGTGGTGCATGAGCCCGAGGCCTACAGCGCCTGGCTGCAGCAGAACAGCCCGATCAGCACCACCACTACCTGAATAGCCATGACCCTTGCCAATCCAAGTGATTTCAATGGCAGCCTGCAGCCCCAGGGCTGGCTCAAGTATTTCAGTTTCAGCCTCGACCACAAGGTGATTGGTCTGCAATATCTGGTTTGCGGCTTCATCTTCTACCTGATCGGCGGGGCCCTGGCCGGTGTGATTCGCACCGAATTGGCCAGCCCCATCTCCGATTTCGTCAGCCGCGAAACCTACAACGAAGTGCTCACCCTGCACGGCACGGTGATGATTTTCCTCTGGATCGTGCCAGTGGTTAACGGGGGCTTCGGTAACTACCTGATCCCCTTCTACGTGGGCGCCCGGGACATGGCCTTCCCCCGGCTCAATGCGGTGGCTTTCTGGCTGATTCCACCCGCCGGGATTCTGTTGATCAGCAGTTACTTCATTGCCGGGGCAGCTGCCCAGTCTGGCTGGACCGCCTATCCACCCCTGAGCCTCACGACCCCGGCGGCGGGTCAGGTGGTGTGGATCCTGAGTGTGCTGCTGCTTGGCGGCAGTTCCATATTTGGCGGCATCAACTTCATCGCCACCGTGCTCAAGTTGCGGCGGCCAGGGCTGAAACTGATGCAGCTGCCCATGTACTGCTGGGCCATGCTTGGCACCAGCATTCTGGTGGTGCTCTCAACGCCCGTGCTGGCCGGCACATTGATCCTGCTGAGCTTTGACATCATTGCCCACACAGGCTTCTTCAACCCGGCCCTGGGCGGCAATGTGGTGGTTTATCAGCACCTGTTCTGGTTCTACTCCCACCCGGCGGTTTATATCATGGTGCTGCCAGCTTTCGGACTGGTGAGCGAGATTCTGCCGGTTCATGCCCGCAAACCGCTATTTGGTTACACCACGATGGTGTATTCGATCATGGCGATCGTCTTCCTGGGCCTGATCGTTTGGGCCCACCACATGTTCACCAGTGGCACCCCCCCCTGGATGCGCCTTTTCTTCACGATCGCCACCTCCTTCATTGCCGTGCCGACCGGCATCAAATTCTTCAACTGGCTTGCCACCCTTTGGGGCGGCAAGATCGCCTTGAACTCGGCAATGCTGTTTTCCTGCGCCTTCATCGTCAACTTTGTCTTTGGTGGCATCACCGGCGTAGCCCTGGCCCAGGTGCCCTTCGACATTCACGTGCATGACACCTACTTCGTGGTGGGCCATTTCCACTACATCGTCTATGGCGGCACGGTATTCGTCATCTTCGGCTCCCTCTACCACTGGTATCCCAAATTCACCGGCCGCATGCTCAACGAAGATCTGGGCCGGCTCCACTTCCTGCTCACCTTTATCGGTTTTAATCTCTGCTTTGCCCCCCAGCACTGGCTTGGCCTCAACGGCATGCCGCGTCGGGTGGCCGAGTACGACCCGGCCTTCACCACCCTCAACCAGATCAGCAGCGTGGGCGCCCTGTTGATGGCCATCAGCACCCTGCCACTGCTGATCAACGTCGTGCTCACGGCCATCAACGGCAAAGTGGCAGGCGACAACCCCTGGAACGCCCTGACCCCTGAATGGCTGACCAGCTCGCCACCGCCGGTTGAAAACTGGCTCGGAGAGGCACCCCTCGTAACCGAACCCTACGGCTACGGTCAAAAGCAAGAGGTCACCCCATGACCAGCACCGCCCCCCTTCAGGAAACCAGCACCAGCCTCCATGGCGACACCCCCGCCGAAGCTGGGGGCCATGGCGATTTCCGCCTGTTTGGCCTGGCCACCTTCCTGGTGGCCGACGGCATGACCTTCGCCGGCTTCTTCGCCGCCTACCTCACCTTCCGGGCCGTGAATCCCCTGCCGGAAGGGGGCAATTACGAACTCGAGTTGCTGCTCCCCACGATCAATACCGTGGTGCTGATCATCAGCAGCTTCACCTTCCACCGGGCCGGCAAGGAATGCAGGGGCGGCAACCTGGGCGCCAGCCGGCTATGGCTGGCCATCACCGCAGCTCTGGGCGCGGCATTTCTCGCCGGTCAGATGGTGGAGTATTTCAGCCTGCCCTTCAGCCTCACCGACAACCTATTTGCCAGCACCTTCTACGCCCTGACCGGCTTCCACGGCCTACACGTAACCCTCGGTGTGATCTGCATCGCCATCGTGGCCCTGCAGACCAGGGCAGGGGGGCGGATCAGCGCCAGTGACCATTTCGGCCTGGAAGCGGCCGAACTTTATTGGCACTTCGTCGATGGGATCTGGGTGGTCCTCTACGGGATTCTGTATCTGCTTTGACAGGATTGCCGGAGCCGATGGTCTTCACACCCTGGCATTAATTGCCATATCCGGCTTAAGTAGACAGAATCATCCCTAGAAACAACCCAGGGCGGGAGTTATCCATGGTGTCCAGGCCAGGAGACAGTCCATTGGAAATGCTGGCGGGCCAGGCCCTGCTGGATCGGGCCCGGGCCCTCAGCAACCAGCCGGAAGATCAGATCGCCCGGGCCTGCGGCTACGTGGGGCCCAGTGGCCGGGTGATGAAAAAGAGCTTTTATCGAGCCCTGGTGGCCGCCAAGGGATACCAGCTGCCCGATGTCCCCAGCGGCGGCGGCCGTGGCACGGGCCAGGGCAAGGGCCGCCAGGCCGAATTCCGCACCAGGGTGCATGGCAACGGCAACCTGCTGATCGGTCATGCCTACACCCGTCGGCTGGGGCTGGAGCCCGGCAAGGAATTCCGAATCGAAATTCACCCGGAGAACGGCTCAATTTCCCTCTCACCCCTGGAGGAATGAGCCTCCAGCTGGCCCTCAGTCGTCTCTGTGGAAACTGGCGCTGAAGGCCAGCAGGTCAAAGCCACTGAAAAGGAAACTGATTCCTACCAGCACCCCGAGCACCCAGAGCAATCCCCAGCCCTGCATGCTGACAATCAGCACGCCGAGCACCAGGGTGACGATGCCGTTGACCAGGCCCCAGCCCCAGCCCATCACCTCCATATGGCCGAGGGAGACCAGCATCGACACGATCCCCTCCAGGATGAAGACGATGCCGATGGCGAAGGCCAGGCTGGCCACCACCACCCCACCCTCAAGCGGGCCACCGCGAAACTGCTGAATCATCCAGGCCCCGATCACCACAAAGAGGGTGGAGATCACCAGCCGGGAGAAGCAATACCAGCGGCCCAGCTGGCGGGAGCGGGCCAGATTGCTGATCCAGCCAACGATCCCTCCCACCAGGAAGCCAATCGCCACGATTACGGCGATCCAGGCCGAGGCCAGCACCGGGAAGATCAGGGCCAGCACCCCCAGCACCAGCATCAATACCCCTTCAAACAGGGTGAAGGCCTTGAGGCCAGCCCCATTGGGAGAAAGCAAACTTGAGCCCATAGCTCTTTGAGCGGCCACTGCCCAACCGTAGACAGGGCATTCAGATCCAGCCGTGATCTGCCAGCCAGGACGCATTTAACGAACTGTCCATCCCCTGGCGGGCGGGGTCGCTGGATGGCCCCCGGGCCATAAGCAGCCGCTCGGTGTATTTGGCAAGCAGATCGGCCTCCAGATTGACTCCATCGCCCACCGCCAGCTGGCCCAGGGTGGTGCTGAGCCAGGTATGGGGGATGACAGCGATCCAGAAACCCACCCCATCGCTATCGCAGCCAGCCACCGTGAGACTCACCCCGTCCACCGCAACGCTGGCTTTCTCGCAGATGTAGCGGCCGTAGGCGGGGTCGCTCCAGGCCAACTCCAGGCGCCAGGAGGCCGGCTGCTGCTCCAGGGCCCGCACAACGCCAAGCCCATCCACATGGCCGCTCACCAGGTGGCCACCGAGGCGATCGGCCAGTCGCAGGGCTGGCTCCAGGTTCACCGCCCCACCCCGATCGGCCTTGGCGGCCAGGGTGGTGCGGCTGAGGGTCTCTTCACTGACATCGGCGCGGAAGCCATCAACAAGCAACTGGGCCACCGTGAGGCACACCCCATCCACCGCCACACTGTCCCCCAGAGCAAGGCTGTTTCCGAGAGGGAGGCTGTCCCCAAGAGGGAGGCTGTCTGCAAAGGCCGGGCTCTCCGCCTGCCGCCAGTGCACCTCTACCCCCCGCGGGCAGCGGCGAATCACGCCCAAGGCCTGCACCAGTCCGGTGAACATGGGTGATCCAGCCCGGGAGGAACCAATCTGGTCATAATCGTTCAGCGGGTTCTGGGGGGGAAATGATCGAAATGCACGTTGCTGGAATCGGCCTGGATGCGGCCAGCCGCAGCCCGATCGTGCTGCTACGGGATTCCTCCGGCCGGCGCCAGGTGCCGATCTGGATCGACCAGGCCCAGGCCCAGAACATCCTGGCCGGACTCCGTGACGAAGCCCCCTCCCGACCCCTCAGCCACGACCTGATGGTTTCCCTGCTGGAGGCAGGCGGGCTGAGGCTTGACCGGGTGATCATCCACACGATCGAAGCCAGCACCTTTCGGGCCGTGCTCAAACTCAGCCAAGCGGCGGGCGATGGGGCGGCCGAAGAAGCGGCCAAAGCAGCGGCCAGGCTGGAGCTGGATGCCCGTCCCAGCGACGCCATCGCCCTGGCCCTGCGCACCGGCAGCAGCATCTGGATGCTGGAGGAGGTGGTGGCCGACGCCTCGATTCCGGTGGATGCCGAAGCCGACGCCGAAGACCAGGACAACTTCCGCCGCTTCCTCGACAGCACCAGCCCCGCCGAGCTGGTGCGCCACCTCAAACAGTCCCACCCGGAGGGCGAGCAAGGCGGAGAGGAGCCAGGCGGTAAGGAACCAGACGGGGAGGAACCAGGCAGCGACACTCCGGCCCCATAGGGCTGGAGAGCGCAGCGGAAGCGTGTACGGATGGGAAATCTGCCTGAAAACCTGCCTGAAAACTCTGGCCTGCGCCCCTTCGGCCCCGCGCCGGCAACGGCGGTGTCGCCATTCACCCTGGGCACCATGCGGGCCCTGGACAGCCCCTCCCAGATGGAGTCGGTGCTGCGATCAGCCATGGCAGCGGGCATCAACCACCTGGATACAGCACCCGGCTACGGCCCAGCCGAAGCCTTCCTGGGCCTGGCCCTAGCGGCCCTGCAGCGGGACAACCTGGCGCCCCCAGGCGGCTGGCGAATCACCAGCAAGGTGCTGCCCGGCTGCGATCTCGCCCACGGCCAGGAGCAACTGCGGGCGATCCTCGAGCGCCTGGGCGTTGCCCAGCTCACCAACCTGGCGGTGCATGGCCTCAACCTTGCTGAGCACCTGGAGTGGGCGCTGAACGGGCCTGGCGCCGAGCTGCTGGAGTGGGCCCTCGGCGAAGGGTTGGTGACCCAGGTGGGCTTCAGCAGCCATGGCAAACCCGAGCTGATCGAGGCCGCCCTGGCCAGCGGCCGCTTCCGCTTCTGCAGCCTGCACCTGCATCTGTTTGACCAGACCCGCTTGCCCCTGGCCCGCGCCGCCCTCGCGGGCGGACTGGGCGTGCAGGCCATCTCACCGGCCGACAAGGGCGGCCGCCTCTATGACCCTCCGGCCGAACTGGTGGCCGACTGCTCCCCGTTCCACCCCCTGGAGCTGGCCTACCGCTTCCTGCTCGATCAGGGGATCTCCACCCTGAGCCTGGGGGCCGAGCAGCCGGAAGACCTGGTCTGGGCCGCCGCCCTTACCGGGCCCTCGGCGCCCAGGGGGGGATCGGGCCACTCCAGCCCGAACGAAGGCTGGCTCAATCCCGAGCAGCGCGCCGCCCTACTGCGCCTTAAGGCCGCCGGCCGCGAGCGCCTGGGCACGGAACGCTGCGGCCAGTGCCGCGCCTGCCTGCCCTGCCCCAATGGCGTGCCGATCCCCGAACTCCTGCGCCTGCGCAACCTGGCCGTGGGCCACGGCATGGAGACCTTTGCCCAGGAGCGCTACAACCTGATCGGCCGCGCCGGCCACTGGTGGGAGGAGCTCAACGCCGAGGCCTGCCGCCCCTGCGGCGCCTGCCTGCCCCGCTGTCCGCTGGAGCTACCGATCCCCGAGCTGCTGGCCGACACCCACC
>ERZ887851.2603-NODE-2603-length-13957-cov-67.891383_pt1 | contig 13957 bp, 6 predicted proteins | sample MGYA00521100_ERZ887851 | MGnify/ENA primary metagenome ERZ887851 (study PRJEB32303, sample SAMEA104408602) | aquatic metagenome | biome: Brackish water; feature: Pelagic; material: water | place: Baltic Sea | collected 2014-06-06T16:11:00 | depth 11,444 m ...
GCCCAGTGTTTAATCCAAAAATCCAATCCTCACGACTGTCTATTTGTGCGATTTTAAATTGTTCTACTACAACTCTCACCGACATTAAAAGCACTAAAAATAAGCCAAACAGAAAGCCAGTTTGTGAACTTTTTTTCGTTTTCCAGTACAAAAAGAATAAGATTAGAAATACAAATACATAACCAAACGCTTCATATAATTGACCAGGATGTCTTGGAACATTATCCAATTGTTTGAATACGATTGCTAAAGGAAAGTCATCCCCAGCCGCTTTTCCGATCATTTCAGAATTAAAGAAATTACCAATTCTAATAAATACGGCTCCTAACGCACAGGCGATGACCACACGATCCAGAATCCAAAGGACTGATTTTTTTAATATCTTTTTGTTGTAGAGCCACATAGAAAAAATCATTCCTATTGCAGCCCCATGACTTGCCAAACCTCGAAACCCTGTAAATTCAAATCCCCCACTAAATCGGAAGGGCAGGAAAACACTAAAAAAGTCCTCTTTAAATAATTCAGGTTGATAAAAAATAACATGCCCCAAGCGTGCTCCAATCATAATTCCTAAAACAGAGTACATGAACAATCCGTCTAGTTTATCATCAGACTGCCCTTCGTTTTTGTAAATCCTTTTCGTCAAATACCAACCTGTTATAAAAGCAGCCATCCACATCAGACTGTAATAGTGAATTTTAAAACTTCCAAAAAGAGGGATGCCTTCAGAGGCAGGATCCCATATAATCTGTAAAAAATACATATTCATTTATTTAGATTGTAAATATAAAAAATAGATGTGAGACTTAAGTCTTATCCGTTTTTATTAAATATTCGAAGTATTATTTTTTTGGTACAGGATCGTGCCCAGAGCCGCCCCATGGATGACAGCGTAATATACGTTTGATGCTTAGGTAGCCTCCTTTAAATAACCCGTAAGATTGTAATGCTTCTTTCGTATAATGAGAGCAAGTGGGTTGAAATCGACAACTTGAAGGGGTTAAAGGCGAAATAAAATTTTGATACAGCTTTATTATAAATAAAAATGGAGCAATTAAAAGCGTCTTCATCGATCTTAATCTAAGATAAATGAAGTGCCGTCTTTGCCATCTTTCAGTTGAATTCCAATAGCGAGTAATTCGTCTCTTATTTTATCTGAAAGTGCAAAATCTTTCTGTACTCTTGCATCGTTACGCATTCTAATGAGAAGTTCAACGGTGTCTTCAAGTTTTTGATCTTGCTTGTTAGAACTGACGTTTTTAAGACCTAGAACATCAAACACAAACTGATGCAACACTTGTTTTAACAAAGCTAAGTTGGAATTGCTAATAGTGGCTTTTCCATCTTTAATTTGGTTGATGTATTTAACAGCACTGAATAATTCTGCAATCAGAATAGGAGTGTTAAAGTCATCATTCATTGCTGTGTAGCAATTGGACTTCCATGCCGTAACATCAAATTCATTGGTGTCTGTAGTTGCTTCAAGATTATCCACTGTAGAGACGGCTTCCATGAGTTTCATAAATCCTTTTTCTGAAGCTAACAATGCATCGTTACTAAAGTCCAAGATACTTCTGTAGTGTGCTTGCATCATAAAAAATCGAACTACCGATGCAGAAAATCCTTTCGTTAATTTATTGGTATCGCCACTTAAAATTTCACCAGGTAAAATATTATTTCCTGTAGATTTTGCCATTTTTTGGCCGTTGAGGGTCAGCATATTTGCATGCATCCAATAATTAACAGGCGTATGGCTATGCCATGCTTTGGCTTGTGCAATTTCACACTCGTGGTGGGGAAATTTTAAATCCATACCACCACCATGAATATCAAAATGTTCGCCTAAATACTTTGTGCTCATTGCAGTACATTCCAAATGCCACCCTGGAAAACCATCACTCCATGGAGAAGGCCAACGCATGATATGCTTTGGCTCTGCTTTTTTCCAAAGTGCAAAATCTTGTGGGTTTTTTTTATCAGTTTGACCCTCAAGGACTCGGGTGTTATGAACAAGGTCTTCTATATTTCGACCACTTAAAACCCCGTAATGATGAGATTCGTTATATTTTAAAACATCAAAATAAATAGAGCCGTTTGCTTCATAAGCAAAGCCTTTGTCTAGAATTGATTTGATGATTTCTATTTGTTCAACGATGTGCCCCGTTGCAGTAGGTTCAATACTTGGAGGTAAAAAGTTAAACTTATTTAGGATGTTATGAAAATCTACGGTATAGCGTTGTACCACTTCCATGGGTTCAATTTGTTCGAGACGTGCTTTTTTTGCAATGCGATCTTCTCCTTGATCGGCATCATTTTCTAAATGTCCTGCATCGGTAATGTTACGAACATAGCGTACTTTATAATCGAGGTGTTTAAAATATCTAAATATCATATCAAACGACATGAATGTTCGGACATTTCCTAAATGCACATTGCTATACACTGTTGGACCGCAAACATACATTCCAATAGAACCTTCATTAATAGGGTTAAAAACCTCCTTTTTTCCCGAAAGCGAGTTGTAAATATGGAGCGTATTTGTGCTGTATCTGCCCATGGTATTGGATTAAAATTTGGTCTCTAATTTTATGTAGTCTAAAAATTCTCTTTTAGTATCTTTTTCTTTAAATTTTCCACCAAACTCACTTGTTACGGTACTGCTTTCGATATCTTTAATTCCACGAGAATTCACACATAAGTGTTTGGCATCAATGACGCAAGCAACATCTTTTGTGTTTAATATATTTTGAAGTTCTTCAACAATTTGTATGGTCAAACGTTCTTGTACCTGTGGTCTTTTTGCAAAATAATCTACAATACGATTCATTTTTGAAAGACCTACAACCGTCCCGTTTGAGATATAAGCAACATGTGCTCTTCCCACAATTGGAAGGAAATGATGTTCACAAGTAGAGTAGAGAGTAATGTTTTTTTCAACCAGCATTTCCCCGTACTTATACTTGTTTTCAAAGGTCGAAGCTTTTGGTTTTTTGGCGGGGTCTAGCCCTCCAAAAATCTCATTGACAAACATTTTTGCAACGCGATTAGGAGTCCCTTTTAAACTGTCGTCACTCAAATCTAAGCCCAATGTTTCCATAATGTGTTGAACATCGTCTTTAATAATGTCAATTTTCTCATCGGACCTTAATTTAAAGGCGTCAGTTCGCATAGGGGTTTCGGTAGAAGTACCGATGTGATTATCGCCAATAGTGTCAAATTTTTCAATATTATTTTTCATTCCCATTCCAATATTCCTAATAAAGTTTTCAATATTTTCTAAGTACAAAGATACTTAATTTCAATATTGGATACTTTGATTTTTGGCTTAATAATTCCTTTTTTCGTTAACTACTTCAAAAAAAACATTAACTTTACATTTACTGACTCTCAAATCTATGTATGTTTTTTTATATAATTGAGCATTAATTTATTTATACACAGGATGAAAACACATCATATATATATATTCTTATTTGTGCTTTTTAGCTTTCATTGTAACTCTCAAAACACAAACCGTCGTCACTTGCCTCTTCAGTTAGTTCAGTATGGCGACAATCTGAACACACCTTTTTCAGCGATTGAAATGCTACAGTTAGCGGAGGTTTACGGAGCATCTTTAGAAAAAGAAATTTTGAGCCGACCCAATAGAGTTCTTTCAATGAAGAATTTACTTCGGAATCGAATTGTAATTGAAAAAAGACCAAATCCACGAGATCAAAAAGAATGCACCTTGTTATCGGAAGTTCCTCTTTTTGATGCCTTTGTCTCAACCCTTCAAAGAGATTCTGTTTTTGATCCTCAAGAATTTAATCCGCTAAAGTATACCCTTTCTTTTTACAGCCGAGGGGAGCATATGTATCGTGTCGATGGAACAGATTATTTCATTTTCATCAAATCTCAACATTCCAAAAGAAAATAAAAGATGAAGAAATTAGCTTTACTTTTTAGCATACTCTTTTCGGTTTCATTAACGGCACAAGTGTATGTTATTGAAGATCAGGTTACTGTCAACACCTGTTCAGGAACTTTTGTAGATTCTGGAGGAGAGGCAGCAACTTATTCCGGGAATCAATCTTTTACCTATACAATTTGTCCAGAGAATGCAGGACAATTGGTACAATTAGAATTTACAGCATTTGCCACGCAAACAGGGGCAGATATTATGACGATTTATAACGCAGCAGACACACTAGACCCAGCTACTTCCTTAGGAGATTTTTCAGGGGATGCAGCGGCAGACAGTCCTCAGACTGTAATTGCAACAGTCGATAATACTTCAGGTTGCCTTACCATTGTTTTTACGTCAGATGCAGGGGGTAATTTTGACGGTTGGGCCGCTAATATTTCATGTTTTGAGCCCTGTCAAGAAATCACAGCAGTTTTAGAGAGTTCTGATCCTTCTCCAAATGCAGAAGGTGAAATTGTTATTTGTGTTGGAGGGACTGTCGATTTTGAAGGTAGCGGAGTTTTTTCTATAGATCCAACGGGGGCTACATATTCTTGGAGTTTTGGGAACGATACTAATGCAGATGGAACTAATGTCACTGCAACATATGATACTCCTGGGATTTATGTGGTTGATCTTGTTGTTATGGATGATAACCCTATTGGGTGTTCAAATTTAAACAGTATTAGTCAAGTAGTGAGAGTCGCTCCAGAAATTGAATTTACAGGAACGCAAGCGGCACAAACACAAATATGTTATGGAGAAAGTACAACCATTGAAGGAGTGGCGACCATTCCACAATTTGATGATTGTGCCCCTGAAATTTTTGATGAAACTTGGTTAGAAGATACGCAGTCTACAGGACTAGGGACTTCTTATAGCTCTACAATTACAGTAGATTGTTATGGGGCTGGACAATTGCTTACTGATGTGTCACAAATCTTAGATTTTTGTGTCAACATAGAACATTCTTTTATCGGAGATTTAGACATTTATCTTATTGCACCAAATGGTGCAGAAGTATATTTTCTGCAATACGGTGATGGGGTAGACCCAGGAACCAGTTTAGGAATTCCTGATGAAGCTGATAACGGGAATCCTGGAACAGGTTGGGATTATTGTTTTTCACCAACAGCAACACAGTCAATGAATGATGTCACTGGCGTAAATACAATACCTGAAGGAACTTACGCACCTTTGGCAACATCTTCATTTGATAACCTATTAGGAACCCCTTTGAATGGAAACTGGACGTTTGTCGTTGTCGATTCTTGGGCAATTGATGATGGAACGTTGTTTTCATGGAATTTAAATTTTGATCCTGATATATTTCCGCCTTCCAATATAATTGTTAGTGAAACATGGGACGCCGATTCAACGATCATAAATACGACTGATACCACCATTACTGTACAACCCCCTACCGAAGGACCGTTTTGTTATACTTTTAGAGCGGTTGATGACTTTGGGTGTGAATATTCTACAGAAGTATGTATCGAGGTTTCACCAGAACTAATATATGACGATCCCATTAATTTATTTGTATGTAATACAGGGACAACAATAGGTGTTTTCGATCTAACAGAAAATGATGCCATTGTTAGTGCACCTACTCCAGATCCAGGAGATTTTGAGATTACATACCATGAATCTCAAGTAGATGCGGATGCAGATTCCAATCCCATTACACCCACCGATGCAGCTTCCTATTCGGGCACAGATGGGCAAATTATTTATGTGCGTTTTGAGTATAAAACATCTGGGTGTTTTGAAACAATTTCGTTTACATTGAATCTTCTCGATCAACCCTTGATTTCTGCAGTAACTGATATGGTAGAATGTGATGATATAACCAACGACGGTTCGCATTCGTTTGATTTTTCAGACCAAACACTCGATATTTTAGGAACGCAACTCCCCGAAAATTATACAGTAAGCTATTACACAAGTTTTGCAGATGCAGATGCAGGAACTAATAATTTGTCGAACCCATACAGCAACGTTTCTTCACCAGAACCTATTTATGTCCGTGTGGAGGCAAATGGGGGAGCAGGGTGTTATATCGTAGATCCCGATCCTGTATTCAATTTGGTAGTGAATCACAAAGCAACTGCTTCGGCACTATCTTCAATTCCAACTTGTGATGATGATTCAGATGGGATTATGACTTTTGATTTAGAACAGCAAACGACAGTGGTTTTAGGCAGTCAAATAGCTTCAGACTTTAGAGTGACCTATCACGAAACTCAATCCGATGCAGATACAAATAGCAACCCATTAACAAGTCCGTATTCAAATACCACCGCAAATCAACAAACTATTTTTGTTCGAGTTGAAGAAATTGGTTTAGAAGCATGTTATGAAACAACTCAATTTGAGCTTATTGTAAACCCATTGCCCACAACCACCACCATGTCTGCTTTACCTATATGTGACGATGATACAGATGGTTTAGGAGCTTTTATGCTCACCTCTAAAGATACAGAAGCTTTAGGAGGACAGACAGGAGTTACGGTGAGTTATCACGAAACCCAATCCGATGCCGATACAAATGCCTCTCCTTTATCGAGTCCCTACACAAACACCACTCCAAGCAGTCAAATTATTTTCATACGTTTAGAAAATAATACAACAGGCTGTTTTAGTACAATGCCTTTAGAGTTGAGAGTTAACCCAATACCAACAGCCAACTCCGTTAGTACTCAGACCATTTGTGATGACGATTATGATGGTTTAGCCACTTTTAATTTTACAGGGATCGATTCGACCGTAATTGGCACTCAAACCGGAATGGTAGTAAGCTATCACGAAACCCAATCGGATGCCGACACAAATACCTCAGCTGTTACAAGTCCTTACACCAGCATTACAGCCAATGCACAAACACTCTTCATACGCTTAGAAAATAGCACCACCGGCTGTTTTGACACCACCACATTAGAACTGTTAGTAGATCCTTTACCAGTGATTCCTTCGATAATAGATTATGAATTGTGTGATTACACAAACTCAGGAGGCCTACAGGGACAATTTGATTTAAGCACCAAAGACACAGAAATCATCGATGGTCAAAATGTAAGCGTAGCCTACTTCGAAACAGAGACAGACGCTACCAACAACACCAATGAATTAACAGGTACTTACCAAAACACATCAACCCCACAAACACTTTATGTAGCTCTCACAGATTTAACTACAGGGTGTCGTGCGACTGGAAGTTTTGAACTTATTGTAAACCCATTGCCACAATTGGTTGTTCCAACAGTCTTAGAGGTTTGTGACGATGGAACGCCTGACGGATTAACTCAAATAGACCTCACAGAAAAAGATGATGAAATTAAGGGTGGAAACGCTGATTATTCAATCACCTATTATTTAACACAGGCTGATGCAGACTCAGAAACAAACCCATTACCAATCCCATACACAAATATCAGCAATCCTCAAACCGTTTTTGCGAGAGGTCAAGATATAAATACAGGGTGCTATACTACAGTTGCTTTGGAGTTGAATGTTTCCCCAGCCCCTTTAGCGATCACGCCGCAAGATTTAACCTATTGTGATCCCGATAGCGATGGCTTCGGAGCTTTTATGTTAACCGATAGAGATTTTGAAATTTCAGGTGGTGTAAGCGGTGTTACAATCAGCTATCACGAAAACTTATCAGATGCAGAGAACGAAATTAATGCATTATCCAGCCCTTATACTAATGTCGATATTAATATACAAACGGTTTTTGCTCGTGTAGAAAACCCTGCAGTATCCACACTTTGTGCATCCATTGTAGAATTGGTGCTGGTCGTAAATCCAACCCCTCAATTATTGGACCCAACTCCTTTAGAAGTTTGTGATGATGATACGGATGAATTTGCTCAGTTTAACTTAACAATTAATGAAGGTGAGTTTTTAAATGGAATTGCAGATTCAGATGTAGATATTAGTTATTATGAAACTCAAGCGGATGCTCAGGCTGAAACCTTTGAGATTGCAACTCCAACAGACTACACAAACCTTTCCAATCCTCAAACCGTTTGGATTCGTGTAGCATACAATGCAACAGGATGTGAAAAACTTATAAGTTTAGAATTGATCGTCAACCCATTGCCAGTTTTAGTGACTCCTAGTCCTCTAAGGTTATGTGATGACAATGCCCCAGGTGATGAGCAGGAAGCCTTTACGCTAGAGGATAGAGAAACAGAGATTTTAAATGGACAAACAGGCTTGGATTTTAGCTATCATTTGACGGCCTTAGATGCGGAAACAAATAGTTCTTCTCTTACGAGTCCTTACACAAATATTAGTAATCCTCAAACCATTTTTGTTCGAGTATCAAACCCAGTTACGGGATGTTTTGATTTAACTACTTTAACGCTTGAAGTATTGCCAATCCCATCCCCACAGACACCCGTTGATATGAACGAGTGTGATGACAATGCAACTGGTGATGGACAGGAAGTTTTTGACCTAACAACAAATGAAGCGTTCATTTTGAACGGTGAGTTAGGAGTTACACCAACCTATTACGAAACCCTGGCAGATGCCGAGGCGGATACCAATCCTATTCAATTCCCAGAAAACTATACAAATACAGATATTCCTGTTCAGACAATATACGTACGTGTAACCAATGATACAACAGACTGTTTTGCTATTATAAATTTTGATGTAATTGTAGATCCATTACCCGAAGCAAACCCTGTTCCAACTTTAATTGCCTGTGAGCTAAACACAGACGGGATATATGCGTTTGATTTAGAAGTTCAAAGCGATGAAATTCGAGGAACTCAAAGCGCAACGGAATATGATGTCACTTATTACGAATCATTAGCAGATGCTACCTTAGCGGTTAACTCATTGACGAGTCCCTATTTGAATACAAGTAATCCTCAAACAATTTATGTCAATGTGACCAATACCAATACAGGCTGTCAAAACACAGCAATAGAATTTAATCTGGAGGTTCTCGAAGCGGCCCAAGCAACATCTCCTACAGATCCCTATACAATTTGTGATGACAATGTAGAGACTGATAACGATCCAACAAATGACAGTGTGCTTTTCGATTTATCGACACAAGATGCCTTTGTATTAAATGGTCAAGATCCTGCAAACTACTTAGTTCGTTATTTTGCCAGTCAGAACGATGCAGATTTAGATCAATTTGAACTGCCAAACTTCTATGAAAATACCGTAAACCCACAGGTGATTTTTGCACGAGTTGATAATAATACCCAAATAATAGATAATACAGGAACATTGGTTGATAGTTCTGTATGTTATGAAACAGCTCCTTTGATATTAAAGGTTAATCCGTTGCCATACATAGATATAGATGATGAGTATGTGATGTGTGTAAACACTAATGGCACAGAGGTTTTAGGTCCTTTAGAAATTACGACAGGCTTATCTGACTCGGATTATACCTTTATTTGGAGAGACGATTCAGGAACCATTGTAGAAACAGCATCCAGTTATGTACCAACAGAAGGAGGAATATATACATTAGAAGTTTCGGATGCTCTTTTAGCCACCCAATGTGCTGCACCAATCGAAGTCTTTACAGTAATAGAAAGTGAACCTCCAACAGTGACTGCAGTGGTCACGACACAGGCGTTCGCAAACACACATATTATTGAAGCTACCGCTACGGGCATTGGGGATTATGAATACAATATCGATCAGGGACCATGGCAAGATACAGGCACATTTGTAGGAGTCAACTCAGGGGAACGCGTTGTGAATGTACGGGACTTAAATGGGTGTGGAGTAGGATTTGCAGTTGTTTACGTAATTGACTTTCCAAAATATTTCACGCCAAATGGAGATGGATACCACGATACTTGGAATATCATTGGAATTTCAAATCAATTAAATGCTAAAATCCAGATATTTGATAGGTATGGCAAGCTTTTAAAAGAAATTCGCCCGTCTGGAGATGGTTGGGATGGTACCTATAACGGAGCTAGGTTACCCTCAAGTGATTATTGGTTTGTATTGAGCTATAATGAACCCGTCACAGGCGCCCCAACTCTGTTAAATGCACATTTCTCTCTCAAAAGATAAATTATTCTTGTCTGTAAATTTACAGTTCTACAAACTCATACTTAATGTCAGTGAAACATTAGAATTTGATCTGTTTATTCTAGAGGTGTTTAAGTTACCTGCATTAAAAAAGCGGTGGTCCATTGAACGTTTAGAATTCTCATAAGCCAAATCCAATCGAGCACCAACAAAATCATATCCTAGTCCCAAAGAAAACCCTTTAAGATCTCCATATGTTGCGGTATTTTTATAAGGACTTTGTTCTAGTTTATAGCCTCCACGGTAACTAAACTTTTTATGTCTTAATTCGCCACCAATACGGATGGTATTCGCCACTTTTAAGGAGTTGCTGATGGTAGCGTTTTGTTGTCTGAAATAATCACTACTTGAATTGGATCTAAATTTAGTAGCACTGAAATCTTTTCTAGAATAATCAATACTAATCAGTCCACTAGTACCAATAATAAAGGCAGCACTTCCTGTAATTTTTGCTGGAGTTCGTAGGTTATACTCTGGAAATACATTAATAACAGCGGGGTCAACTTCAGCCTCAAGGTTTGTGGCATCTTCAAGTGTATAGAGGTACTGGGTTGTTTCTTCTCTTAATCGTAACCAAGTAGGACTGTCGTATGTGAGTCCCAGTCTTATGAAATCATTTACTTTTACAATACTTCCAAGTTGTAAGGAAAACCCTTCACCCGTAGTTAGAAGCGTGTTGTTAAAATTAACTTGATTTATTGTAGAACCTGTATTGGTGTTGTCTTCATAGAAGTAAGTACTTCTTTCATAATTTATTAAATGAGAATTTAAATTGATTCCAAAATAGACGTTTTTATCATATTGAAACCCAAGGTTTGCCGAAAACTTGCCATTATACCCTGTAGCAGCATAACTGTATTCTTGATAGAAATCACCTGCTGCAATGTTGGATGTGTAGGTGGTGTTATCGTTACTTGTGTTATCTTCAGGTTCCAAAATAAAACTTTCATAACCTAAAAAAGCTTGTTGGTAATTTGAGCCAAAAGCAGATCCAATTCCGCTGTAGGCTTGAGAAATATTTTCTCCTTCTAAAGCCGTGATTTCGTCCAGTCGGAGTCCGTCAGCATACTCCAAAAAATAACTTCCTATTGAGTTTTGTGTGGAGCCAGCCGCAAAAAATTGGTTGTCATAATTTTGAAGTTGCTCGTAAAAAACGCTGAACACAAATTTATTCCATGAAGATTCAAGGTCTGTATTATTAAAAACAAGCGCCGCTCCAATTTGATTCATGTCAAATGAATTGTCTTTTAATCGTTGTGTATTTGAACCATAAAACACATCGTTTGAAACACTTTGAGTTGCTACTGTCATGGCACCATGACTTAAATTAAAAATGGCAGCCCCTGCGGGATTAATACTCACTGCAGACATGTCGCCTCCCAGTGCACCAAAAGCTCCACTCATGGATTTAAATCGTGCGGTTCCTTGTGTTTCGCCATTAGAATATCTTAAAGCATCCGTTAGGTCTTGGCCATAGGAACTTAGTATGGAGATCAGCCCCACTAGAGTTAAAATTAAATTTTTCATCTGATTTTGTATTTATACCTAATTATTTCTTCTTCTTGAAGAGCTACTGCTACTGCTGCTTCTGCTTCTTGTTGGTGAACTTGATCGGGTTCTTGTTCTCGAAGGCGAGCTCGAACGGGTCGTAGATCGCGTTGGTCTTGTGGTTGTATTAGGGCGTGTCGTACGATTAGACGACCGTGTTGTTGTTGGTCGTGTCATTGAATTGTTTCTAGTAGGTCTCGTGGTTGAGCTTGAATTGGTTGGACGCGTCGTCGCTTGACTTCTTGTTGTTGATCTTGTGTTTGACCGCGTGTTAGTTCGACTGCGTGTTGTGGCACTTAAAACACTTCGACTGCTTAGACTTCTTGAATTTCTATACCTTGATCTTCCTCCGTTAATGTAAGAATAGGAACGTCCTCTGTAGTACCTATTGTACCCATAATTAAAGTAGCCAAAATTGTTGTAGCAACCGTAGTAACAGTAAGGATTGTACCACGGATCGTTCCATGGACTGTACCATAAATTATAATAGTTAGGTTGCCAAATTCCAAAACCCCAATTGTTCCAACCAAAATTCCACCCCCAATTGTTGCGATAATTATAGCCCCATCCATTGCCGTAAAACGGTCTGTCGTTATAAACGTTTATAACTAGTTCGCTGCTATTATTTTCTCCCCAACCTGCATAGTCGTTTGTGTTTTCTGAGTCATCCGCATACGTTCCTTCATAGGAATCAACATCTGTAAAAACGCTGTTATCCTCTTCAATTTGAAGGGATTTTTCTTTAAAATAATTTTTATAATATTCTGATGAATTGGATGTATTGTCAACAGTTTCATTAACTTGTTCTGTGGGTGTAGATTCGGAATAAATTCCATCATCATAGATTCCAGAGTATTGGAAAGATCCACAAGAATTAAAACTTAAAAGAACTCCAACTACAAAAGCGAGTGTCATTTGTTTCTTTTTGTAAGTAATAAATTTCATAAGTGTTTAAATTAAATTGTTGAACGTCTCAAAAATACTTAGTTTTGTCAAACTAATTATTATAAGGTACCAACATCAATAGTTGTGCCAAATTACGAAAATATGAGTAAAAACCTTACACCAAGATCCCAAGATTATTCAAAATGGTACAATGAACTTGTCGTTAAAGCCGATTTGGCAGAAAACTCTGCGGTCAGAGGTTGTATGGTTATTAAGCCCTATGGCTATGCTATATGGGAGAAAATGCAAGCAGAATTAGACCGTATGTTTAAGGAAACGGGGCATCAAAATGCGTATTTTCCATTGTTTGTACCGAAAAGTCTTTTTGAAGCTGAAGAAAAAAATGCTGAAGGCTTTGCAAAAGAATGTGCGGTAGTGACACATTACCGTTTGCAAAATGACCCAGATAATTTGGGAAAACTTCGTGTGGATCCAAAAGCAAAACTCGAAGAAGAGTTAGTGGTCCGACCAACGAGTGAAGCGATTATTTGGAATACGTTTAAAGGTTGGGTACAATCGTACCGAGATTTACCGCTTTTAATTAACCAATGGGCGAATGTGGTACGATGGGAAATGCGAACACGTTTGTTTTTAAGAACGGCTGAATTTTTATGGCAAGAAGGACATACCGCTCACGCAACCAAAGAAGAAGCTGTTGAAGAAGCCAAATTAATGAATAGTGTCTATGCTACTTTTGCTGAAAACTTTATGGCAATTCCTGTGATTCAGGGAGTCAAAACTGAGAGTGAACGTTTTGCGGGTGCCGAAGAAACTTATTGTATTGAAGCTTTAATGCAAGACGGCAAAGCATTGCAAGCAGGAACCTCTCACTTTTTAGGTCAGAATTTCGCAAAAGCATTTGATGTTAAATTTGCAAACAGCGAAGGTAAACAAGATTATGTATGGGCGACCTCATGGGGAGTTTCTACACGATTGATGGGGGCTCTAATTATGACGCATAGCGACGATAAAGGATTGGTGTTGCCTCCAAACTTAGCCCCTTACCAAGTGGTCATTGTGCCTATTTATAAAAGTGAAGAACAATTGGCAGAAATAACAACAAAAGCCGAGGCAATTATGAGTGCTTTGAAAGCGGAAAATATTTCTGTAAAATACGATCATAGAACGACTCAACGTCCAGGTGCTAAATTTGCACAACACGAATTACAAGGCGTGCCTTTAAGACTGGCAATTGGACCAAAAGATTTGGAGAGTGGTACAGTGGAATTGGCTCGAAGAGATACATTAACCAAGCAAGTTGTGGACTTAGAAAACCTAACAGCTACAGTAAAGACTTTGATTAATGAGATTCAAACAGCTCTATTTCAAAAAGCACTTGATTTTAGAGCTGATCACATTACACAAGTAGATACATTTGATGTATTTAAAACTGTTTTAGAAGAAAAAACAGGGTTTATCTCGGCGCATTGGGACGGA
>ERZ887851.2607-NODE-2607-length-13947-cov-101.503671_pt1 | contig 13947 bp, 13 predicted proteins | sample MGYA00521100_ERZ887851 | MGnify/ENA primary metagenome ERZ887851 (study PRJEB32303, sample SAMEA104408602) | aquatic metagenome | biome: Brackish water; feature: Pelagic; material: water | place: Baltic Sea | collected 2014-06-06T16:11:00 | depth 11,444 m ...
AAGAAGAAGCTCCAAAAGCAGAGGCAGCTCCTAAAGCAGATGCTCCTAAAGAAGAGGCAAAATAGTTTGACTTATGTGGCAAGCTCAAATTTTTACACTTTACCCAGATATTTTTCCCGGTCCTTTAAGCAAGGGGCTTTATGGGAAAGCTTTAGCAAATAAAATCTGGGATTTAAAAGTTGTAAACATAAGAGATGCAGCAGAAGATAAACACAAAACTGTAGATGACACTCCATTTGGAGGTGGTTCTGGAATGTTGCTAAAGGCTGATGTGTTAGCAAAATCTATTGATCAAAATAAAAAGGAAGGAGAAAGAATTTTTTATTTATCTCCTAAAGGAAAAAAACTTGATCAAAAATTAGCTTTAGAATTATCAAGAGAAAAATCTGTAAGTTTAATTTGTGGACACTTTGAGGGTGTTGATGAAAGAATATTGTCGACCAGAAATATTGAAGAACTTAGCATTGGTGATTTTATTTTGTCAGGAGGAGAAACGGCTTCATTTGTTGTTTTAGATAGTATTCTAAGATTATTACCTGGCGTTTTGGGAAATGAACAATCAAAAAGTGATGAGAGCTTTGAGAATGGACTTTTAGAGTATCCCCAGTACACAAAACCTCAAATTTGGGAGGAAAAAAGCGTTCCAGATGTGCTATTATCAGGAGATCATAACAAAATTAAAGACTGGCGTTTATCACAATCAGAGGCTATAACACGCGTCCGAAGACCAGATTTATGGGAAAAATATAAGAAAAATTAATTTGATAAATACTAATATGAAAACAATTGAAGAAATAAATCAACTAAACGTTAAAAAAATACTATCTGAGAAGAAAATCCCAGATTTTTTTCCAGGAGATGTAATAAAAGTTGGTGTTAGAATTACAGAGGGTAAAAAAGATAGAATTCAATATTTTGAAGGCGTGTGTATAGCTAGAAAAAACAGAGATATAAATTCTTCATTTACAGTTAGAAAAATTTCATTTGGTGAAGGTGTTGAAAGAACATTTCCACTATATGGTACAGTTATAGATACAATTACTGTTATCCGTCATGGAAAAGTTAGAAGAGCAAAATTATATTACCTAAGAGACAGAACAGGTAAATCAGCTAGAATTGCAGAAAAAATTAGAAAAAAAATTGGTATAGAAGTTGATGTTAAACCAGAAATGGTAACAGAAGAAACTTTAGCACCAGTAGCTGCAGAAGCAGAAAAACAAACAGAAGTTCAAGCAGAACCTGTAAAACAAGCAGAAGTTCAAGCAGAACCACAAATAGAAAAATCAGAAGAAAAAAAATAAATTTTTTTTCAATGCCTTTAACTCTTTACGATAAAATTTGGAATGATCATTTAGTTGATCAGCAGGAAGATGGAACAGCCCTACTTTTTGTTGATAGGCATTTAGTCCATGAAGTTACAAGCCCCCAAGCATTTGAAGGATTAAGAAATGCAAATAGAAAAGTAAGACAACCAAGTCTTACCCTAGCTGTTGCAGATCATAATGTTCCAACTACTGATAGATCTAAGGGTATTGCTGATGCAGAGTCAAAAATTCAAGTAGATACTTTGGAAAACAATTGTAAAGAGTTTGGAATTCAATATTTAGGAATGAATGATAAACGACAAGGTATAGTTCATATTATTGGACCAGAGCAAGGATTTACACAACCAGGAACAGTAATTGTTTGTGGAGATAGTCATACAGCAACCCATGGAGCATTTGGAGCCCTAGCTTTTGGTATAGGCACATCTGAAGTTGAACATGTTTTGGCAACTCAAACCTTAGTGCAGAAAAAAGCAAAAAATTTCAGAATAAATGTAAATGGAAAGCTTCCAATTGGTGTGACTTCAAAAGATGTAATTTTACAAATTATAGGTGTTATTGGTACTGCAGGTGGAACAGGATCTGTTATAGAATATTCAGGTAGCCTAATTTCATCCTTAAGTGTTGAGCAAAGAATGACAATTTGCAACATGACAATTGAAGGTGGAGCAAGAGCTGGATTAATAGCCCCAGACGAAAAAATTTTTGAATATTTAAAAGGCAAGCCAATGTCCCCAAAAGATACAGATTGGGATAAAGCTATGAAATATTGGATGAGTTTAAAAACAGATGATGGTGCTAAATTTGATAAAGAAATAAACTTGGTTGCAGAAGATATTCTTCCCATGATTACTTGGGGAACATCTCCTCAAGACGTCATCACTATTGATGGCAAAGTTCCAAACCCACAAAATGAAAAAGATGAGGATAAGAAAAATTCTATAGAAAGATCTTTGAAATATATGGGTTTAAAGGCTGATACATTAGCTACAGATATAAAAATTGATAAAGTTTTTATTGGAAGTTGTACAAATGGTAGAATAGAGGATTTAAGAGAGGCTGCAAAAATATTAAAGGATAAAAAAAAAGCAGCACATGTTCATGCAATGGTTGTTCCAGGATCTGGGTTAGTTAAAGAACAAGCAGAACAAGAAGGGCTTGATAAAATCTTTATAGAGTCAGGATTTGAATGGAGAGAGCCAGGTTGCTCTATGTGTTTAGCCATGAATGCTGATAAATTAAAACCAGAGGAAAGATGCGCATCAACATCAAATAGAAACTTTGAAGGTCGACAAGGAAGAGGTGGGCGTACGCATTTAGTAAGCCCTGGAATGGCAGCTGCTGCAGCCATTTCTGGAAATCTTGATGATGTTAGAAAATATCAAAATTAGAAATGAAAAAATTTAATACACTTAAAAGCATTCCAGCTTATTTACCAATAGTTAATATTGATACAGATATGATTATTCCTAAACAGTTCTTAAAAACAATTAAGAGAACTGGACTTGGTAAAAATTTATTCTTCGAAATGAGGTACGATGATAACGGTAATAGTTTAAAAGATTTTATTTTAAATCAAGAGCCTTACATTCAATCAAAAATATTAATTGCAGGTAAAAATTTTGGCTGTGGGTCATCAAGAGAACATGCGCCCTGGGCATTATTAGATTTTGGAATAACATGTGTGATAAGCTCAAGCTATGCAGATATTTTTTATAATAATTGTTTTAAAAATGGAATTTTGCCAATTACTTTGGAAGAAAATAAAATTAAAGAATTATCTGAATATTCAAAAAGAAAAGAGGAAATAGCAATTGATTTAATGGAAGAGAAAATAATTTTTGGAAATAATGAAATAAAGTTTGATATTGATCCTTTTAAAAAAAAATGCCTATTAGAGGGATTAGATGATATTGCTCTTTCATTAGCAAAAAAAGATAAAATCATGACATTTGAGGAAAATTTAAAAAATACTAAGCCATGGATATTTAATGATTAAAGTAAAAAAAAGAAAAATTTTACTTTTACCTGGGGATGGCATTGGTCCTGAAGTAATTCAGGAAGTGAAAAAAATTATTCAATGGTTAAATTCAAATAAATCTTTGGACTTTGAGATTGATCAAGATTTAGCTGGAGGATGTTCTTACGATAAACATGGAACTCCAATTACAGATGAAGTTTTTTATAAAGCTTTAGAAAGTGAAGTTGTAATGTTAGGAGCTGTTGGTGGTCCAAAGTGGGATAATTTAGATTTTTCTAAAAAACCTGAAAGAGCATTATTGAAATTAAGAAAAGAATTAAAATTATTTGCAAATTTGAGACCAGCAATTTGCTTTGAGCAATTAGTTGATGCATCAACTTTAAAGCCAGAGATTGTATCCGGATTAGATATAATGATTGTAAGAGAATTAACAGGTGGAATTTATTTTGGAGAACCAAGAGGAATTAAACCAATAGAAAATGGAGAAAGAAAAGGCATAAATACTCACACTTATACTACTAGCGAGATAGTTAGAGTGGCTAAAGTTGCCTTCGATTTAGCAAGAAAAAGATCCAACAAAGTTACTTCGTGTGAAAAATCTAACGTGATGGAAGCTGGGCAATTGTGGAAAGAAGAAGTTCAAGAATTACATGACAAAGAATATAAGGATGTAGAACTAAGTCATATGCTTGCAGACAACTGCGCTATGCAGTTATTAAGAAATCCAAAACAATTTGATGTGATTGTTACGGATAATTTGTTTGGAGACATGTTATCTGATCAAGCCTCAATGTTAACTGGTTCGTTAGGTTTGCTGCCATCAGCATCATTAGGAGCTAAAAATAAAGAAGGAGAAATGAGAGCAATGTACGAACCCATTCATGGATCGGCACCTGATATAGCCGGCAAAGGAATTGCTAATCCAATCGCTAGTATTTTAAGTTTTGCAATGGCTTTAAAATATTCTTTGGATTTAGATAAAGAGGCGGAGGCTTTAGAGAAAGCGGTTCAAGATGTACTAAATGACGGCTTAAGAACTAAAGATATTCTATCAGAAGGCACAAAAGAGGTTTCAACTTCTCAAATGGGTGATGCGATAATTTCAAAATTGCAATAATCTATTAATTATTCTAAACTATTTTTATGCCAACCTATTCTGCTCCAGTAGAAGATATGATGTTTCTTTTTGAGAAATTGAGAGACAACAAAAATTACAATGAATTAGAAAAATATAAAGAAGTCAGCTCTGAACTAGTTAAGGATATATTAGAGGAGGCAGCAAAAATAAATCAAAATTTAATTTTACCACTTGCAAAAATAGGAGATGAAAATCCTGCAGTTTTAGAAAATGGAGTAGTAAGAACACCCCCAGGATATAAAGAAGCGTACCAAAAATATATTGAAGATGGTTGGACTTCTTTATCTTGTGATCCAAAATATGGTGGCCAAGGAATGCCAAAAACTGTAAGTGCATTTTTTGATGAAATGCTCTCTTCTGCAAGCCTATCATTTAAATTATATAGTGAATTAAGTATTGGAGCATACAACTGTATTAATCATCATGCTTCAGATGAAATAAAAAATACGTATTTACCCAAGATAGTGGAAGGTAAATGGAGTGGCACAATGTGCTTAACAGAACCTGTGTGTGGAACTGATTTAGGACTTTTAAAAACAAAAGCAGAAAAACAAAGTGACGGAACTTATAAAATTACTGGTCAGAAAATATTTATTACTTCGGGAGACCAAGATTTGACAGAAAATATTATTCATTTAGTAATTGCTAGAGCAACAGATTCTCCTGCTGGGACTAAGGGTATTAGCTTATTTTTAGTTCCTAAATTTAAAGTAAATGAGGATGGGACTGTTGGCCAACGAAATGGAATATCAACAGGATCCATTGAAAGCAAGATGGGTATTAAAGGTTCTGCTACATGTGTGTTAAATTTTGATCAAGCTACAGGTTTCATGATTGGTAAAAAAGACAAAGGTCTAAATGCAATGTTTACAATGATGAATCTTGAAAGAATAGTTGTTGGTATTCAAGGATTAGGAATTTCTGAAATTGCTTATCAAAATTCACTTGCTTACGCAAAAGAAAGAAAACAAGGTAAAACTAATAATACTAAATCTACTAATGGTGCAGATTTTATAATTGAGCATGCTGATATAAGAAGATCATTATTAAATATGAAATCAATAATAGAGGGTGAGAGAGCCTTATGTTTTTGGTTATCGCAACAAACTGAAGTTAGTCTGAATCATCCAGATGAAAAAATTCGCCAAGAGGCCTCTGATTTTGTTTCGCTAATGACTCCAGTGGTAAAGTCATTATTTACAGATCTAGGCATGGAAATTACAAATGATGCAATGCAAATTCATGGAGGTTATGGTTATACTAAAGACCAAGGGATAGAACAATTATTTAGAGACAACAGAATAACACCAATATATGAGGGAACAAATTCTGTGCAAGCTGCAGACTTAGTTTTTAGAAAATTATCCAATAAAAATGGAAGTATAATTAATAAATTTTTAGATCTAATAAAATCTGAAACAGATATAGATAACGAAAAAATTAAGCCATTTACTAAGGATTTTGCTCACTATTTAAGCATCTTAACTAAGTTTAGTGAATGGATAAATGAAAAAACAAAATCAGATAAAGACGATGTGAGTGCAGCAGCAAACGATTATTTAAAGACACTTGGGTTTGTGTCTGTTGCTTATGCTTGGATAAAAGTTTTAGACATAAGTTTTAAAAATTACGATGAGAACAAAAACTTTTATGATGATAAAATAAATACGGCAAAATTTTACTTTGATAAAGTTTTACCAAGAGCAGAGCAACATTATAAATCAGCCATATCTGGAAGCTCAAATATAATGAATTTTAAATTTAATTAAAATGAGTCATTACGATACTAATTTAGACAAAAATGCAGCAAACTATGTTCCATTAACACCGATATCTTTTTTGGAAAGAGCAAAAGATGTTTACCCAAATTATGAAGCAATTGTTTATGAAGATCGAAAATATACTTGGGCTGAAGTTTATAAAAGAACCACTAAATTTGCTAGTGCACTCGAAAAAATTGGTGTTAGTAAAGGTGATACTGTTTCGTTTTTAGCTTTTAACACACCAGAAATTTTTGAGGCTCATTATTCAGTTCCTATGATGGGTGCTGTGTTAAACACAATAAATATTAGGCTGGATGCTAATACTATCTCTTATATTTTAAAACATAGTGATGCAAAAGTATTAGTAGTAGATAGACAACTTCACATAGAAGTAAAAAAAGCATTAAGTAAATTGGATAAAAAAATAACTATTATCGACATACACGATAAGTTTGCAGATCAGTCAAAGTTAGAAAAAATTGGTGAACTAGAATATGAAAGCTTCTTAGAAACAGGTGATGATGGTTTTATTTGGAAAAGACCAGAAGATGAGTGGCAAGCTATATCATTAAGCTACACCTCTGGAACAACAGGAAATCCTAAAGGAGTTGTCTATCATCATAGAGGATCATATTTAATGGCAACAGGAAGTGCAGTTGCATGGAATATGCCTAACAGATTAAATTTTTTAACAATTGTTCCAATGTTTCATTGTAATGGCTGGTGCTATCCTTGGACAGTTCCAATGTTAAATGGAAGGACTATTTGTTTAAGAAATATAGATGTTAAAAAGATTTTTGAGTTAATTGATAAATACAATGTTACTCATTTTGGAGGTGCGCCAATCGTATTAAATATGATTACGGGTGCTCCAGAAAGTGATCGAAAAAAATTAAAACACAAAGTTCATGTGCTTACCGCAGGAGCTCCACCACCAAGTATAATTTTCAAAAAAATGAAAGAACTTGGTTTTGAAGTAATGCATGTTTATGGTTTAACAGAAACTTATGGTCATGTTACTCAATGCGCTTGGAATAATGATTGGAATGAATTTGATGAAGACAAACAAAATGAAATTAAAGCAAGACAAGGTGTAAGGTATCCTAATCTTGAAGGTGCAACTATTATGGACCCTGAAACTATGCAAGAAGTTCCAAGAGATGGAAAAACAATTGGTGAGATTATGCTTAGAGGTAACGTGGTCATGAAAGGTTATTTTAAGGACAAAGCAGCAACAGATAAAGCTATGGCTGGTGGCTGGTTTCATTCTGGAGATTTAGCGGTAATGCACCCAGACGGTTATGTTAAAATACAAGACAGATCTAAAGATATAATTATTTCTGGAGGAGAAAATATATCTTCAATTGAGATCGAAAATACGCTTTCTAAACATCCTTCAGTATCAATTGCTGCTGTTGTTGCTAAGCCTGATGAAAAATGGGGAGAGGTACCATGTGCATTTATTGAAATGGTAAAAGACAAGCCTACAACTGAAAAAGAATTAATAAGCTTCTGTAAAGAAACTTTGGCTAGTTTTAAGGTTCCAAAACAAGTTGTTTTCTGTGAATTACCAAAAACTTCTACGGGAAAAATTCAAAAATTTGAACTAAGAAAAAAATTTTAGGTAATTGATTGATAATAACCATAGAAAATAAAAGTGTTCATGCTTCAGATGCAGGACAAGGCATAGATAATTCTAAAGATACAATAGTATTTCTACATGGAAGTGGCTTATCGCACATTGTTTGGTCTCTAACCGAACAATTTTTTTCAAATAAAAATTTTAATGTTTTATCAATTGATTTACCAGGTCATGGCAACTCTGAAGGTCCATCTATTGATACTATTGAAAAAATTGCTGAGTGGCTGGAAAAAGTATTTATAGAATTAAAATTGGATAATATAATTCTTGTTGGTCATTCTCAAGGTTGTCTAGAAGCTTTAGAATATTCATTTAAATACAAAGATAGACTTAAAAAGATAGTTTTTGTTGGGGGCTCTTATCGAATGCCTGTTCATAAAGATCTCATTGATCTAGCAACAAACGGAGACTCTGATGCTGTAAAATTAATGATGAAGTGGGGATATGAAGGTTCAAAAAAATTTATTGGTGGAAATCCAGTTGAAAGAATAATCCAATCACCCAGAGACATCAGAGAAATTTTAGCAGTTGATCTTATTGCCTGTAATAATTATCAAAATGGTTCTGATGCTGCTAAAGCTATAAATTGTCCAGCTATGTTTATATTGGGAGAACTAGACAAGATGGCTAATTTAGAAAGTGGAAAAAAATTTGCAAATTTAGTCAAAAATTCAACTACCCATATAATTAAAGGATCAGGACATATGATTATGATTGAAAAAGCTTTTGAAATGCGAGAAAAGATTTTGGAATTTTTAAATAAATGAAAAATTATTCAATAGCAAAATCTAGAAGATTAAGAAGCACCCCTTATACCTCAAGAATAGAAAAACAAGGTGTAACAGCTTATACAGTCTATAATCACATGTTGTTACCAGCGGCCTTTGGTTCAATTGAAGATGGATATCACCATTTAAAAAAATATGTTCAAGTATGGGATGTTGCTGCCGAAAGACAGGTTGAAATATCTGGAAAAGATTCAGCAAAATTAGTTCAGTTAATGACATGTAGAGATTTATCAAAATCAAAAATAGGCAGATGTTATTACTGCCCGATAATAGATGATTTAGGAAACTTAGTTAATGATCCTGTAATTTTAAAAATAGCAGACGATAAATGGTGGATATCAATTGCAGATTCTGACGTATTATTTTATGCAAAAGGATTAGCATCTGGATATAAATTTGAAGTTAACATCATAGAGCCAACTGTAGATATAATTGCAATACAAGGGCCAAAATCTTTTGCGCTAATGGAAGAAATTTTTGGAAAAAAAATTACTGAACTAAAGTTTTTTGGTTTTGATTATTTTGACTATGAAGGTGAACAACATTTAATAGCAAGATCTGGCTGGTCAAAACAAGGGGGATTTGAAGCTTACATTCAAAATCCTGAGATAGGAAAAAAGCTATATGATAAATTATTTGAAGTTGGAAATCAGTATAATGTAAAGCCTGGGTGTCCAAATTTAATAGAAAGAATTGAAAGCGCACTACTATCTTATGGGAACGATTTTGACAATAATGACAATCCTTTTGAATGTGGTTTTGACCAATATGTTTCTTTGGATAGTGAGGTTGAATTTCTAGGTAAAGAAAATTTAAAAAAGATAAAATCTGAAGGAGCTCTAAAAAAGTTAAAAGGGGTAAAGATTGATTTACAAGAAATAAGTCTTACATCTTCAAAAAATATTTATGATGTTAACAATGTTATTATTGGTGAATTAAGGTCAGCAACTTATTCTCCTCTATTTAAGCAAGTAATTGGAATAGCCATGATTAAAAAACCTTTTTGGAAAAACACTCAGGCTTTTAAAATTGATATAAATGGTAAAACTTTTGATGGAAAAGTTTGCGATTTACCCTTCATCTAGTATAAAATCTTGTAGTATCATGAATATAGCAATTGTAGGTGCCACAGGCAATGTAGGAAGAAAAATTCTCGAAGTATTAGAGAGGAAAAAATTAAAAATAAATGAATTATTTTTGGTAGCCTCATCTAAAAGTGCTGGTCAAAAAATAGTTTTTAATGGTAAGGATCATGAAGTTTTTAATCTTGAAACTTTTGATTTTTCAAAAACTAAAATTACCTTTTTTGCTGCTGGAGGAAAAATTTCTGAGAAGTATGCACCATTAGCAGCAAAACATTCAGTTGTTATTGATAACTCTAGTTTTTATAGAATGGATCAAGATGTGCCTTTAATTGTTCCTCAGGTGAACGCAGATGCTATTAAAAATATGAAAAAAAATATTATAGCCAATCCAAATTGTTCTACTGCACAATTAGTCATTGTATTAAAACCTTTACATGATTTATTTAAGATTCAAAGAATAGTTGTTTCAACTTATCAGTCTGTTTCAGGAGGTGGCAAAGGTCCAATGGATGAATTAATTGAACAAACTAAACTATCGTTAAATAATAAAAAAATTACATCTAAAAATTTTACTAAACAAATAGCCTTTAATGCAATCCCTCATATCGATCTTTTTTCAGATGATGGCTACACTAAAGAAGAGTTAAAAATGACAAATGAAACAAAAAAAATACTTGATGAGCAAATTGAACTAACAGCAACTTGTGTAAGGATTCCAGTTATGGTTTCACATTCAGAGTCAGTGAATATTCAATTTGAAAAACCATTTTCTTTAGGAGAAGTTCAAGATGCCTTAAGTAAAGCTAAGGGATGTAAAGTACATGATTTAAGAGAAGATGGGGGCTACATTACTCCTTTAGAAGCTGAAGGTAGTGATGAAACTTACATATCTAGAATAAGAGAAGATAAAACAAATAAAAACTCGTTAAACTTATGGATTGTTTCTGATAATTTACTTAGAGGAGCTGCATTAAATGCAGTTGAAATTGCTGAAACTTTAATTAAAAAAAATATTGATGGAAAATAACAATCCTTTATCCCCCCATATACAAGTTTATAGATGGCATATTTCATCTTTGGTTTCGATTTCTCATAGAATTACAGGAATAATAAATATTGTTGCAATCACAGTTATATGTGTTTGGGTTGCCTCTTTATTATTAGGAGAGACTAGTTATGAATTTACAAAAGTTTTTTTACAATCTGTGTTTGGAAAATTTATAATTTTAGGATTAACATGGTCATTTAGTTTTCAAATCCTCAGCGAAATAAGACATTTAATAATGGATATGGGATACGGTTTTGAATTAAAAACTACTAAAATTACAGGTTTAGTTGTGATTATCGGCTCATTTTTATTAACAATTTTAATTTACCTTTTAGGAAAATAATTTTTATGAATAATGTAACTAAAAAATGGGTACTTTTAAAAGTAAGCTCAGCTATTTTAGTTCCTTTAATGTGCTGGTTTATAATAAATTTTGTAGGTATTTTTGATAAAGATTATACCGATGTGCTAGGTTTTTTTTCTACAAAATCATCAAAAATATTATTTTCATTATTTTTGATACTTGCATTTTTTTTCTCTAATTTAAGTATTAGTGAGGTATTTGAAGATTATATTAATGATGAAAAAAACAAAAATGCCGCAAACAAAGCATTACAAATTTTTGCTATAGTAGTTCCACTAATTACGATTATTATAGTATTTAATTTAAATATATGAGTGCTTACAAAATTATAGATCACGAATATGATGTTATTGTGCTTGGCGCTGGTGGCTCAGGTTTAAGAGCTGCAGTTGGTTTGAGTGAAGCAGGATTAAAAACCGCCTGTATATCAAAAGTATTTCCAACAAGAAGTCACACATCTGCTGCACAAGGTGGAATCTCTGCTGCCCTTGGAAACATGGGAGAAGATGATTGGAGATGGCACATGTATGATACGGTTAAAGGTGCAGATTGGTTGGGTGATCAGGATAGTATTGAGTATCTTTGTAAGGAAGCACCAAAGGCAGTAATAGAATTAGAAAAGTATGGAGTTCCATTTAGTAGAACAGATGATGGAAAAATTTATCAAAGACCATTTGGTGGAATGACTAAAAATTATGGTAATGGTATTGTTCAAAGAACATGCGCGGCTGCCGATAGAACAGGGCACGCAATACTTCATACCCTTTATGGACAAGCATTAAAGCACAATACTGAATTTTTTATTGAATACTTTGCGTTAGATTTAATAATGAAAGATGGTGAATGCAAAGGTCTTATAGCTTGGAATTTAAATGATGGAACTATCCATAGATTTAGAGCCCATATAACAATAATAGCAACGGGTGGTTATGGTAAAGTTTATTATTCTGCAACATCAGCTCACACATGTACAGGTGATGGTAATGCAATGGTACTTAGAGCAGGTCTTCCTTTACAAGATATGGAATTTGTTCAATTTCATCCAACAGGAATTTATGGTCATGGAACTTTAATTTCAGAGGGTGTTAGAGGAGAAGGTGGATATTTGGTTAACTCAAAGGGCGAGCGGTTTATGGAGAGATACGCGCCAAATGCAAAGGATTTAGCATCTAGAGATGTAGTGAGTAGATCAATGTCAATTGAGATCAATGAAGGAAGAGGTGTTGGTAAAGAAAAAGACCATGTCCATTTACACTTAAGTCATTTAGATAAAAATATTATAGAAAGTAGACTTCCAGGAATTACGGAGGCAGCAAGATTATTTGCTAACGTTGATGTAACAAAAGAACCAATACCTGTTGTGCCTACTGTGCATTATAATATGGGAGGTATTCCTACTAATTATAAAGCAGAAGTTTTAACCGTTAATGGTTCTGAAAAAACGGTTCCAGGTCTTATGGCAATCGGAGAGGCTGCATGTGTTTCTGTTCATGGAGCAAATAGATTGGGTTCAAATTCATTGATTGATTTAGTTGTGTTTGGAAGGGCTGCAGCAATGAGAGCTGCAGAATTAGTAAAGCCTGGCACACCTCATGAAGAAGTAAGTGAAACTGAGACTGAAAAATGTTTAGCGAGATTTGATAAACTTAGAAATGCTAATGGAGAAACAAGCACTGCAGAACTTAGACTTTCAATGCAAAAGATCATGCAATCAAAATGTGCAGTTTTTAGAACAGATAAGACTTTAAAAGAAGGAGTTGATGAAATAAGAAAAGTTTATGATGGGATGGAGTCAATCTCAGTCAAAGATAAATCTTTAGTTTTTAATACAGATTTAGTTGAAACATTGGAATTTGATAATTTGATTAGACAAGCAATTACCACAGTTGATTCCGCTTATAATAGAAAAGAGAGTAGAGGTGCTCATGCTAGAGAAGATTTTCCAAAGAGAGATGATGAAAAATTTATGCAACATACTATTGCTTGGTGTAACGGAAAAGATACTAAAATTGACTATAGACCAGTTCATAAAACAACATTAACAAACGAGGTCCAATATTTTCCACCACAAGAGAGAGTTTATTAATGGTTCAAATTAATTTACCTGAAAATTCTAAAGTTCAAAAAGGTAAATATTACAAAGATACAACTGGATCGAAAAATATCAGAAAAGTTAATATTTATAGATGGGATCCATCAACTGGAGAAAATCCAAGAGTAGACACATATGAAGTTGATATGGACAACTGTCCTTCAAAAGTTCTAGATTTATTAAATAAAATTAAAAGTGAAATAGACCCATCACTAGCGTATCGAAGATCTTGCGCTCATGGTGTTTGTGGTTCTTGTGCTATGAATATGGATGGTAAGAATGGTCTTGCATGTACAACACCTCACTCTGAAATTGAAGGTGATATAAATATTTATCCTCTTCCACATTTAAAAGTTAAAAGAGATTTAATTGGAGATTTAAATGGTCTTTATAAACAGTACCAGTCAATAGAGCCTTGGTTAAAAACTAATACTAAAGTTGAAACAACAGAAATTATTCAATCTAAAAAAGATAGAGAAAAATTAGATGGAGCGTACGAGTGCATCATGTGTGCATGCTGCTCAACATCCTGCCCAAGTTATTGGTGGAATGGTGACAAATATTTAGGGCCTGCTGTATTACTACAAGCGTACAGATGGATAGTTGATAGTAGAGATGACGAAAGAAAAGAGAGATTAAAAAAAGTAGCTGATGAGCTTAAGCTTTATAGGTGTCATACTATTATGAATTGTACTAATGCTTGCCCAAAGGGATTAAATCC
>ERZ887851.2610-NODE-2610-length-13932-cov-20.821503_pt1 | contig 13932 bp, 9 predicted proteins | sample MGYA00521100_ERZ887851 | MGnify/ENA primary metagenome ERZ887851 (study PRJEB32303, sample SAMEA104408602) | aquatic metagenome | biome: Brackish water; feature: Pelagic; material: water | place: Baltic Sea | collected 2014-06-06T16:11:00 | depth 11,444 m ...
CTTTTGGTATTGGAAAGATAAGATTAAGGAAGGAACAGATATAAAAGCCCTCACTAGGCATATTGATATATATAAAACATTTTGTGATTTAGCGGGAATTGAGATTCCTAAAAGCAAATTACCACCACGAGGACGATCTCTTCTTCCACTGATAAAAAATCCATCTACCCCTTGGGAGGACAGGCAAATTTTTATCCATTGCGGCCGTTGGGATGATGGCAGAAAAAATAAATTATCAAGAGAAGAAAATCGTTACAGGAAGTGTGCCATCCGAACGTCAAGGTGGCGACTTGTAGACAATTCCAAACTGTACGACATATCAGCAGACCCTGGACAATTGAAAGATGTGGCAGAGGATTATCCAGAGGTTATCAGTGATTTGAATCAAAAGTACGATAGATGGTGGGATTCCACATCCCCTTTTCTTGTCAACGAAGGACTTTCAAGTGTATCTCGAGGAGATCACATGATGCACAAACTAAGTTTAGCACAATCTAAAAACGGCAAATTCCCAATACTTCAGACCTCCATCCAAGAAAGTAAAAAAAATAAGTTTGTTCATTCGGATAAAGAAAAACCCAATTTCGTAGTTTTTTTAGCGGATGATATGGGATGGGGTGACTCCGCAACCTATGGTCACTCAATCATCAAAACCCCCAATCTCGATAATCTCGCTTCGCAGGGAGTGAAGTTTACGCAATTCTACTCAGCCAGCGGCGTTTGTTCACCATCCCGCTCGGCGATTCTAACCGGCCGCACTCCTTACCGAAACGGTGTGTGGCGCCATCTGTCCGGCATGCACCCGGCCTACTTGCGGGATTCGGAAGTTACCTATATCGAGTTGCTTAAGGAAATCGGTTATCAGGCCTGTCATATCGGTAAATGGCATCTCAGTTCCAAGCCTCAGTTTAACAATCCAGAGTTCCCCTCCCCCACCGAACACGGTTATGACTACTGGGTTTATACCCATAACAACGCCGATCCCAGCCACAAGCAGCCGGAGAACTTTTTGCGGATGGGTGAGCCCGTTGGCAAGGTCGATACCTATTCCGCTCAGTTTGTAGCAGACGAGGCGGTGAAGTGGCTGGAGCAGCGCAACGAGGACCAACCGTTCGCCTTGTCGGTATGGCTGCATGAACCCCATACTCCAATTGCCACCCACCCAAAATTCGAAGCAATGTATGAAGGGGAAAAACACAAGCGCTACTACGGCAATATCACCCAACTCGACGACGCTCTTGGTAGTGTAATGGCAGCCCTCGATAAAGCCGGAGAAAGGGATAACACAGTGTTTTTCTTTACTTCCGACAATGGCCCCTTACTGAACATGGGTGGCTCAGTTGGGGGTTTACGTGGGGCCAAGCGTAGTGACCATGAAGGCGGGATTCGCGTTCCCGGAGTGGTGCGCTGGCCAGCAAAGATTGCCGCGGGCACCACTAGCGATATTCCAGTAATTGGTACTGATATTTTCTCAACGGTTTTGGATATCGTCGGCATCGAGCCGCCTGCTGATCGTACTATCGATGGGGTCAGCATGATTCCTGCATTTAGCGGGAAATCGCTGGAACGTAAAATTCCTCTATTTTGGAGGACGCATGTTTCAGGAGCAGACAACCGTGTGGCTCTACGCATCGGTGATTGGAAGATCGTCGGCAATGATACCATGACTGAGTTCATGCTGTTTGATATTCAAGAGGATTGGAAAGAAGAAAATAACCTCGCAGGGCAAATGCCGGAGAAGCTCAAGGAGCTAAAGAAAATTCTGTTTGAAGTGTGGGAAAATATCGAGCAGCAAGGCCCGAAGGAATGGTGGCTGAACGAACGTCAAAAACCAGTGAAAGGTGCGAAGCTCAATTATTAATAATGAATTCAAAAATACTTCTTATTTTTTTTCTTTTATTTTTCTTACCAAGAATCCATGCAGATAAATCCTATCCTAATGTCGTCTTCATCATTACCGACGACCAGGGATACGGCGATCTCGGCTTCACCGGAAACCCAATAATACAAACCCCTCACCTCGATCAACTGGCAAAGGAATCCGTTTGGTTGACTGACTTTCATGTGGCTCCTTCCTGCTCTCCTACTCGATCTTCTTTATTAACCGGTCGCTGGACTAATCGCACTGGTGTCTGGCATACTTTTTTTGCCCGTGCGATGATGTATGAAGACGAGGTTACCCTAGCGGATCATTTTCGTGCAGCAGGATATTCAACAGGCATGTTTGGCAAATGGCACTTGGGAGATCATTACCCCTATCGTCCCCAAGATCGTGGCTTTGATGAAGTCTACTGCATCAAGGGTGGTGCCATCGGAGTGACTGCGGACTATTGGAACAATGACTACTTTGATGACCACTACTATCATAACGAAAAAGTAGTCAAGGCATCGGGGTACTGTACCGATGTCTTTTTTGAAGAAAGCTCACGTTTCATTCGCAAACAAGTGGATGCAAAAAAACCTTTTTTTGCCTACATATCCACCAACGCACCACATAAGCCATGGATTTGCCCGCCTAATTACTCGGCACTATATCCAAAGCATTCTAAGGCTGCCGCCGCGTTCTACGGCATGGTAACTAACATAGACGCAAATATCGGTAAGTTGCGAGAAATGCTAAAGGAACTAAAAGTGGAGCATAATACCTTGTTCATCTTTACCACTGACAATGGTTCAGTTGGCCCCAAGAAATTCAATGCAGGAATGCGGGGAGGAAAGATTAGTCCTTATGAAGGCGGACATCGAGTACCATTTGCAATACACTGGCCTGCGGCTGGCTATATTAAGCACACGGCCGTGAATGAATTGACCCATATGGTCGATGTATTGCCCACACTTTTGGAACTATGCAGGCTTCCAGTCGCCAGGGAATCTCTCGATGGGCGATCCATCGTGAATTTACTCGATGGCAAGGGGGACGATTCATTCGATTGGGAAAAGCGCATCGTGGTCTCCGATTCGCAACGTATTCAGATCCCAAAAAAATGGAAAGACTCTGCTGTGATGCAAGGCAAGTGGCGTTTGGTCAAAGGTACTGAACTCTATCATGTAGGTAACAATCCGGACCAGAAGAACAATATTGCCGAGAAGCACCCTGAACAATTTAGTAAGATGCGTGATTGGTATGAAAATTGGTGGGCTGAACTGAAACCCTCCTTTACTCGAACTTCCGAAATCTATATCGGCAGTGATGAAGCTGCAGAAGTAAATCTTACCGCATTACAATGGATCGATGCCCCGCCCCCATGGAACCAAGGCATTATTCGTGGAGGACCGAGCCTTAAACAGAGAGGTAAGAAGAAGTTGCCTAATCCAAAAAAGTTCTCCGGCTATTGGGCGGTTAATGTCGATAAAGCGGGGAGCTATATCTTTGAACTACGTCGCTGGCCCAAAGAATCGGGTTTAAAAATCCTTGAAGGCACTTCTGCAAACCTTTCAAAATTTGATTGTTTGCCCAGCTACTCCGCGGTAGCGGGAACTGCACTGCCAATTTCTTTCGCAACGCTTCGAATCAACGGTGAAGAAATTGAAAAGAAGTCTGTTCGGGAAAGTGATGAATCGATCAAATTTACCCATAAACTAAATGAAGCTTCTTATAAATTTTCCCCATTTTTCACGATACAAATTAAGGACATGGAGCACGAAATCGGCTGCTACTACTTATCTGTGAAATCTGCGGAATTAAATTAGTGCAATTGATTAAGTAAATCTGTGTATGTTTTTTCTGCTTTATCCTCAATGTTATACATTGGCATTTATCATACCAAAACGCATATAGTGCCTACTTGTTTGTAAACAGGAACGAGTTGTTGCACAAAATGGCCCAACATAAAAAAACGCCTAAGGCAAATTCCTTCACATTCCATTTTTCGAGATTAGGAGTTTTTACTTACTTATTTCCATTTAAGCCGAGATCGCCATAGCCCATATCATCAGCCAGCATAAATATGATGTTTGGTTTATCGCTTTCCGAGGAAACAATTTGAATCGCGAAAAGACTGAAGAAAATGAAGGCTGTAAGGTCAAAGGATTTCATAAGAAGGTATTAATTTTATAGGGGTAAATTTAGAGCAATCACAACTTTTAATGAGAGACCTATTGCCCCGCCCCAGGCTTCCCTTTTCTATTCCCTCTGATTGTGTAAGCAGTCACTCCACGCTCCACCAGCATTTCTTCAAGACGTTTTGCCATGAGACTTGCCTGCTCGGGATTATCAAAAATCAAGTTATTCGATTGATAGGGGTCTGTTTTCAGGTTGTAGAGCTGTGGTGTTTTATCGCCCGGTTTCGCTGGCATCCAGCCTCCATCGCCAGCACCCGGAATATAAATCCAATCGCCTTTTCGCAAAGAGGTATGAGATCTTTTATGGGGTTGCAGGATCAGTTCATTACGGGCTGAAACAGGGTCATCCTCCATAAACAGGGCTAACTGATTTAAGCCATCACGAGCTTCGCTCGAACTTAGCTTCTGCTTAGTAATCGCTGCAAGAGTCGGCAATAAATCCATATTGGCAATAAGAGCATCTGATGTGCTTTTCGCTGGAATCTTATACGGCCAGCAGGCAATAAACGGAACCCGGTGCCCAGCTTCCCATACCCCAAATTTCCTCCCTTTCAATTTGCCATTGGGTGTATGTCCCGACGATTGCAACACATCGCCTTTGATTCCGTGAATAACTGCTCCGTTATCGCTGGTAAAAAGAAAGAGTGTATTTTCAAAAACTCCAAACCGTTCAACAGCTGAGATAAGCTCCCCTACCGACCAGTCGAGCTCCTGGACAAAGTCGCCCCGGAGGCCGGCCTCACTCTTACCGTGAAAATACGGGTGCGGTGTGATCGGATAATGAACATTGTGGCTGGCAAAATAGAGAAAAAAGGGTTGAGACTGTTTATTCATCCAGCTCAGTGCTTTCTGTGTCAATTTTTCTCCAATACACTCATCAATGTACAAATCATGAGCAGCTTTACCTCCTACCACGCTCGGCATTTTTTTATTTTTGGGTACCGCATGTTTGTTTGGATATTCCCGACTGTGGGTTTTCCCGCCTCGTTTGTAAATCAGTGGATCCGACGGGTCCAGTCCGACAATTCGTCGATTTTCCATATAGACAAAGGGAGGATGTGAATTAACAACAGGCAAGCCGAAAAAGTAATCGAAACCGACTTCGAGCGGACCGGGTTTAAGCTCCTTATTCCAGTCGGGTTTTAGTTTATCCCCAAACCCGAGATGCCATTTACCCACACAGGCCGTCAGATAGCCTTTGCGTTTTAAAAGGCTGGCAATCGTGGTCTTCTTCGGGTCGATTAGCAGCCTGTCTTCGCAAAAAACCGGGCTGTAATTATTTATGCGGAAAGGATACTCGCCCGTGAGCAAGGCATAACGTGAAGGTGTACACACCGCCGATGTCGAATGTCCGTCGGTGAACAACCGTCCCTCTTTAGCAAGACGATCAATATTCGGAGTACTGACTTTTGAGGCACCATAACAGCTCAAATCCCCATAACCGAGATCGTCAGCATAAATCAGGACAATATTCGGAAGTTTGGATTTTGCCGTCTTCGGTTTCATTTGGTCGAGTACCGAAACGGGTGGCGTTTGACCATTGACAATAATGGCCGAACAAACAGTAAGTAAGAAAGCAAACAGGTTTACTTTTTGATAGATGAACAACATGACTGTTTCCCTTCCTGTTTTTTACTTCAATGAAACTCTTTTGATTGGAGCAGGGTAAGGTGCGGGCTTCGGATCCGGGCGAGGCACGAGGTAGCGTGGGTCCGGCTTGATGCCTACTGGGGCACCCTCCAGAGGCCAGGCGAATACCTCACTCGCGTCCCGATCGGAATGATTCAGCCGTGGCAACATAGCAGACCATTGATCCAACTTCTTGCGTAATCGTTTGGCAACCTTTGGATCGGACTGGACCCGATTGGTCAGTTCATACGGATCCTTCGCTAAATTAAATAACAGTTCCTGCTTACTGGAACGCCATAGTTTCCAGTCGCCGAAACGCACTACCTGGGTATGCCAGAAATCCCAGAACATCGGTTCCGATCTTTCAATCTCAGTAACTCCCCCGGTCAATCGCGGAAGCAAATCCACCCCGTCAAACTCGTCAGGAATCACTCCGCCTCCGGCTTTGAGGGTTGTTGCGGTGAGATCGAGTGTGGTCACCATTTCTTCAATTATCGTACCTGGAATAATTTTGCCTTTCCAGTACGCAAACATGGGCACCCGGATCCCTCCCTCGAACAGGCTACCTTTCTCACCGCGCATGGGCACATTGTTCGATCCGTTCCAGACTCCGCCTCTTGCTCCCGGCATTCCTCCAGGCAGTCCCGGTTCGTCCCTGCCCATTTTACTTGGGGCTCCATTATCGCTGGCGAAGAGAACCATCGTATTCTCTTCAAGTCCGTGCTCACGAAGTTTGGCTATCACTCCACCCACTGCGTCGTCAATGGATTGGATCAGTGCCAGCCCCATCCTTCTGCGGTCATCTCTCCAATCATCGTAATGCGGATAATCGAGCTCGGGAAAATTCTGGTAATATGGATCGCTCTTCTTGATAAGCGGAATGTGCGGGCCGAACAGCGGCAGGTAGAGAAAGAACGGCTTATCTCCAGCCTGACTGAAGTCGATAAAAGATTCACCGTACTTACCCTGAAGGATCACACGATTGGCGATGCCTTTGGGCAAGCCTTTCCTTTCCTGATGCTCCACAGTCTTGCCATCGAGAGTAAGGTTGGTTGAACCGCTTTCCATAGAGCCAGTCCAGTAGTAGTCAAAGCCACGAGCCCATGGATCGTGCTTCGGGTTAGAGCTGTTCGACGGGCCTAGGTGCCACTTGCCGGAGAAGCCGGTTAGATAGCCTAGCTTTTTCATCCGGTCCGCTATGGTAAGAACTGGTTTGCCGGCCATATCCGTGCCTTTCGGATAAATACGGGGCATACGGCCACTACCCTCACCTGCATCGCTTTGGTTGTGGGGAAAAGCAAACTCATTCTGTACCCGTCCAATCATCAACCCGGCACGTGAGGGCACGCATTGCGGAGCTGAACTGTAACCGGCTTTCATCAACGCTCCTCCACTGGCAAGCTTATCCATAACCGGAGTATCAACATGTTTATCGATCCCGAAGAGGCCCAGGTCCGTGTATCCATGATCGTCCGTGTAAATCAGAATGACATTGGGTCTCTTCGCCATAGCGGATAACATGATGGAGATCGCTGAGAAAAATCCTATGATTAAGTATTTTTTCATTATTAAAGTTTTTTGTTAGTTCAAAGATTAACCCGTCTTTTTTTAAAAGGTGAGAAATGTACTCTACTGGCAATCCCAAAGCCGGACAGAATCAAAAAGGATAATGCATTCGGGTCCACCTTTGAAGGTGAACCGGTGTTTTCCATTGGCCTTAGGATTTATGATTGTCACTTTTTCGTGCTCATAGGTATTTCCATGACCATTGACCAGTACCCGAATCTTCCCGAGCTCATATTCAACCACCAGATCGATCCATTTATTAAGGGCCATTTCAGATTCGGGCTCAAAGAAAGAGGGTCCGTCCAGAAGTTTTACCCGGTGCCCACCCTCCTTGACGATCCCCAAGTGGATCATATGATGCCCGATCTGAAAGGATGGGCGTCCCGGCGTAAGTTCCGGCTTGGCAAACTGATAGCGTAAATGCATCACAAATTTCTCAGGTATAAGGTTGATGTGGGCAACCGGTTCCAATCCGAGATGATGATCCCTTTTGAGAGCTTTCATCGCCTCCTCCTTGGATTGAAAAAGCGGTCCGATGATCAATTTACCATCTTCCATTTTCTTCCCTTTGGATTGCCCCCAAAACTCCCGGTTTAACTCACCATCAAAATCATCCGAGTAAATCAGCTTTCCCTTTTTGAAAAGCTCTGATTTGAACTCTGGTACTTCGGAATTTCGGGAAATCTTTTCCTCGCTAAGTAAGGCTAACTTGGCAACCCGTTCTTTCTCTATTTCGAAGCGTTCCTCGCCTAAGTCCCTGAGGTTAGCCGCTAATTGCTCTCGTCCCTCCGTTAAAGTGGCAAGGTCATTCCTTTCTTTTCTCAACCGGGCTTCCGGTCGATTCCTGGCATGCAGTCCTGCTTCTGGTTCCGTAGAAATATCTTTGGTTTTATCGTAGCTTGCAGATACCGATAATACTGGCACCAATAGAGCTACGGTTGATAATAGAAATTTGGATATTTTCTGGATATTTTTCATTTTTCAGAGGATTTATTTGGATGGGCTTCTATTTATGAAAGGCAGAGTGCTTGGGATCACCACCCGAAATAAAATAAGCCAAGAGATCGTACACATCATCTTTGCTCATGGTGTTAATCAGGCCCGGAGGCATCATGGAAACAGGCGATGCTTCGATCGACTTGATGTCTTTTATTTTAACAAAGATTGAATGCCCCGGGTTCATCATATCGTTATTAAGCTGATAATGATCCTCACCAAGATTCATGATCCGACCGCTAACCACGGTTCCGTCTTTAAAATTAAAATTAGTGGTTCCATACTGATCGCTGATTTCCTTACCGGGTTCAACAATCGCCTCCAATAAATCATAGGCACTAAACTTCCCTCCCGCGGAGGATAGATCAGGCCCGACCGCCCCACCCTCTCCATTGAAGCGGTGACATACATAACAGGTACCAGCTCCGGCCATCTTGCGACCATTGGCAAAATCCCGGTGTTTTTTGACCTTCAAGTCCAGGTCATTGGAGAAATCATTCATAGCCCAATTCTTAACAAAAGAACGGGGTTCAAAGGTAAACTGAGGAATACTACTCTTTGGCTGGGTCGCAATCAGCCGGGTAAGCTCAGGCGTGAGATCAGCCTCAGGAACCGATTCGGTGGCATGTTTTTTTATGTCAGTCAGGAATTTGGACATGCGGGCACCTCCCTTGTAATTACCAGAAAGTACAAACCATTTGAAATAGGTACGACGCAATTCCGCGGTCCAACCATTCTTGATAAAGCGAAGATTGAGGGCATACCCGATCTGTTCCTCCTGCACCGAGGAATTGGTCAGTAGCCGGATTCCCCGCTCCACCGCAAAAGGTGCCTCAAGAAAGGCGGCAATCGCAGCAAGATCTCGGTTTTCTTCGGGTGTCTGAGACGGGTAAATTTCATCAAGCCAACTCATTAGTTTCGCACGGTTCGCAGAACTTGGTTGGCCGGCACGAATAAGGGCCAGCGTCACGCTGCGTAAAATATCGAGACGGGTCTGACGAGACTCGCAACTTCGGTAACGAATACTGGTGGCTTTTGCAAAAATTTCTGATGCGGATTGATCAGCGTTAACCCGAGCGAGGGCGATCATCGCAGCAGTACTGATTACCGGATCTTTTTCGCCCGAAAGTCGATCCTTCCAATCAGAAACGAGTTGCTTCTCAAGGGCAACCCGAGCCGCATGACGAATGCCCCGGTCCGGAGATCCCAGTGAATCCCAAATACGGTCGAGCTCGGGCTTGCTGGCAACCCTACTGTCAGCCTGTAAATGGCCTTCTAAAACACGCCTCTGTTTTCGAGCAGTCTCCCCGCCGGGGATTGAGGTTACCGTGTCCGTGGATTCATTACCGGTGTAAGTCAAACGATACAGCCCGGACTGGACACGGCGACCGCCAACCGTCATGTACATCGCTCCGTCAGCTGGATTAACCAAGAGATCGGTAAGCGGAAGGGGCTGAGCGGAAGCGAATACCTCAAATGTGGCACTGTAGGTGGAACCCATGGGTTTGAGATGCACCGCATAAAGTTTTCCGTATGACCAGTCACAGGCAAAAAAGGCATTTTGATACTTGGCGGGAAATTTGGTCCCGTATCCGAAACAGACACCGGTCGGTGATCCCGGCCCGATATCAACGACCGCTCCAAAACTGTCCGAGCAATAATCCATAAACTTACCGGATCCGGTGCGCCATCCATATTCAGCCCCATCGATCACATGATTAATCCGGGTGGGACGGTACCAGGGCGTATTAAGATCGTGTTCCATATCCGCGTCATAGGTAAAGAGCTCTCCTTCCCGGTTGAACGCGGCATCATACTGATTACGAAAACCGGTGGCTACCACCTCCCAGGTTTTGCCCTCGGGATCGATCTGGGCAATGTGTCCAAGGGGAGCTTCCGAGCCATTGGCAGAATATTTCAGGGAAGGTATTAATTGATCTTCTCCCCAAAATTCAGGAACCCGGGAATGGGTGTAATCAGACGGAACTTTTGTCTGGTTACCAATAACCACATAAAGATGCTTTCCGTCAGGAGCGGGGATAATGGCGTGCGGGCCGTGCTCACCTGCCAACACACCGAGTTTTTTAAGTTCGATCAGTTTGTCAAAATTGTCGTCTCCATCGGTATCAAGGAGGCGAAACACTCCACAACCACTCGCACTGTTCCTCGTATTGACCACGACATAAAGGCTGTCGAATGCATAACAGAGACCCTGAGCATGTCCTATTTTCGGAAGCTTGGCCAGTTCCTCCGTCATCGCCTTGGGAGCTGTTCCAGTTATCCTTTTCCGAGCCTTGGCACCAGAAGTGGAATAGGTGATCTGCTGAATAGTTGCAGGATCCACCTTTTCACCCAACTTGGGAATCGGGAATCGATAGATCCCCCCATGCTGATCACTCACGATCAAGCGGTTTTTATCATCCATACACATGGCAACCCAGGAACCCTGATCTTCACGGGGAACAGAATATAGTAATTCGATTTCAAAACCATCTGGCAAATGTATCTGATCCGGAGAGGTTGCAGACCTTTGGGCATAACTGGAAATCGTAAGGGATAAAAAAACCAACAATGGTTTTAATTTTCCATCTATTGATTTTCTTGAGTCGAAGATTTTCATATCTACTTAGTTATGTCAGGATAAGACTCCTTCTTACTCCTTTTAGGATAATAATATTGAATGAGTTGAAAAAAGTTCATTAAAACTTGAGAAAGCTTATTGAGTAAGCCCATCAAAATATCCATTTTCTGTAATTTCAAATTTTTTAAATAATTAAAATCATCTTCTCATGATCACCTACGATTACTACTGCGATGACAACGGAGAAACTCTTTCCGTTAGCCACAGCAGCAAAGAAACTTTAACCAATTGGGGACAATTATGCTCGGCTGCCAATCATCATATGGGAAACACTCCTCCTTTTACGCCAGTCCGTCGGCTTATATCATGCCAGGAGTCCGAGCCAGATGAATCCACCCTATCGATGTTCTCAAAACCAAAGTCGAGTGGTGGCGGGTGTAGCTGCTGCTGAGTAAGTAAAAACAACTTTTACTTATTTTCTAGTCTGAGGTTTTAGGATTATTAATCCCTAGAATCATCAGTTGCATCTACCACAAGATACATAAAGGGTTATTAATGTAAAGTAGCCGAGCCTTTGAGATATCCCAGAGAAACCAAAAACTTGTCCACCTCGAGCATGGTCTCCGTGTACATTGCATTGAAAAAACCATGCTTTGCATCTTTGTACCAGTGAAGATCACAACGTCCACCCACTTTCTCGATCTTCTTCTTGAATAATTCTCCGGTGGCAACCGGAATGAGATTATCCTTCGTTCCGCAAATGAAAATGGTCGGGGGTATTCCTTTTTTAATATTATGCATCGGGGAAAACTCTTTCCAATACGCTTCCACTCTTGAATATCCATATCCTTTTTCACTGTTATCAATCACGGGATTGAACAGCAGCAAGGCCTGCGGTTTAGGACTAATCGACAGATCGTCACTTGATTCATCAAAGGCTTTGATCGTGGCCGTTGTGGCAGCCACATGTCCACCGGCAGATCCTCCGCCCGCAATGATCTTTTTTGGATCCACTCCCAATTTCGCCGCATTTCCACGTATCCAGCGAACCGCGGATTTGCCGTCACTCACACAGGCCTTTGGTTCAGTCTTATGTTTACTTTTAGTCCGATAGTCTGCCGCAAAAGCAACCATTCCACGGGATGCCAGGTAATCCGCATGCCGGGAAAACTGTGTGTACGATCCACCGTTCCATCCACCCCCAAAGAAAAAGACCACTGCTGAGCGCTTATCCGTCTTTTTCCAATTATCCGGATAATAGGTGTGCAGGAAAAGTTTTCCCTGTGGGGTATTCTTGTACTCAAGAACTTCATCGGGGCTTACATTATCCCGAGCAAATGAACCCAGGGAGAAAATAGCAGAAGCTGAAAGGACAAATATTTTTTTTAAGATCATTTCTAAAAAATGATTTGATCTGTAGTAACTGACAAGTACACAATGCATATAACCCAAACAAAATCCATCATGACACTACGCTTCCAAATCATTCTTACAGCCCTATTCTCGACCCTTACTCTTACAGCTCAAGACCGTCCGAATGTCCTCTTCATTGCAGTCGACGACCTGAACCATTGGGTCAGTCATCTGGGTCGCAACTCACAGGCCAAGACCCCAAATATCGATCGTCTTGCCGCCATGGGCACCACCTTCACCAATGCACACACCGCCGTGCCTGCATGCGAACCTTCGCGTTGTGCTCTGATGAGTGGCAGACGGCCATGGATAAGTGGATGCTACAAGAACGGACATGAATGGCGAAAGTACCAAAAGCCCGGGGAGGGATTATCCGCCCAGTTTTTACAAGCTGGGTACTATGTTTCCGGGGCCGGTAAGATTTACCACCAAATGGATGTTTTGAACGAGGAGTGGAGTGATTACATGAGTGCACGAAATTTCTTCAGCAATGGCCCGGGAGTCGATAAATATGACGGTTACCATGTCGAGAAAACCTTCCCGGATTTAAAGGATGAAGACATTGTGGATTGGCATTCGGTTGATTACTGCGTGGAACGACTTTCGAAAAAGCGTAAGAAACCATACTTTATTGCCTGTGGACTCTATAAACCACACCTGGCCTTTGTGGCTCCCCGTAAATATTATGAGGATTTCCCACTCGATGAAATCAAGCTGCCGCCCCATATCGAAAATGATCTCGATGACATCCCCCCGGCAGGAATTAAAATGGCCAAACCCCAGGCAGATCATGCCAGGTTTTTAAAAAGCGGACGATGGAAAGCCGCGATTCAGTCGTACCTTGCGACCTGTGCCTACACCGACATGAATGTGGGCAGACTTCTCGATGCCTTTGAAAAAAGCCCCGACCGGAAAAATACCATCATCGTATTCTGGAGTGATCACGGATGGTCGCTCGGTGAAAAACAGCATTGGAGAAAATTTGCCCTCTGGGAGGAAACCACCCGCATTCCGATGATATGGGTGGCTCCGGGGGTCACCAAACCGGGAACGAAATGCAGTCAACCTGTCGACACTATGAGCATATACCCTACCCTATGTTCGCTGACTGAGATTAAGAAACCTGACCATGTGAGCGGCCAGGACATCTCGGCTCTCCTGCAAAATCCCAAGGCTAAATGGAAACACCCCGCCATCACCACCCACGGTCGAGGAAACCATTCGGTACGCACCCTCACTGAACGTTACATTCGATATGCCGACGGATCCGAGGAATACTACGATCACACCAAGGATCCCTATGAATGGAAGAATCTGGCGGCAACTTCCGACCTGAGCCGTTTTGAAAAATGGTTACCTAAAAAGGAAGTGGCGAGCCAAGTCCTGAAGAAAAATTCCAAAAAACCGAAAAAGTAAGACTAGTCGAAAAGAACCACGATTCCTTCGAAATTCTTATTTTTCTTTTCCCGGACTTTGATCACGGCATCCGCACCGAATTCGGCAAGCCGACTTCTCATGAGACTGAAAGCTTCCTCCTTATTCTTGGGTCCTCCTTCGGTATAAATCCTGGCCACTTCCCTGTAATTTCTTTCAAGGTCTCCTTCGGTAAGAAGCACACTTTCTGGATCTTTGCTCTGATAGTTTTCGGCTTTCCAGTACGGATCATCCCATGAATAAGGTTTAAT
>ERZ887851.2616-NODE-2616-length-13906-cov-7.927370_pt1 | contig 13906 bp, 10 predicted proteins | sample MGYA00521100_ERZ887851 | MGnify/ENA primary metagenome ERZ887851 (study PRJEB32303, sample SAMEA104408602) | aquatic metagenome | biome: Brackish water; feature: Pelagic; material: water | place: Baltic Sea | collected 2014-06-06T16:11:00 | depth 11,444 m ...
CCTATCGTCTTAAAAGAAAAGCTTTTAAATACTTATAATATTAGAGGAGCTGAATATCCAGCAGAGCACAACGTTGGTCATGAATATGAAGCTAAATCTTCTCTTAAAACATTTTATAAGAAATTAGATCCAAATAATATTTTCAATCCAGGAATTGGACGTACTAGCAAGAAAAAACAATGGAAATAATATTTAAAAATTCTATCGAATTTTATGCTGTTTTATCTAAATATAAAATAAACTTTTCAACTAAATATAAAATTTAAAAAATTAGTTCCCTAGAATAAGCATCATAAAAAAAGCCTACATCTAATGATGTAGGCTTTTTTATGTATTAACGGTACTAATAATTTTATTTACTATAAAATAAATAGCAAAAAAAATCCAAATAATTACTATTGCAGAGTGTAAGCATATCCTAATGAGAAAATAACTCCTCCAATATTGCTCTCACCATATTCATCGTTAATTTGTATAGAATTAAAACCATAAGATGCTCTAGCATCAAGAAACAGCTCGCTTGATGTATTTAATTTTTTACTGAGCCCAATTGCAAAAGTTCCACCAAAATTCACTGTTTTTAAATCGTTTTTAATATCAGTGCTAGCTTCAATGGATGCTGGAGGTAATACGATAAAAGGTGGAAGCCCATCTGGCCCAGGAACAAATACAGGATTGGTTCCGTCACTATTTAGATAAAACTGACTTGTACCACTTGTAACTTGATTCGCGTTGATGAGAATACCTACATAAGGTCCCACAGCCAGTGAAAACCTAAAATTATTTCCCCATCCAAATTTAACTAAAGCTGGAACTTCAACATACTGCAATTCAGATTTACTATCGTAGTTAGCATATAAAGGGTTTTCATTCGTTATTGGTGGCAATCCTATAAATGGAAGAAACATATTTAATTCATCACTTAATTCTTCAATCAATATCGGCTGTAATCCATTTCTTTCTCCTCCGCGTTGGGTGTAGTTAAGTTCCGTCTGCATAGAAATTAATTCTGTTAATTTAAATTCAAAAACAAAACCAAAATCAATACCACTTATAGATTCGTAATTATCGGTAAAAACATTTTCTGTATTGCTTGTTAAACTCCCTAAACTGTAACCTATTTTTGCACCTATTTTAATTTCAGTTTTTGTATTTTCTTTACCAGACTCGGCAGTATGATCTTGTGCAAAACTAGAAATACTAGCTCCTATAATGAATAAGCACAATAAGTTCTTGTTAATTAATGTCATAATGTTGTTTTAAATTTATTTAAAATCGAATGTACTAATTTTTTATAATATAGGTAAGGGATAATCTACTTTTAATAAAAAAAAACTGGAATAAAAAAAATTTTAACGACTCTATATCCTTAAAAATCAGTACAATATATACATGTGTTGATTATGAAAAATTACTATTTGTTTATTGGTATATTATTTGTTTTTTACTAATTAAAACGCTTCTAATTTATTTCTAACTAATCTTTAAAATCAATTTACCTTTTTTATCACCTGAAAATAATCGTAAAAATGTTTCATAAAAGTTTTCAATTCCTTCATAAATATCTTCGCGACTTTTTATTTTTCCTTGCATCATCCACATCCCCATTTCTTTTGCTGCCAATTCATATTCGCTTGCATAATCCAAAACGACCATACCTTGCATAGATGCTCTATTTACTAATAAAGACAAGTAGTTTTTTGGAGCCACAACATCCTTTTTATTATTGTATTGAGAAATTGCTCCACAAATTACTACACGAGCATTTAATCGTAATTTAGTTAATGCTGCATCCAATATTTCTCCTCCTACATTATCAAAATACACATCAATACCCTTTGGACATTTTTTATCAAGAGCTTCTAATAAATTTTCTGACTTATAATCAATGGCTTCATCAAATCCTAAATCGTTCAATAAATAATCGCATTTTTCTTTTCCACCTGCAATTCCTATGACTATACATCCCTTTAATTTTGCAATTTGACCAACTAAACATCCAACTGCTCCAGCTGCTCCTGACACTAACACAATATCACCTTTTTTAATTTTACCAACCTGCAAGATTCCAAAATAAGCAGTCATTCCAGGCATTCCTAATGCTCCTAAATATTTTGGCATTGGAACTATAGCGTCATCTACTTTGTAACAATTTTCTCCGTTTGTAGTATAGTATTGTTGGACACCTCCCCAATTTACAATACAATCTCCGACATTAAAATCTGGATGGTTATTAGCTTCAATTACTTTACCAATACTTCCAGAGCGCATCACATCACCAATTTGAACTGGAGGTATATACGATTTTCTATTCATCATCCAACCGCGCATTGCAGGATCTAAAGAAATATAATGATGTTGTATTAAGACTTCTCCACTTTTTGGCCTTACAATGGCGTTTTCCTCTAAATTCCAAGTATTACTTTCTGGCAATCCCTCTGGACGTTTTACAAATATTAATTGTTTGTTCATATCATAATTTTTATGGGGCTGAATTTAATGTAATTCATTTAATTTACCTTCAAATAATTACTAAATATAAAATAATAAAGTTCAAAATTTTCAACTTATATTTGAATCATAAAACATCCTTCTTAACGTATGCGAATTCTCAAAATAGTATTAAAATTTTTATTGATTGCAGCAATTTTAATAAGCGTTTTCGGCTTTTGGTATTACAACTATTTAAAACCCATTTATTCAGGTGAAATTTCATTAACTAGCATAAAAAAAGAAACCACGGTATACTTTGATGATTTTGGAATTCCTCATATTTATGCCGACAGTCATATAGATGCAATTGCAACACTTGGATATGTGCAAGCTCAAGATCGGTTGTGGCAAATGGAATTAATGAAAAGAATTGCCCCTGGTCGCCTTGCTGAATTATTTGGGAAAGATCTTATTGAAAACGATAAATTCTTCGCAAGTCTTGGTATTGATGAATATTCTGAAATAACTGTAGCTAACTTAGATCCTAACAGTGAAGTTTATTTATTAATGAGTGCTTACTTAAAAGGTATTAATCAATTTATAGATGAAGGCCCTACCCCTATTGAATTCATATTAATAGGTGTTAAAAAAGAACATTTTGTAATGAAAGACATCTACAATGTATTGGGATATATGTCTTTTAGCTTTGCCATGGCACAAAAAACAGATCCACTAATGAGCTCCTTGCAGCATAAATTAGGAGAGGAATATTTAAAAGCATTAAATATTGATATCAATTCTGAAACATTATTTATTAAAAATTCAAAAGAAGATATTGAAAGCTATAACAAAATGGCTTCAAATATAAATACCATCATGAATACTTCTCCCATCCCACCCTTTATAGGAAGTAACAGTTGGGTAATTAGCGGTGGTAAAACAGAAAGTGGAAAAGTACTATTTGCAAACGATCCTCATATTGGTTTTTCACAACCTTCAATTTGGTTTGAAGCGCATGTAGTAACTCCTAATCATGAGATTTATGGTTATTTTTTACCCGGTATACCCTTCCCTCTTTTAGGACATAATAGAGAACATGCTTATGGGTTAACGATGCTTGAAAATGATGATATTAATTTTTATAAGGAAAAGAATCATCCTACAGATCCCACTAAATATAAAACGCCTACTGGTTATGACTCCTATATTTTAACTTCAAAAGCTATAAAAATAAAAGATGAGGAGGACCTTGTTTTTAATTACAAAAGTAGTCGACATGGTCCTATAGTAAATGATGTTTTAGCTACCATAAATGAAAGCTCTCCTATTGCCTTATCTTGGATATACACACAATTCGAAAATAAATTAATTGAGGCTGTATACAAGATGTCGAAAGCAAGTTCAAAAGAAGAATTTAAAGATGGAGCATCTATGATTCATGCACCTGGTTTAAACATAATGTATGGAGATGCTAAAGGAAACATTGCTTGGTGGGCTTCCGCAAAATTATACAAATTTTTACCTCATGTAAAAACTAAATTTGTTTTGGATGGCGCCTCAGGAAAAGATGATATTATTGAATATTTAGATTTTTCGCAAAATCCAATGGCTGAAAACCCACCTTGGAATTATGTGTATTCAGCAAACAACCAGCCAGATAGTATTGCTGGAATGATATATCCTGGTTATTATTTACCTGAAGATAGAGCAAAAAGAATTGTAAGTTTATTGGAGGCAAAAAATAATTGGAATCAAAATTCTGCTAAACTTATGATTAATGATGTAACCTCTAAAGTATCCGTAGACATCATAAAAGAACTTACAAGAAATATTAATTTTAATTCTTTTAATAAAAATGAGCAACGTGCTATTGTTATATTGCAATCGTGGGATGGATCTAATACGCTTGACGCAGTAGCACCTACGATATATAATAAATTTGTTTATGTTTATTTAAAAAACACTTTTCAAGATGAAATGGGTGAAGAGTTGTACCAACAATTTGAAGATACTCATATGATTAAAAGAGTTATTGCTGATCAAATTTTTAGCGATGAAATTATTTGGTGGGACGATATTACCACTGCAGCTATTATAGAAACAAAAAGTAATATTCTTTCACAGTCAATTACTGAAACTGTAGCTGAATTAGAGATGCAACTAGGTGAAGATATAAATCATTGGACTTGGGATAGGGTTCATATTTTAGAACATAAGCATCCTTTGGGATCTGTAGAATTTTTACGCAATTTTTTTAATGTAGGTCCTTTTCCAGTAAATGGTGCTTCTGAAGTAATTAATAATTTAGCGTATAAGAGAGATAAAACGGGAATTTATAATGTAATAGCAGGCCCTTCTACAAGACGTATTATAGATTTTAATGACATCGAAAATAGCATCAGTATACTTCCTACAGGACAATCTGGAAATCAATTTAGTAAACATTATAAGGATCAAGCAGAAATATTTAACACTGGAAAGTTTAGAAAAATGAAAATGAACAAGGAGGAGATTATCAATACCTCAACCATAGTAAATTTTAAACCTAAATTTTAGTTAACTATTTTAAAAAGATTTAAAAATTAAAACTATTTTTCTTGTCTTTTTGGCATAGGACCACGAAGATGTATCACTAGGCCGTTTAAAAAATTTCGAAGAATTTGATCCCCACATTCTACATATTTCGGATGTTTTTCATTTCTAAAAAAAGATCCAATTTCACTTTTAGTCACTTTAAAATCTACCAGAGTCAAGATATTTACTATTTCTTCGTCTCTCAATTTTAGGGCTACTCTTAATTTTTTAAATATATCGTTATTGGATAGTGCCATTATAGTTTCTATTAATTTTATAACATTTGTTCTTCAAACTTTATGCCTAAAGCTTTTTGGATTTCGTGAATCCGCTGCAATTCACTTGGTGAAATTAAAGCCAAAGATATTCCTGTTTTTCCGGCTCTTGCTGTTCGTCCACTTCTATGGGTATAGTATTCTAAATTTTCAGGTAATTGGTGATGCATTACAAAAGCTAAGTTATTTACATCAATACCTCTTGCAGATACATCGGTAGAAATTAAATACTGTAATGTTCCTTTTTTAAACATTCTCATCACTTTATCTCTATCTCTTTGCTGCATATCTCCTTCTAAAGCATCTACAGAAAAACCTTCTTCTTTAAGTTCTTTTACTAATTTTTGAACCCCTAATTTTGTTCTACAAAAGATAATACCTCTTCCTTCATTAAATTTATCTAACAATTGAGAAACTATAGTTGTTTTTTCTTTAATTGAGGTGATTAAATATTGATGACTAATATTTGCGTTTACTAGTGATTCTTTATTAACACTAACTTTCACTGCACTTGGTTCCATGTATTTTGAAATAATTCGCAGTATTTCATCAGGCATCGTTGCTGAAAACAACCAGGTATTTCTAGATCCACTTGTATAATTTAAAATAGCATCCAATTCTTTTTTAAATCCCATACTTAGCATTTCATCAGCTTCGTCAAGAACCACTGTTTTAATGCTTCTAAGGTTCACGTTCCCTTTTTCAATTAAATCTATTAAACGTCCAGGAGTAGCTACAATAATATGAGTAGGCCTTTGTAGCCTTTGCATCTGCTTTTCAATTTTCTCACCTCCATATACAGCTTCCACGAAAATTTTTTCTTCATTAAATTTAGTAAACTTAAAAAGTTGTTTTTTTATTTGCTGAACCAATTCACGTGTTGGAGATAATATTAAAGCTTGCACTACTGCAGAATTAGTATCAATACTATTTAATGCTGGTAAGCCATAAGCAGCGGTTTTTCCAGTACCTGTTTGAGCCAAACCTATGAAGTCTGTTTTAGTTTTTAGTAAAACTGGAATGGTTTTTTCCTGAATTTCAGTTGGAACTTTTATCTGAAGCTCTTTTAATGCTTTTATATAATTGCTATGAACCCCTAAATCTTTAAATGTTGCCATATTTTATTTTGAAAATGCAAAGATACATATAGCAATACCAGTATTTTACCTATTTGCTTTAATTTATAGGATACTTTTTCTGCTAAAGTAAAAATAATTCGTTAAAAGTTTTCAAATAGTTGTTGTTATAAAACCTTATTGCATCACGAATTTTATTGCACCAGAAACTATCCAAGCACTTAAGCCATTGCTCCTATCGTATTGATGGAATCGAAGATCTACATTTTTAATTCCAAATTTCCAAATATGTGCTTTTGTAAAAATATATGTGAAAGAAACTCCAAAGCCATATTGGTTTGCATCAAATTTAGACAAGTCATAGTCAGAGGTATAATATTAATCTGTTGAAAGATGTTCATTATGAGGAGCAAAATAATCTGCTGCCGTTTGAGTATACTATCTAAAAGATGGATATAAGGTGAATTTTTCGCTAATTTTAATAGGCATTTCTATGTTTACTGTATGAGAATTTACTCCCCAATCGTCAAAATAATATCTATAATAAGTTCTTAAACTCAAGTGCTTCTAAATCTGTCATCCAATTTTGAGAAGATGCACTTATTGCGGAAAAAACAATAAAGGAAATCAATAAAATATTTTTCATATTTTTTTTTACTTTTTTATATAACTAAATGGTTAAGTCTAATATTGTTAGAAAACTTATTTTATACTGAATCTAAATTAAAATACTACTCTCATAATTCCGTTGCTAATATAGTTAGCAATCCACTTGTAGTCGATGTTATTTCTAATACTGAAGTTGGATTAATAGTACCAATTCTTATTTGCACGTTTGAAGTAATAAACAAAAAGAATAAAAGCTAAAAAGTATATTTTATTCACAAAAAAATAGACTTGTGTGTGTATAAAATATAACAACTGATAATTAAATTACCCTAATTTTAGTATCAATAAATTACTCTTTAATAATAGTAACAGTTGCTTTTCTTCCAGTGGTAAGGTTCCATTGGTTTGCAGAAATAACCTCACCTTCTTCGTTAAATATTCTTAATTCAGCTGTGTTTGGACCCGACGAACCTTGATTTAATGCTTGAAATTCTACTTTATTAAAACCTGGATGTAGTGGAAAAGTAAAACCATTAAATCCCGCAGATAAATAAACATTAGACTTTACTATATCACCGTTAACATAGATTCTTACTCGATCGCCATCTACATATTCATGATCGCGATACATTATTGATACATTTAACGAGCCCGTTCGCAGTTCTCCTAAATACTGATCTCTTCCAAATTCTTCAGCTATTTTTTTATCTTTTGTGAAGTATTTCGGAGCCTCATTCGTTTTTAAATCCAAAAAAATGTCTTCATGAGTTATATCGAGCAATTCTGATTCTTCAAGACCCAATCCAGAATAATCATTCATTCGCAAAGGGTTTTTAGATTTTATAATGCTTGGTAATTTGATTGCAGGAAGTTCCATACCATCCGGTGTATTAAAGTCATCTTCTACAACTTCAAATTGAACCGAGTTATTGGTATTTTCAAATTGCGCAAATAATGTTGCTTCACAATTTATTAATAAAAAAAGAATAAATAATAATTTAAATTTCATTCAATACTAGTGTAGCTTCCTTAAAGCAATTATCAGGCCAAAATTAAGAATTTTTAAAATTTTTAAAACTTAAATAAACTATAATTTTATGCTAAAAATATTAATAAATTTAACTTCTATTAAAATTAGCAGTTGATGCATTGATCAAGAAACGTTAAGTATAATGAGTTTTTCTATTTCAGAAACTAAAAAAATAATATAGATACTTAATTCCTGTTTAAAATAACAGCATCCATTTAAAACGATTATCTTCTAAAGGTTCCGAAAAAATAGTATTGAAAACAAGATTAAACAAATACATATTACCATAGCCTTCCTATCTTTGAAAAAAATACACAACATGAATTTATCAATAAAAACATTTAAAATAATTAGTGTTTTAGAGGCATTGTCCTTTTTAATTTTATTGGGGATTGCAATGCCATTAAAATATATGGCTGGCATACCAGAGCCCGTAAGCATATTTGGGATGTTCCATGGTATTTTATTTATTTTATATATACTTGGAGCATTTATAATGAAAAAAAAAATAAATTGGCCATTACAAACATTATTAATTGTAATTTTATGCTCGGTCTTACCTTTTGGACCCTTCTATATAGAACGTAAATATTTATCATGATTAAAAATTTTATACAAAAATACGGCGAATGGTTTCAAACCCTTCTTACAGAAAATGGAGTAAACCATAATGTAGCTGCGGTCTTTAATATGATTATTATTGTATTATTGTTTTTTGGAATTATGTATTTTATTGATCAATTAATAAAAAAAATTATAATTAGTTCCTTTAAAACTTTTAGGAAAAAAAGTAAAAAATCATTAGATCATTTTTTAATATCAAGTGACTTACCTAAATATTTGTCTCACTCACTACCGTTATATATAACATGGAATTTTATTCCCGAAATATTTATTGAATTCCCTGTCTTATCTAAGTTTATGCTAAAATTTATTGACATCTATATCATATTTCTTTGCATAAGTATTGTTAATAGTATTTTGCGTTCTCTTAAAAAATACTTATTTAATAAACCAAAATTCAAAGACAAACCATTAGAAAGTTACTTACAAGTACTGATGATGTTTTCTTGGGGTGTAGGTACATTTTTAATCATAAATAGTATTACTGGCTATTCCACAATAAGCGTTACCACTTTAAGTGCTGCTTCTGCAGTTTTACTTCTTATTTTTAAAGATACCATACTTGGTTTTGTTGCAAGTATACAAGTTACTATTAATGATATGGTACGAATTGGAGATTGGATTACATTTAGTCAATATGGTGCAGATGGTAATGTTATTGAAATAACATTAGCTACAGTAAGAGTTCAAAATTGGGATAATACATACACAACGATACCTACCTATAGTTTGATTTCAGATTCTTTCAAAAATTGGAGAGGAATGGAAGAATCTGGTGGTAGAAGAATTAAAAGAGCAATTCATATAAAACAAACTTCCGTAAAGTTTTTAACGAAAGAATTAATTGAAGATTTAAAAAAAATTAATTTGGTAAGTAATTATCTAGATGATCGTGAAAAAACAAATGATAAATTTAATCTATCCAAGGACATTGATAAAACTTTATTAATTAATGGAGAAAATCAAACCAACCTAGGAGTTTACAGAAAATATATAGAAGCTTATCTAGCAAAAAATCCTGAAATTAACACAGATATGCTTCAGATGGTAAGGCATTTAGCTCCTACTGAAAAAGGCATACCAATAGAAGTATATTGCTTTAGTAAAGACCAAGAATGGTTAAATTATGAGCATATACAAGCAGATGTTTTTGATCATATTTTAGCATCAGCTGCTTATTTTGATTTGGAAATATTTGAATTTCCTACCGGAAATAGCTTAAATTTAAATTAATAATTATTTTTTTACTGTAACAAAAACTTATATTTGGCGTCCTAAATAATAACAAAAAACAATAATCAAATTATGAAAACAATTAAAACACTATTCATTGTACTATTAATTTTAGCAATAACTCCTTTAAATGCTCAAACAGCAGATGAAATAATCAATAATTATTTTGAAAATACTGGAGGCATTTCTAATTGGGAAAAACTAAGCGGTATAAAAATGGAAGCCGAAGCAGATGCTCAGGGGATGATAATTCCAGTAACTATTTTTCAAACTAAAGATGGTAAACAATTATTTAAAATTAATTTACAAGGTCAAGAAATGACACAGTTTTCATTTGATGGAGAGACATTATGGACCACTAACTTTATGACGATGGCTCCAGAAAAAAGTGATCAAGAGACAACGGATAATATGAAGAAACAGATGAAAGATTTTCCATCTGCATTATTAAATTATAAAGAAAAAGGCTATAGCGTTGAAAAATTAGAAAACGAAACGATTGAAGGTACGGAGACATTTAAACTAATGCTTACTCAAGATCCTTTAAGTGTAGATGGTACTGAGGTAGCAAATGTTACGTATTATTATTTTGAAACAGAAAACTTTGTTCCAATAGTAACGGAGTCAAAAATTCAACAAGGCCCTATGAAAGGACAAATGAACAAAACAACATTTAGTGATTATGAAGAAGTAGATGGGCTTTATTTTCCATTTTCTATGAATATGGGAGGGCAAGGGATCTCCATCAAAAATATTACTTTAAATCCAGAAATTAATATGAACATGTTCGCTTTTCCAGAAGCTACAGTGATCACTGAAGAAGGGAAATAATAATAAAATATTTTTAATTTTAAGACCCCCTTCTAGTTTGTTTTATTACAACTATTGGGGTTTTTTTTTTAATTAAAACAAAGCAATGAAAAAAATTATATACTTAGTAGCAATAATTACATTTTTTCCTATAGTCAATTACGCACAAGATATATCCTTAAAAGGAAAAGAACTTTTTGGCGGAATGCAAGCAAGGCATATAGGACCAGCTTTAATGAGCGGTCGTATTATAGATGTTGAAAACCATCCAACAAATCCAAGAATTATATATTTAGGTTCAGCTGGTGGCGGTGTTTGGAAATCTACTGATAGCGGAACAACATTTAGCCCAATTTTTGATGATTATGCACAATCCATTGGTGTTGTAAAATTAGACCCTAAAAATCCAGATGAAATTATTTGGGTAGGTACTGGAGAAATTTGGACACGTAATTCAGTTTCTGTTGGAGACGGTTTATTTAAATCTTCAGATGGAGGTAGCAATTGGACAAAAGTAGGGTTTGAAAATTCAGAACGTATTTCATCCATTGTTATTAACCCACTTAATACAGATGAAATATATGTAGGTGTTTTAGGAGCCTTATGGAGTGATAGTGAAGACCGAGGGGTATACAAGTCTACAGATGGAGGGAAAAATTGGAGTAAAATATTATATACTGGCCCATCAACTGGTGCTGCAGATGTGATTATGGATCCTAATAATCCTTCAATTTTATATACCTCTATGTGGGAATTTAGACGTTCTGGATGGGGGTTCTCTTCAGGAGGAAAAACGAGTGCATTACATAAATCTATAGATAGCGGAAAAACTTGGAATAAAATCCATAATGGATTTCCAAAAGGAGATTTAGGAAGAATAGCAGTAGCCATTGCTCCTAGCGATAATAATATATTATACGCTGTTTTAGAAACAGGAGAAAAAGCAACTAACGGTCTTTGGAAATCATCTGATGCAGGAAATAGCTGGGAGCATTTAAATAATGACTTTGGACTAACCGTTAGACCATTTTACTTTTCAAGAATTACTATTGACCCTAAAAACCCTGATGTTGTTATAAAAGGCGGTTTAAATGGCTCTATTAGTAGAGATGGAGGTAAAACATTCAAGTCATTAGGAAATATGCATAGTGATATTCATGATGTGGTTTTTGATATAAACAATTCTGATGTATTGTATTCTGGAACAGATGGTGGTATGTATCGTTCATGGGATGGAGGAACAACTTTCGAAATAGTTGAAAACCTTCCATTGTCTCAATTTTACCATATCAGTGTAGATAATGAAACACCTTATAATGTTTATGGCGGATTACAGGACAATGGATCTTGGTATGGCCCTTCTTCTTCTCCAGGCGGTGTTAATGCTCGTGACTGGAATAGTGTAGGATATGGTGATGGTTTTAGAGTTTTAAAACATCCAACAAAAAATATTGTTTACTCAGAAATGCAGGGTGCTGAAAATGTTTGGAGATACGACATCGATAAAAATAGAACCCGAACGGTACAGCCTATGAAAAGAAAAGGAGATCCAGATTTACGATTTAATTGGAATGCACCTATGGCAATAAGTGCTCATGTACCCGATCGTTTTTATATGGGAAGTCAGTTTTTGCATAAATCGGAGGACATGGGTGATTCATGGGATATTATATCACCAGATTTAACTACAAATGATCCTACAAAACAAGATCAATCTAGTTCTGGAGGATTATCTGTTGACAACAGTGGTGCTGAAAATCATACCACTATTTTTACAATAGCCGAATCTCCTTTAGATGAAAATATTTTATGGGTTGGCACTGATGATGGAAACGTACAGGTAACAAAAGATGGTGGTAAAAACTGGAGCAATGTTACAGAGAACTTAGTTGGCATTCCTGCTAATACTTGGGTGTATCATATTGAAGCTAGTGTACACGGTAAAGGAACCGCTTATGCAGTTTTTGAAGGACATACTAGTGGAGACATGAAAGCATACTCTTTAAAAACAACCGATTATGGTCAAACATGGAGCAATATTATATCAGAAGATGTTCATGGTTTTACAAGAAACATACAAGAAGATTATGAAAGCGAAAATTTATTGTTTTTAGGTACAGAGTTTGGTCTTTATGTAACCATTGATGGTGGAAAAAACTGGTCAAAGTTTGAGAATAATATGCCTGCCACAGCAGTGCATTTTATGGATCTTCAAAAGCAAACAAATGATTTAGTAATGGGTACTCACGGTAGAGGTGTTATCATTATTGATGACATTAGTCCATTGAGAGAACTAAGTCAAGAAGTACTTGCTCAAGATGTATATTTTTTTAAAAACAAACCATTTACAATGTTGGAGGATAGCGGTTTCTCAGGAAGTTTCGGAACTGAAACACAGTTTGTAGGACAAAGTAAAAACAGCGCTGCTAGAATTGTTTATTATTTAAAAAAGAGACATACTTTCGGTAAAATGAAAATGGAAGTATTTGATATGGTAGGGAATAAAATCACAGATCTTAGCCCTGAAAAATCAAAAGGAATTAATATTATTACTTGGGATTTCAATAAAAATGTACCTAAAATGGCTCAAGGTAAAACCTTATCATTTGGAGGTTTTACCTCTCCAAGAGTTGCTGCTGGCAAGTATAAAATTGTGCTTACCAAAGGAAAGAAAACGTACGAACAGATCATAGAAGTTAACTATGATGAAAATTCCATAACAAGCCTAGCAGAAAGAAAAGAACAAGAAGCCTTAACTGAAACTCTATTTAATATGGTAGAAGATTTAGCGTATATAGTTTATGAAATCAGCGGTACGATGGATAAAGCGAAAGAGGTCATTAAAGAGGATCCAAAAGGAAAGAAAAAAGCGCAACAAGCTTATAATGCATTAAATATGTTATTAAAAGAATTAGTAGTTACTACAGGTGATAATTATGTAGCATCTGCAGCGCCAGAATTACGCGAAAAAATGGGGGATTTGTATAGTAATATCGCGAGTACTTATGACAAAGTTTCAGGATCAAATAGAGATAATTTCGAATTGATTTCTGAAGAATTTGATACAGCGAAATCTAAATATCAAGTAATTCAGAATAAGGAAGTAAAGAAATTTAACTCTTATTTAGAAAAAAGTGGAAAGGAACAAACTAAACTAAAAAGCAAAAAAGAGTTTTTAGAAAAATAACTGTTATTCAGAGCGAATGTAAATGATATGATTTATAGCCTATTTATATTTCAAT
>ERZ887851.2619-NODE-2619-length-13903-cov-8.807987_pt1 | contig 13903 bp, 8 predicted proteins | sample MGYA00521100_ERZ887851 | MGnify/ENA primary metagenome ERZ887851 (study PRJEB32303, sample SAMEA104408602) | aquatic metagenome | biome: Brackish water; feature: Pelagic; material: water | place: Baltic Sea | collected 2014-06-06T16:11:00 | depth 11,444 m ...
TACCCATTTTAACTGATGATGCGCATGGCTCTGCGCGTATTGCCGATATTGATGTCGATAAAATGGAAGAGCAGTTTAGGCAGGGCCGTGTTGCCGTTGTCGCTGGGTTTCAAGGTGTTAGTCCGGAGGGGCGCATCGCGACCTTAGGGCGTGGTGGATCCGATACCAGCGCGGTTGCGTTGGCGGCCGCTCTGAAGGCGGATCGTTGCGATATTTATACGGATGTGGACGGCGTTTATACGACCGATCCCCGCATTGTGCCGGAAGCGCGAAAGTTAGATCGAGTTTCCTATGAAGAAATGTTGGAGATGGCGTCTTCAGGGGCTAAAGTGTTACAAACGCGATCTGCCGAATTGGCGATGGTGCATAGTGTGAAACTTCAAGTGCGTTCGAGTTTTGATGCGCCAGATGCGGAGTTTCCAGAAGATGGTCTTGTAGGGACGCTTATTTGCAGTGAGGAAGAAATTATGGAGCAAGAAGTCGTAAGCGGCGTTGCCTATACACGAAATGAAGCCAAAATTACGTTGCGCGATGTTACAGATCAGCCTGGCGTCGCCGCGCAAGTTTTTGGAACCCTTGCTGATGGGTCAGTCAATGTCGACATGATCGTGCAAAATGTGTCTACCGATGGTCTGAAAACCGATCTAACCTTTACTGTGGCCAATGATGATTTGGATCGGACAATGTTGCTCATTGATGGAGCCAAGGAGCGCCTAAATTTTGATGCGGTCGAACAAAAGTCAGCAATGGCAAAAATTTCGATTGTTGGTATTGGCATGCGAAGCCATGCGGGCGTCGCCCAAAAAATGTTCAAAGTACTTGCAGAAAAAGGTATCAACATCCATGTTATATCTACGTCCGAGATTAAAATTAGTGTTTTGATTGACGATGAATATACAGAGCTAGCGGTGCGCGCATTGCATGCTGCTTTTGGACTCGATAACCTTTAAACTCGAGAGATTTTAGAGATACGGCTGAGGCCTTTACACAGGAAGTTGTCATTATGCCGATCACCCTTGAGGGGCCGCGTGTCCTATTAAGACGATTGCGAGAGCTGATGGCTTCTGTCGGAGAACGCCAGCAGCGATTGGATCAGATTGTCCAAGTGATAGCGACAAGCATGGATGCTGCCGTCTGCTCCGTTTATATTTTGCAAGCGGATGACTTGTTGGAGCTATATGCAACCGAAGGTCTGAACCCAGAATCTGTGCACAAGACGACCCTTCGTATTGGTGAGGGTTTGGTTGGCGACATTGCCCAACACGCGCGTCCTCTTAATTTAGCGGATGCGCCAGTTCACCCTCGATTTGCCTATCGTCCGGAAACTGGTGAAGACCCATATTTATCTTTTGTCGGGGTGCCTATTTTGCGCGGTGGCCGTGTAACCGGGGTCCTTGTTGTGCAGAATGCGACCCGGCGCAGTTTTGTCGATGTTGAGGTTGAGGCATTACAAACCGTTGCAATGGTGCTTTCGGAGATGTTTCCGGCACCCGATGGTAGCCTTGAGGCGAACTCTGGAAAAGAAAATATACCGCGCGTGTTTTCAGGTAACGGCCTGACGGAAGGCTTGGCACTCGGTCATGTCGTTCGTCATGAGCCAATGGTCGAGGTTACAAAACTTATCGCGGAGGACGCCGAGGAAGAAATCCGGCGAATTGACCAAGCCGTATATGAGCTGCGGCGTAATGTTGATGATCTTTTGCTTACTGATGATGTCTCGCATGCGGGCGATCATCTGGACGTGCTTGAAACCTATCGAATGTTTGCCAATGATCGTGGCTGGCTGACTAGAATTCATGATGCGATCCGCACAGGGTTAACGGCTGAGGCGGCGGTTGATCGCGTTATCAATAATATTCGAGTTCGTTTGACGGGACAGCGTGATCTATATTTGCGCGAACGTCTCAACGACTTTGAAGACCTGTCTAATCGGCTACTACGAATCCTCACCGGTCGAGCGGTTCTAGCATCTGAGGATAAGCTGCCGCGCGACGCCATTTTAGTAGCTAGGACAATGGGCCCAGCTGAGCTTTTGGACTATGACCAGAAAAAATTGCGAGGTTTGGTTTTAGAAGAAGGCGCGATGGGCGCCCATGTAGCAATTGTAGCTCGAGCCTTGAACATTCCCTTGGTGGCCAATGTCCGGGACCTTGTTGGATTCGCGCGCGACGGTGACGAGATAATTGTCGATGCGGACAAGGGGGAAGTGCACTTTAAACCTTCGCCAGAAGTCGTTGAGGCCTTCTCGGATCGAGTTCGTTTGCGGGCGCGGCGATTAAAACAATATGCGCGTATTCGTAATTTACAAGCTATCACCAGAGACGGTTTCAAGGTCACTTTGAACTTGAATGCAGGACTTATTGTTGATGTCGATAATTTAGATCTGTCGGGGGCGGATAATATTGGTCTGTTTCGGACGGAGTTGCAGTTCATGGTATCGGCGCATTTGCCTAAACTTGCTGAGCAGAAAGAGTTTTATAAAAATGTTCTAGATGCAGCAAAGGGACGAAAAGTTGTGTTCCGCACGTTGGATATTGGTGGCGATAAAGTATTGCCGTATATGCGTGTGCGCGAAGAAGAGAACCCCGCTATGGGCTGGCGCGCTATTCGTATTGGTTTAGATCGGCCCGGATTACTGAGGTATCAATTGCGCGCCTTGCTAGCTGCTGCAGCGGATACGGATCTCTATGTTATGTTCCCTCTAGTTTCCACGGTAGATGAATTTCGTAAAGCCAAAGAAATTCTGTTTTTGGAAAATGCGCGTATGGAGCGTTTGGATGGTAAAAGGACGAAGGGCCTCAAAATAGGTACCATGCTAGAGGTTCCGGCTTTAATCTGGCAATTAGATGAACTGCTTCCAGATGTTGATTTCTTATCGGTCGGAACCAATGATCTGCTGCAGTTTCTATATGCGAGCGATCGCGGTAATGCGCGGGTTGGTGAGAGATATGCGTTTTTAAGCCGCCCCGTTTTGAAAATATTGGCTGAAATTATTAAAAAATGTAAAGAATACAAAGTTCCAGTCTCTTTATGTGGGGAAGTGGTCGGCAATCCACTCGCTGCGATGGCCGTTATTGGTCTGGGTTATGATGAGGTATCGATACCGACCTCTTCGATTGGCCCCGTTAAAAGAATGGTTCGCTCGGTAAACAGGCCGCGCCTTCAAGAGGCTGTGCAAAAGTTGATGCTTGAACAAGGCGGGGATATTGAGGTTCGTTTACGTGAGATCGCAGATAGACAAGGCATTAAGTTGTGATAAGCTCGGGACATAAAAACGCTATCAATTTATAAAACTCGCATCGGGCTAATTCGATTAAAAATAAAGTCGACGAATAGCTTTTGGTTTTGGGTTGTGGCTTAACGAGATAGGTAAAAATGAATAATTCGGTAGGGGACAAGCTCAAGGGTAGTCGGGAAAAGAACGCAGTTTCCCTCAGCAAACTTGCGCAGGATCTAAAAATATCTGAGACTTTTTTAACGGCACTTGAGGCCAATAAGTTTGAGCAGTTACCCGGTGAGACCTATGCCATTGGTTTTATTCGAAGCTACGCCAATCGCTTTGATTTGGATGCGGATAGTCTGATTCGCAGTTATAAGGCCTCGCATCAGGTTACGGTTAAGCCTGAGCAGGAATTTTTTGACTTAGAGCACCCACGCTCAGTATCAAAATTGATACCAATTCTCTCGGGAATTGGGATTAGCCTGTTGGTTGTCATCATATGGGCTTTGCAAAGTTCCCCAGACCCGCAACCAACATTGGGTGGTGTTGCTGCCACGACACCAGAGCTGTCGCCAAGTGTTGCGCCCGCTAATGGGTCAAGTGTTGCGCCAGCTGATGGTTTAAGTGCTGCGCCGGCTGATGGTTTAAGTGGTGCGCCGGACGGCAATTTAACATCGGGTGTAAATCCTGAGGGTGCGGAAACGGGTAGCTCGATTAGCTCTCCTGAAAACCAAAACATTGTAAATCAAGACAATCAGTTAATCGCGCAAGAAGACGTTGCCACGCAACGGATTGGTAATGTTGAACCCACTCAGCAGGACACCTCGCCGGCGACAATAGGTGGGATTTCTTCACCAGGCGTTGCGCAACCTTCGGCAAACGGTGCCCAAGCTGCGGCAAACACTGCCCAACCTCCCGCAAACACTACCCAACCTGTCGCAATCGGTGACCAAGCTGCGGCTACTGTTACCCAAGCTACACCGTCAGCTGCCGCGCCTGCGGTGCAATCGAATTTACCTGTTACCATTCGAGCTAAACGCCGGACTTGGATGCGAATAGAAAGCAGTGCTGGGCGCATTCTATATTCCAGCGTCATTGACGAAGGTATTGAGTTCGCGCTAGAGCAAGGGCAAGTCTTTTCTGTGTCGACACGTGATGCGGGAGCGATCGAATTTTTTATTGGTGCTGAAATGATCGGGCGTCTCGGACGCGATGGAGAAATTCTCGCCAATAGGTCTGTTAACCCTTCGCAGTTGGCGTCTCAACGCTAAAACTGCTCATTTATATTTAAGTTGAGAAGGACGGAATGCTAAGACCTTGGCGTCATATTGAACGACGGAAAAGCCGACAAATTATGGTCGGAAAAGTTCCGGTTGGCGGTGATGCACCTATTTCAGTTCAGTCAATGACCAACACCCTGACCAGCGATGCAGACGCGACGATTGCTCAGATATTAGCGATCCAAGAAGCTGGTGCCGACATTGTTCGGGTGTCATGTCCAGATAAAGCATCTACCGATGCGCTGTCTAAAATTGTCGCGAATGTTGATATTCCGATTGTCGCGGACATTCATTTTCACTACGAACGGGCGATTGAAGCGGCCAAAGCGGGTGCCGCGTGTTTGCGGATTAATCCTGGCAATATTGGCAGTGCAGAGCGTGTTCGTGATGTTGTTCAAGCGGCTAAGGATTATGGTTGCTCTATTCGCATTGGCGTTAATGCGGGCTCGCTTGAAAAGCATTTGCTAGAGCAATATGGAGAGCCTTGCCCCGAAGCAATGGTGGCGAGTGCACTTTATCATGTCGACCTTTTACGGCAGCATGACTTCCATGAATATAAAATCAGTGTGAAGGCGTCTGACGTTTTCTTATCGATCGCGGCTTATCAACAATTGGCGGAGGCTGTCGATTGTCCATTGCATATTGGCATCACAGAAGCGGGTGGTTTTTTAAGCGGCTCGGTGAAGTCTGCGATCGGCCTCGGCAATTTATTATGGTCAGGGATTGGCGATACGGTTCGCGTTTCCTTGTCGGCGGACCCTGTTGAAGAAATAAAAGTCGGCTATGAGATATTAAAATCTCTCGGCTTACGCCATCGGGGGGTCACAATTATTTCTTGCCCTTCGTGTGCGCGACAAGGGTTTGATGTGATACGCACGGTCTCGGCTCTCGAAGAACGCTTGGCGCATATCTCGACGCCAGTTACCCTCTCGATTATTGGCTGTGTGGTCAATGGCCCCGGCGAGGCGCGTGAGACGGATATTGGTTTCACCGGCGGCGGTAGCGGTCAAGGTATGGTCTACATAGCGGGACGGCCTAATCACAAGCTACCGCATGAAGAAATGGTTGAGCACTTGGCAGGGCTTGTCGAAAGCAAGGTGTCTGATATTAAAGCCGCTGAAGCTCAACAGAATAACTCCGAAGGATAAACTTATGATACCCGAAGACCGGCTCGACGGTATATTAGCGCGCGCCCAAACGCTGCAAGATGAGATGAACGCAAATTGCCCTCCGGAGCGCTTTGTCGCCTTGTCGAAAGAATTTGCGGAAGTCGATCCAGTGGTTCAAGCGATCCAACGGTACCGTCAAACGCTCAACGAAATTAGTGACCTGCAAGGCCTTATGGATGGCGATGATGCGGATATGCGTGAGCTGGCCGAAGTGGAATTGCCTAGCTTGCAAGAGCGATTGCCGGAATTAGAAGACGATTTGCAGATTTTGCTATTGCCGAAAGACGCGGCGGACCGTTTGGATGTTATCCTTGAAGTTCGCGCTGGCACCGGTGGAGATGAGGCGGCTTTATTCGCCGGAAATTTGTTTAGAATGTATCAGCGCTATGCCGATATCAAAGGTTGGACAGTTGAAATGATCTCTCATTCTGATGGTGATATGGGCGGTTATAAAGAAGTAATCGCCTCCGTCCGCGGTACAGGGGTGTTCGCTGAGTTTAAGTTTGAGAGCGGCGTGCACCGTGTTCAAAGAGTGCCGGATACAGAAAGCAGTGGCCGTATTCATACATCGGCTGCAACCGTGGCTGTTATGCCTGAGCCGGAAGAAGTCGATATTCAAATTGAAGATAAAGATATTCGGGTTGATGTTTTTAGAGCCAGTGGCCCAGGCGGGCAGTCGGTTAACACGACGGATAGCGCAGTGCGGATCACGCATATTGAGAGTGGTCTCGTGGTTATCCAGCAGGATGAAAAGTCACAACATAAAAACCGAGCGAAAGCGATGAAGGTTTTGCGGGCGCGTTTGTTTGAAGCGGAACGCGATCGGATCGATAGCGAGCGCGCCGCCGACCGTAAGTCGAAAGTGGGTACGGGCGATCGTTCCGAACGTATTCGCACGTATAATTATCCGCAAGGCCGGGTCACCGATCACCGTATTAATTTAACTCTGCATAAATTGGAAAAAGTGCTCGAAGGTGAAGCTCTTGGCGAACTTGTTTCGAGTCTCATATCCGAAGATCAAATGCGACGACTTTCGGCTCAATCTGATGACGGCATCTGATACGAAAGTTGAAATTGAATTCGAAATTGCTCATCAGCGCGAGGCGCAGCCGCGATCTGCAGTCTTAATCGCCTGCCGAAAATTTCTACGACATTATGATGTGCTGACGCCGATTCCGACCCCGGAGCTGGATGCACGGTTGATATTTTTGCAGGCTACCAAAATAACTGATCTTGAATTCGCTGCGAACCCACAAGCCACAATATCCCCTGAGCAGATAGACCTGATTGAAACACTATTGCGGCGTCGAGCCAAAGGGGAACCCGTGTCGCGACTGTTTGGTGAACGCGAATTTTATAGTCTGCCTTTCAAGATTACGGATGCAACATTGGACCCGCGACCAGATAGTGAGACACTTATTGATGTTGCGCTTGAGCAAATGAATGCTTTGCCTGCGGATGATGGGGTTTCGCGCCGCGTTTTGGATTTAGGCACGGGTTCGGGTTGCTTACTCATTTCTTTGCTTAGTCAAATGCCTGGCTGGTCAGGTGAGGGGGTCGATATTAATCCGGCGGCCGTTGCTGTGGCGCGGGACAATGCGAAGCATTTGGGTCTCGAAAACCGAACCGTATTTTATCAAAGCACTTGGTTTGATAAGGTTTCGGGATCGTTTGACATGATTATATCGAACCCACCCTATATTCCGACCCGCAACATCGAGGCGTTATCGCCTGATGTGCGCCTTTACGATCCGCTTGTGGCTCTCGATGGCGGCAGCGATGGCATGGATGCTTATCGTGATATTATTGCGCAGGCTGAGAAATATTTATCAGCCCAAGGACAGATTATTTTTGAAATTGGTTTTGACCAAGCCAATAGCGTTAAAAAAATTCTTGGTGAGCATAATTTTACCACCATCGCAGTGGAGAAAGACCTACAAGGTAATGACCGAATTATCGTCTCGAGAATAGCTGAATAGCCATAACCGAGAGTTGCTACGAAGCGAGAGATTTAAATATTTTAAAAATAATGCGTTGAATCAAAAAAGATGTTTGAATTTTGTAGCTAACTTGGCTAACCTGCACTTAATCCAGAACATAAAACTTTTTAAAGAGTAACATGTTCTGCCTGCGTGAGCGATAAATCGCTTGAACGTGATAGCTTAAAAGGAAAACTCAAACCTGCTGGTAACACCCAGACACTATTGTTATTGTCTGATAGCTCATGCAATTAAGGAAATAATATGAAACGCCCACGTGGTCGGGGACGCCGGCAACCAAACTCTTTAAATCGTAGTTATGACAGCAATGGACCAGACGTACGCGTGCGCGGAACAGCGACACAAGTGTATGAAAAGTATCAGGTTTTAGCTCGTGACGCACAATTATCCGGCGATCGCGTCGGCAGTGAAAACTATATGCAGCATGCTGAACATTATTACCGGATCTTGCTAGCCTCTCAGCCAGCGCGCCCTGTGGAAAGTGCCACGGATGCTAATGATGATGGGCTTTCCGACGATGATGAAATTGAGGCCAATGGCGTCTCAATGGAAGCCGATGATGGCGAGGCTGAAAAGGCAAACGGTGAAGATGCTGGCAGTTATGAGCCGCTGATCTTAAGCCGTGAGAAGCCCGCAAAAAGTAAGGCTGAAAGTTCAGAAGGCCGAAAAGCCAAGGACAGTTCAGGTGACGAAGCAGGTGGTGACGAGAAGCAGGAGCGTGGTTCGCGCCGTCGAGGGCCTTTACGTCGCCGTCGTTCTGCGGATAAGACTGCGCCTGAAAGCGCGTCTGATGAAGGTAGTTCTGCTGAAGCTGCTGCTGAAGCTGCTGTTGATGCTGCTGTCGAAGCCGCTAATATTGGTGAAGTAGTCGGCGAATAGCACTGACCTTCGGGTTCCAGATTAAATGCTTGGTAAAAAATATAAATCTTCTTGATTTAATTTCGCTCTAAATCCGCCTTATTTGTAGCGGGGCGCTGGCGTGTGGCGGATAGCTGTCCATGTTTATAGCTATGATCGGCTCATGCGGCCTTACGAGTTATGGACGAACAAGCATGCGGCTATTGTAGTCGAGTGGTTTTGTCCCCATATCAATTCTAGATAAATTTTCTGGAGTCGAAAAATGGATATTCAAAAATATACCGACCGATCGAAAGGTTTTATTCAAGCCGCGCAAAGCATCGCCTTACGTGAGGACCATCAGCGCCTTGAGCCGATGCATATGTTAAAAGCATTGCTTGATGATAGTGAAGGTGTTGCCAGCAATTTGCTAAAAAATTGCGGCACGGATGTTGAAAAAGCTAAAAAGTTAAACGAGGCAGCTATCGCCAAACTAGCCAAAGTGTCCGGCTCTGGTGCACAAATGAGCTTGTCGAATGATACCGCCAAACTTTTTGCTACCGCCGAGGGCTTGGCTGAAAAGTCGGGTGACCAATTTGTTGCTGCCGAAAGAATTCTCGAAGCGCTGGCGCATCAAACTGGCAACCCAGCCTATAAAGCGCTGAAGGAAGCGGGTTTGAAACAGGCTGATTTGGCTCAGGCGATTGCAGATATACGGCAGGGGCGAAATGCTGATACGGCCAGTGCCGAAGATAGTTATGATGCGCTTGGGAAATATGCCCGCGACCTAACCGCCGAAGCGCAGGAAGGAAAGCTCGATCCCGTCATTGGGCGCGATGAGGAAATTCGTCGGACCATGCAAGTTTTATCGCGGCGGACAAAAAATAATCCCGTCTTGATTGGCGAGCCTGGTGTTGGAAAAACGGCGATTGCCGAGGGCCTAGCTATTCGGATTATTGATGGTGATGTTCCGGAGAGTTTACGGGGCAAGAAATTGATGTCGCTCGATATGGGGTCACTCATTGCCGGCGCCAAGTATCGCGGCGAGTTTGAAGAGCGGTTAAAATCCGTTTTGCAAGAGGTTACAGCGGCCGAGGGCGGCGTTATTTTATTTATTGATGAAATGCACACGCTAGTCGGTGCAGGGGCTGGTGATGGCGCTATGGATGCGTCAAACCTTCTTAAGCCTGCTTTGGCGCGCGGAGAATTACATTGCATCGGGGCGACGACCTTGGATGAGTATCGTAAACACGTGGAAAAAGACGCAGCTTTGGCGCGGCGATTTCAGCCAGTGTTTGTTGATGAGCCATCGGTTGAAGACACCGTTTCGATTTTGCGCGGTCTTAAAGAAAAATATGAATTGCATCACGGAATTCGTATCTCCGACACAGCGATTGTGGCCGCCGCGAACCTATCCAATCGCTATATTACGGACCGTTTTTTGCCAGATAAGGCGATAGATTTAATTGACGAAGCGGCGAGCCGTATTCGTATGCAGGTGGATAGTAAGCCCGAGGCGATCGATGAATTGGATCGGCGCGCTATCCAGTTAAAAATCGAGCGGGCCGCGCTTAAGAAGGAATCGGATAAAGCGTCGGTTGATCGGTTGGTTAAATTGGAAACGGAGCTGTCACAGCTTGAAGAGAAGCTGACAGATTTGACGGCGAGCTGGCAGGCCGAAAAAGGCCGGCTTTCTGTTACCCATAAAATTAAGGAAGACCTTGAAAGTGCCCGTCTTGAGTTAGAGCAGGTGCAGAGGTCTGGAAATCTTGAGCGCGCTAGCGAGCTTGCATATGGTATTATTCCTGACCTTGAAAAGAAGCTAATTGCCGCCGACGAAGCTGCAAAAATTGGCAAAGAAGATTCGAAAATGATGATTGAGGAAGTCGTTAATGAGGATCATATTGCCGGTGTAGTCTCGCGTTGGACCGGTGTTCCAGTGGAAAAAATGTTGGAGGGCGAGCGCGCCAAATTGCTGCAAATGGAAACCGCTCTGCACCGGCGTGTCATTGGCCAAGAGCCAGCCGTTTCATCTGTTGCTAAGGCCGTGCGACGGGCTCGTGCAGGGATGCAAGACCCATCGCGACCTATCGGTTCTTTCTTGTTTTTAGGTCCTACTGGTGTTGGTAAAACTGAATTGACGAAATCTCTTGCAGAGTTTTTATTTGATGATGAGGCGGCAATTTGTCGGCTCGATATGTCGGAATATATGGAGAAACATTCGGTGGCTCGCCTGATTGGTGCCCCTCCTGGTTATGTTGGTTATGAAGAAGGTGGCGCATTAACGGAGGCGGTTCGTCGTCGGCCCTATCAGGTTGTGTTATTTGATGAAGTCGAAAAAGCGCATCCCGATGTCTTCAACGTATTGCTGCAGGTGCTGGATGATGGCCGTCTGACCGATGGTCAAGGCCGCACAGTCGACTTTCGCAATACCTTGATTATCATGACCTCAAATCTCGGCTCCATACACTTGTCGGAACAGGCTGATGGTGAGACGTCGGAAGACGTAAGAGAGCTGGTCATGGGAGAGGTGCGCCAACATTTTCGTCCAGAGTTTCTCAATCGGATCGACGAGGTAATATTATTTGAACGCCTTCGCCGAGATCAGATGGCCGACATTGTTGATATACAGATGCACCGTTTGGAGAGCTTAGCCGCCGCTCGTGGCTTGAAAATCCAGTTGGATCCGGATGCTCGTGAATGGCTGGCAGAGCGAGGCTACGACCCTGTATATGGCGCACGGCCGCTTAAACGGGTTATTCAGAAGCATGTTCAAGATCGCCTCGCCGATAAAATTTTAGCGGGTGACATTGTTGATGGATCGCTGGTTACAATTTCTGAGAAAAAGGGTGATTTGATGGTTACGAGTGAGGCTAACCCCGAACCCGTACATTAGTTAAATGATTGGTCAGCTCTTGCGGATCCATTAATCGCTATCGTGTAGATGCGAACTGATCGCCTGATGTTAAGGTTCTGATCTGCGTTTCAATGGCTTTTTGCACAGATGCAAGACGCCGACGTCCAGCATCATTTAGGGCGATGGATGGCGGTAGATCTAGGTTGCGCGGATTAATCGGTTTGCCTCTGAGCACAACTTCATAATGCAAATGGGGCCCAGTTGCTAATCCTGTCGAGCCAACGCCGCCAATGACTTGCCCTTGCGAGACGCGCATACCTTTTTTCAGGCCTTTGGCGAAATTATTCATATGCAGATAAACCGTTTCATAGCCGTTTCTATGCCGGATACGCAGGTAATTGCCATTGGCCCTGCTCTTGCCCTTTTTGGAGATGACGCCATCTCCTGCCGCATATATAGGGGTTCCGCGAGGGGCTGCGAAGTCGAGCCCCTTGTGTAATTTGGTATAACCCAAAATAGGGTGACGGCGCATTCCAAACTGGGATGAAAGTCGGGCTCCATCCACGGGTGTCGTCATCAATAACCTCTGGATGCTTTGTCCATCTGGGCCGTAATAAACAAGCTCGCCATCTTCTTTGGGCATGGCCCATAGGGCTATACGCTTACCTTGGTTGGTCAGGCCCGCATACATAACGTCGCCCTCTTCCGCAACGTCTCCATTGCTATCGAAGCGGCGAGTATATAATACCTCAAGCTGGTCGCCTTCACGAATATCGCGTTGAAAATCAACCGAATATGAGAACAGGCGTATCAGCTTCACAACCAAATTTGGCGCCAGCCCATTGGCTCGTGCCGCTTCGTAGACGCTTGTTTTAATGAGTGCGTTGGCGAAAAACTGACGGTCCTGTAACTCGCGTTCTTGGCTATAAGCGAGCCAGGTTTGCGAGGCTGTCCGGCGAACACTTAAATGTGTTCTCGGGGTTGGGATAATGTCTAAGCCGCCAAATCTCTGAACCGTTTCTGGCTCGGCCTCAACTGCACGGGCGTCGGCCGGCGATTCCCAGAATATTCTCAAGTTTTGTCCCGGCTTTAACCGCCGCAAGTCAAAATACGGCTTCAAGCTGTCAAGCGCGGCCAGCGCTTCCGCCGGTGGAATGTTAACAGAGCTAAGGGTCTCCATTAATGAGCCGCCCTTGGCTAATGTCAGGTCCTGATACCTCCGCCGCATCGGCGCCTTATCTCTCGGCGCTGCGCTCAAAAATTCGACAGCGGGAGCTGGCTTGGCGCTAATCCGCGCATTTGATACATCGGGCCCCATCGATTCTGTGAGGAAATAGAGGCCAGTTCCTATCGTAATGAAAGCAAAGTACAAGTATCTCCGCGTGACCCGCCGAAGATGGGCTGCACTGCGACGCGAGGTTGAGTGCGTTTTTTGCGATTCTTCGGGCATCAGTGCCAGTTTGTCGCGTGGCCCTTCAATTGGGCTCACGGGGATCGCGTTTTCGCGTTCGAAACTATGAGGAATATTTTCCATTGCGGGAATTTGATTGAATCTCTATTCCATGTCAAGGGGTTACGTCCCTCTCCCTATTGGATAAACATCAGGCTGCCGTATAAATAAGGTTGTCATGATGCAGCCAGCTAGGCTAATTATGAGTGGGTTAAGGCGTAAAATAAAAAAAAAATTAAAAAAGGTAAAAAACCCTTTGACACTATCTCCGTCCAGACCTATAACCCGCGAGCACTTGGGGCGAGGAATTGTTTCAAGGGCCGGGGTTCTTTAGTCCTCATCACAGTCTAAAATGCAGTGTTAAAGCAGCAATTTAAACAGTGTATAAGTTTTCTAAAGTACTAGTTTAACGGCTAGACCCTGCTATCATGATCTCCTCCTTTGGAGATTTCTCGGAAGTGTAAACCTAGTAAACCTCTTAGGAGGATGGTCAATCCAACCGAGTTGGCATCTTCGGATCGCCAAGCTGTTTGACATTGTAGATATAGAAAGAGAAACGTGGACGGCGGAGTCCTGGCGGTTGAGATTTATCTCAACAACAAGACAACGCAATCGACAATTTGTTGATGTTCGCGTTTCGCCACTCAATTGGTTTACTAGGCTCCGGCTTAGTAAAACAAAATTTGAGTGGGAACTCGTCGCTATTCTCTTTATTGAGAATAGTATTTTGAACGTTTTAAGCAAATTGTGACGATTGCTAGAATCAAACTTGAGAGTTTGATCCTGGCTCAGAACGAACGCTGGCGGCAGGCCTAACACATGCAAGTCGAACGATAAGCTTCTTCGGAAGTGGACAGTGGCAGACGGGTGAGTAACGCGTGGGAATTTGCCCAAAGGTTCGGAACAACCACTGGAAACGGTGGCTAATACCGGATAAGCCCGAAAGGGGAAAGATTTATTGCCTTTGGATAAGCCCGCGTCAGATTAGCTAGTTGGTGGGGTAATGGCCCACCAAGGCGACGATCTGTAGCTGGTCTGAGAGGATGATCAGCCACATTGGGACTGAGACACGGCCCAAACTCCTACGGGA
>ERZ887851.2625-NODE-2625-length-13875-cov-18.833719_pt1 | contig 13875 bp, 8 predicted proteins | sample MGYA00521100_ERZ887851 | MGnify/ENA primary metagenome ERZ887851 (study PRJEB32303, sample SAMEA104408602) | aquatic metagenome | biome: Brackish water; feature: Pelagic; material: water | place: Baltic Sea | collected 2014-06-06T16:11:00 | depth 11,444 m ...
CACTTCACTCTTGGCACACTCCAATCCGTCCACTGGACGCTTTGGGTGTTCTGGGATGGGCTTCTTGACTTCGCCCTTTAACCCCATCCAGTCCCGCACGGCCGGAATCTCGCCAAAGGGCACTCCCGTCTGGGCCATCCCATAAGGGCCCGGATTCATTCCAAGAAAGACTACCTTCTTTTTTCCATCTCCAGCTAATTCGAGGTACTGGCGATGAATTTCCCATGCATATTCCAATGGATTATAGATATAAGCGGTTGGCAGATCAAAAGAGAGCGACCCAACAGATTGAGAAAGTGCCTTGGTCGCTTTTATTAGTTTCACAGTTCTACTCATTCTTTCATAGGTAAATCCATGATCATCTCGAGATCAAAGGAATTATCCTTCGGCTTACACCGCATATCCATCTTGGGAAGTGATTTAAAACCTCTTTTTTTGACTCCCAATAATTGTGTTAAGAAGTCTTTTTTCAAAACGAGCTAAATTAAATTTGCAAGAAGTCAAAACATTAGCTCCTATTGAACATCTCCATGATTAAAAAGTTACTCCCAATTTTACTCGTTCATTCAATCTGCCTAGCCAATAATTTAGACTTCAACCGCGATATCCGGCCGATTCTGTCCGAAAACTGTTTTTATTGCCATGGAGTAGACGGAAACAAAAGGGAAGCCGATCTCCGTTTGGATATCCGAGATGATGCAATTGCCTCTGACGCTTTTGTTCCCGGTGACCTAAATGCCAGTGAACTATTTTATCGAATTCATTCGGAGGATGAGGATGAAATTATGCCACCTCCTGAATCGAACCGGATCCTGACATCTGAACAGAAAATAATCCTCGAACAATGGATCAAGGAAGGTGCACAGTACAATGAACACTGGGCCTTCGTCGCACCTAAGAAAAAAGATCTTCCACAAGTTCGGGAAAAAAATTGGATCCGTAACTCAATCGATTCCTTTGTTCTTTCCAAGTTGGAAGAAAGAAATATCCAACCCTCAGCAGAAGCTGAAAAGACAACCCTAATCAAGCGTCTCTACGCCGACCTTATTGGACTCCCCCCTACCCCGGAGCAAGTTCAAGATTTTGTCTTCGATCATTCTACAAGTGCTTACGAAAAAGTCGTCGATCACCTGCTCGCCAGTCCACACTATGGGGAGCGTATGGCACTGGAATGGTTAGATGCCGCCCGATACGCAGACAGCAATGGTTTCCAGCAGGACGGAGACACCTACCAGTGGATTTGGCGGGATTGGGTAATCAAAGCTCTCAATACAGATATGCCATTCGATCAGTTCACAATTTGGCAACTTGCAGGCGATCTTCTACCCAACGCCACCACAGATCAGAAAATTGCCAGCGGGTTTAATCGTAACCATTTAAATAACGGGGAAGGAGGTGCCATTGCGGAAGAGCAACGGTTCGTCATTCTCTTCGACCGGATCGATGTCACATCCACAACCTGGCTAGGCTTAACCGTGGCCTGCGCGCAGTGTCACGATCACAAATACGATCCGATCACCATGCAGGATTACTACGGGATGATGGATGCCTTTAATCAAGTCTCGGAAAGCGGACGTCCGGGCCGACAGTCGTCCAGAATTCGCATAGCCAGCCCCTTCATCGAAATGCCTACCGAAGAGAACAAAATTAAAATCAAAGATTTCGAAGACAGGATTGCCAAGCTTCGCCAGAAAATATCTCGCATTCAAAAATCCTCGAACGGGAAAATACCGAGCCGAAATGGACCCTTCAAAGCTCAGTTTGTTCGAGTTATCAATGACACCCCCAAAGGGTTTCTCCATCTCGCAGAAGTGCAAGTTTTCAGCAAGCGGGAAAATTTGGCCCTACAGGGAAAAGCCTCTCAAAGTAGTGATTACCCCAATGGATCTGCGAAAAATGCCATCGATGGTAACACATCCGGAGACTTCTCTAAAAATTCAGTGACCCATACCCAAGAGGAAAACAATCCATGGTTGGAAATTGATTTAGGCACAGAGCAACCGATCGATAGAATTCAATTTTTCAACCGCACCGATAGCAATGTGGGAAAGCGACTTAAAAATTTTTGGGTGGTCGCCTATAACTCACAAAGACAACCTATTTGGGCAAAGAAAGGGGAAAGCACGCCAACGCCTAAATGGGAAGCAACCCTGCCCTCCTCTTTTGAAAAATTTAATAAAGACCAAAACACTGCCTTGATCACATTTCTTAACCCGAATGAGTCCAAGGAAAAAGACAAACTCAACCAACAGATCAAAAGATTCGAAAAACAACTAAATAATTACAAAGGGGACCAGGTACCCAAGGTGATGGTAATGGATGACAGGAAAAAGAGGGAGACCCACATCCTTCAACGTGGTGAATACCTTAAAAAAGGCGAAAAGGTATCATTCACCACCCCCGGATTTCTTCCCAAAATGAAGGAAAGGCTCCCCAAGAATCGTCTGGGGATGGCAAAATGGTTGGTCGACCGGGAGAATCCTCTTACTGCTCGCGTTCAAGTAAATCGTATGTGGCAAAGATTCTTTGGGACGGGACTGGTCAAAACATCCGAAGATTTGGGAGTACAAAGTGAATACCCCCTGCATCTTGATCTACTTGACTGGTTGGCCGTCGAATTTCAGGATCTTGCTTGGAGTCAGAAAAAAATGCACCGCCTCATTGTCACTAGTTCCACCTATCGACAATCGAGCCAAATGAATGATTGGCACAGAGAAAATGACCCCGAAAACCGCCTGGCCAGCCGAGCCAGTCGTTTCCGTATGCCTTCAATGATTCTGCGCGATTGGGCACTCACCAACAGCGGATTACTTGCAACGAAAATTGGCGGACAACCCGTCTACCCCTACCAACCCGAAAAAGTTTGGGAAGCCCTTGCGATTACCAAAGAAAGAAATTTCGATTACCCTAAATCGTCAGGTGATGATCTATACCGCCGAAGCCTTTACACTTTTTGGCGTCGCACCGTTGGACCGGCCAATATGTTCGACTCATCCGATCGTCAAGCTTGCCGGGTTAAGCCCGGACGAACAACCACCCCCCTCCATGCTCTGACCACCCTGAATGACCCGACTTGGGTCGAGGCATCACGCTTTTTGGCCGAAAGGGCGATCAAGCATTCGAACCGTTTATCTGAACGCTTGGAATATGCCTTTCGACTAGTCACATCGAAGTTTCCCACCCCCGCCCAAATGCAAATCCTCGCAAATACCTATAATGAACAACTTGCCATTTACCGCGAAGAACCTGGGGAGGCAAAGGCACTGTTGAATGTCGGCGAGGCAAAGCATGCTCAGCATTATAACCATGAAGAACATGCCGCCCTTACAGTTACCTGTCTTGGCATCCTTAATCTCGACCAGTCTCTCACCCGCGAATAATTTTCTTACCATGATCGAATCTCATCCTCGCTTTCCATTACAGAGTGAAACCCGTCGCAGTTTTTTAGGTAAAGGATCAACTGGTATAGGATTGGCCGCTCTTGCTGGACTACTCAACCAGGACCAAGCGATGGGCAAAACTGTTGGCGGTTTCTCATTTCCAAACTTCCCACCCAAAGCTAAGCGGGTGATCGTACTTTGGCAGGGAGGAGGCCCTTCCCATATTGACCTGCTCGACCCGAAACCGATGCTTAAGAAGATGGCAGGTAAAGACATACCCGTCTCTGTTCGAGGAGACACCCGTCTCTCTACGATGTCCTCCAGTTATAAAGCCTGGCCCTGCGTCCCGGAAATCAAACCTTATCAAAAATACGGAAAATGCGGAACCGAGATCAGTTCTATGCTCCCCCATATAGGAAACTTGGCGGATGACCTCTGTATTGTCCGTAGTCTAAATACCGAAGCGGTGAACCACGCACCCGGAGTCACCTTTACACTAACCGGTTCTCAAATCCCCGGTCGGCCAAGTATGGGAGCATGGCTCACTTACGGATTAGGAAGCGAATCAGAAGATCTTCCTGCCTATGTGGTCATGACCTCCACCGATAAAGGCAAAACCTGTGGCCAACTTTTTTATGACTATTATTGGGGAAGCGGATTTCTACCAAGCAAATATCAGGGAGTTAAGTTCAGCAGTACGGGTGCTCCTGTTCCTTATTTAAATAATCCAGAAGGAATTTCCTCAAAAGGCCGCCGTTCACTACTCGATAATATTGCCAAGTTAAATCAGGCCCATCATTCCGAATACGGAGACCCTGAAATCAACACCCGAATTGCTCAGTATGAAATGGCATTCCGGATGCAGACCAGCGTGCCAGAACTGCTCGATTTCAAGCAGGAACCCGAACATGTGATCAAACGGTACGGTCCAGATGTCGAGCAACGAGGGACCTTCGCTAGCAACTGCCTGACCGCACGCCGTCTGCTCGAAAGAGGAACACGATTTGTCCAGTTGATGCATTCCGGATGGGACCAGCACAGCAATCTATTTACCCAACTTGAAAAACAATGTAACGCCACCGACGCCCCCACTGCCGCCCTAATTCAAGATCTGAAGGATCGGGATATGCTCAAGGATACCCTTGTCATCTGGGGTGGTGAATTCGGCCGTACTCCATTCGGGCAGTACCGTTCAGGCGACCCAAAGAAACCAACGGGTCGGGATCACTTCGGCCGGGCCTTCAGTTGGATTATGGCGGGGGGCGGAGTGAAACCCGGAAGCACATACGGAGAAACGGATGAATTCGGATGGAATATAACCAAGGACCCAGTCCACATTCACGATATGCAAGCAACGATTCTTCACCTTTGCGGAATTGACCACACTAAATTAACTTACCGCTATCAGGGGCGGCGCTTCCGCTTGTCCGATGTTCATGGACACATTAAAAAGGGAATAATCGCCTAAGGTGATCTTGACTTCCAAATAAGTGCACATAAGCTTTACACATGTATACCTACTAATGAAAAAACTTCTCCTAATTTTCATCTTCCCTTTCTTTGGATGGTCCAACCCTCTCGACTTTAATCGGGATGTACGGCCTATCCTTTCGGATAAGTGTTTTTCCTGTCATGGACCAGACGAACATGGACGTAAAGCAGATCTTCGCCTAGACATCGAAAAAGAAGCGAAACACGAGAAATTAATGGCGATTGTTGCCGGCAAACCCGATGAAAGTGAAATGATCTACCGGATTCATTCAGATGAGGAGGAGGAACTCATGCCCCCACCTGAAATCGGGAAACCCCTGTCTCAGAGAGAAAAAGAAATGCTCGAGCAATGGATTAAAGAAGGAGCCATTTGGGCGGATCATTGGGCCTATGTGGATCCGGTCAAACATTCTCAACCTCAAGTAATTGACTCAAATTGGCCTACTCATTGGATCGACCGATTCACCCTCGCAGACATCAAGAAGAATCAATTAAAACCAGCCCCCGATGCTGATCCCATCACCCTTGTCCGCCGCCTACATTTCGATCTATCGGGACTTCCACCCACGCCACAAGAGGTTACAAATTTCGCCACCAGCCCTTCCCCTCGAGCGTACGCATCTCTAATCGATGATCTCCTTGCCTCCCCTCATTTTGGTGAACGTATGACAGCGTATTGGTTGGATCTTGTTCGCTATGCAGACACGGTGGGGTACCACGGAGATCAACCCCATAACATTTCTCCCTACCGGGACTGGGTGATCAATGCATTCAATCAAAATATGCCGTTTGATCAGTTCACCCGTGAACAATTAGCTGGCGATCTTCTCCCCGGCTCTACAACTCAACAAAAAGTCGCATCGGGGTACAATCGTCTACTGCAGACTACCCATGAAGGTGGCTTACAAATCAAGGAATATGATGCCATCTATGCCGCCGATCGGGTGCGTAATGTTTCCGAGGTTTGGATGGGGGCCACCGTTGGTTGTGCCCAATGTCACGATCATAAGTACGACCCCTACACCATCAAAGATAATTATGCCTTGGCTGCATTTTTTGCCGATATTGGGGATCGTGGATTCAATGGAAATTCCCTGCCCACCAAGCGCCCTCCAGAAATCATCATTCACAACCCCGAAAACCTGGCCAGAATTCAACACCTGCAAAAGGAGATGAATGCCCTAGTTCCCCCTGCAAACCAAAAGAAATTCCAGGAATTTCAGAACCGCAAGAACAGGCTCATCTCAACGCTGAAGAAAGCCAAAGAAAAAGATAAGCAGGATCTACAAAATAAACTGGGTAACTTGAATCAAGAAATTTCCAAACTCGCAGGTGAACAGGAACTGGCCAAATACCGAAAGATTCGTAGGGAAAAGGTCGAGATTGAGAAAATGGGTCGACCCACAATGATTTCCCAAGCTGTAAAACCCCGAACCATGCGGGTTCTACCCAGAGGAAATTGGATGGATGAAAGCGGCCCCGTTGTCCTTCCCGCAGTGCCTGAGTTTCTCGGCCAAATCAAATCCAATAAAGATCGGCTTAATCGCCTGGACTTGGCCAACTGGCTGACCGATCCTAAAAATGGAAAAGGAAAGCTTAATGCCCGCGTGCTCGCCAATCGGATCTGGTATCTTCTATTTGGCAAAGGATTGGCACCTGATCTTACTGATTTTGGCGGACAAGGCACCCCCCCTGAACACCCCGAATTACTAGATAATCTTGCACTCTCACTGATTGACAAACAATGGAATATTAAAGCATTCATCAAGGATATCATGCTAAGCCGCACCTATCGCCAAGCCACGCTGCCTGGGGAAGGTTACCAAAGTTTCCAGGTTGCCCAACGACTGCCTGCAGAATTCATCCGGGATAATACTCTGGCTATTAGCGGTCTTTTAGTTCCTACAATTGGTGGCCCCAGCGTGAAGCCCTTTCAGCCCGGTGGTTATTACCGGCACCTCAACTTCCCTCAAAGAAAATACACAGCTGACACCGGAGAAGCCCAGTGGCGCCGGGGACTTTATGTTCACTGGCAAAGGCAGTTTCTTCATCCCATGATGAAAGCCTTTGACGCACCCAGTCGTGAGGAATGCACCACCCAACGACCACAGTCCAATACTCCATTGGCTGCACTGGTTTTACTGAACGACCCCACATTTCTGAAAGCAGCCAAGTCTTTTGCCGGAAAGATTGTAAAGCGCGGGGGGGACTCCTTTGGAAATCGTCTGGCCTTCGCATTTGAGGTAGCCCTGTCCCGCCCCCCCGATTCTTTTGAAGAAAACACCCTGGCACAATTGATCGATGATCGTAACTCCGCCAGTGCGGAATCTTGGACACCCCTTGCTCGTGCTATCCTCAATCTTGCCGAAACCAATTTAAGACGATGAATATTCCAATGAATCCGAACATGATTAACCGGAGGGCTTTCCTCGCCGGTTCCGGTTTAAGTCTGGGCAGTGCAGCACTTAATACCCTAATGGCCAAGGACGCAGGCCAACCCATGTACCTGCTCCCCAAAGCCAAGGCCAAGCGGGTCATTTTTCTATGCATGGCAGGCGGACCTTCTCACTTGGAAACCTTTGACTACAAACCTAAACTTGATGAGCTCAACGGAAAACCAATGCCCGAGTCCTTCACCCAAGGTCAACCAATTGCTCAGTTACAGGGACAAGAACTTAAAGTCCAGGGCCACTTAACCAAATTTAAAAAATACGGAAAAGGAGAACAGTACATTAGTGATTATCTTCCATGGACTGCGAAAATGGCCGACGACATTTCCATTATTCGTTCTATGGTTACTGAACAGATCAACCATGATCCTGCACACACATTCATGAATACCGGATCTGTAATCAGTGGGCGCCCTTCCATGGGATCATGGGTAAACTACGGCTTAGGAAGTGTTGCCGAAGATTTACCCGGTTTTGTGGTCATGACCAGCGTGGGTGGACGCAATCCTCAACCCATTGCTTCTCGCCAATGGTCAGCGGGCTTCTTACCCAGCCGTTTTCAGGGAGTGGAATTCAATTCAACCGGAGACCCAGTACAATATGTCCGAAATCCTAAAGGCGTAAGTTCGGAACAACAAAGAAAACTCGTGAATGCTATCACCGCCTTGGATCGTCATCGTAATCAGGCGATTAATGATCCCGAGACCGATACCCGGATTGCTGCCTATGAAATGGCCTTTAAAATGCAGACATCCGTTCCTGAACTAATGGATGTGTCCAAGGAACCCCAGCATATCCTTGACATGTACGGTGCTAAACCAGGAGATGGTTCCTATGCTTCCAATTGCCTTCTTGCTCGTAAACTTGCCGAAAAAGGTGTCCGGTTTATTCATCTTTATCACCGTGGATGGGATCACCATGGCGGGTTAGAGAAGTACATGGATACCTGTTGTGGCCTTACCGACAAACCTACATGGGCACTCATTCAGGATCTCAAACAACGGGGCATGCTCGATGATACCCTGGTCGTTTGGGGCGGAGAATTTGGCCGAACTCCTATGTTTCAGGGTAAAGGAGAAGCTGGTCGCGACCACCATATTAAAGGCTTTTCCATGTGGATGGCCGGGGGGGGAGTAAAGGGAGGGTTTGGATACGGAGAAACCGATGAACTTGGCTACCATGCAGTAAAAGATAAAGTTCATGTACACGACATGCATGCCACCATGCTCCACTTACTTGGAATCAAGCATCAATTCTTTACCGTAAAGCATCAGGGTCTAGACTGGAAACTGACGGGTGTGGATCATTCCCATGTGGTTAAGTCGCTGATTGCGTAACCCAAAAAGTTTTGATCCCAATGATCAAAAGGATCACTACCCCGATCCTCTTTCATACCTTTTTGGTAAACTATTCAAGATTCAAGCGGCGTACAACTATATCAAAAACTGGGGAGTTCCATGCTACTAGTTCAACAATCAGGCTTATGTATGATTGAAAAATTATTCCCTGCATCTCAATAACATGATCACGAGCTCCACTTGGGAAATATTAGTCTGAAAGAATTCTAAAACTTGCAATCAATTGAATATTCAGAAGGATGGTTGTGTGTGGATGCGAATATTTAATTTTTGTAGGCTTCTATTTTTGGCGGGCAGCACCAGTTTCGTTTGCCTTGGAAAGAACTCACTGATTCCTGAAGACCCCCAGGATCGGGAAGGGCCCGGAATAGTGGGTTTTTTTGACCGCGAGGGCCTAGCCCCTGCCTACGAAGCAACCCGCAATCATGTGCATGTCGGCTTCCGCTGGCAGCCGTATCCAAACCAACCCAAAAATTCAGAGGCAGACATTGAACGGGAGTTGGGGAAAGTGGCTAGCTATGCGAGTTTCTGGTACATGTCACTCCACACCCTCCCGCAGAAAAAAAACCTGGATTATGCGAATCATCCATCAAAAGATGCTCTCGCTATCAGGCATGCGGTCAAACTATGCAAAGCAAGAGGCATCAAAACGGAGCTGGTACTCTGGCAGGTACCCTTGTGGATGAATGGCGGAAAGACTTACCCTGATTTCAATAAATTGCCGCCCGATGACCAGGCAATCTATGAGATGGTTAAGGCAACTGTGGAGTGGTTCGGTGAGGATGTGGATTACTACGCCATCTTTCACGAGGCCAATCATCCCAAGTATTGGGATGGGTCCTGGGATGAATTAATGAACTTGTTCATGCTGCCGGCGGCACGGGCGATCCGGGACTATGAGAAAGAAACGGGAGATATCAAAGTCGTATCCACCGCTGGTCTCTCCCCTTCGCGCGATTGTAAAAAGTGGTATAATGTGCAATTGGAATCGGCGGAACTGATGGGTATGATCGATAACTTCGCACTCAACCTCAGTGATTTTAATAACGGTTGGGGGGGAGGTATTCCAACCTGGGTAACTTCGGTTTGGAGTCAAATCGAATACATGGACCGCCGCCTCCATGAGGAAGGCTATTCCGACAAGGGAATCGTCGCTGCAGAAAGTTGGATATGTTGGGATGGGAAGCGCACGGTTCACGGACCCGAAGGAAGCGGGGATACAGTCGAATCAACTCTGCGAATTTTGGGGGAATGCATACAGCGAGGTCTGAGTTTAGCCAATCTTCCATGGACCGACAATAACAGTGCCTGGACCATGGGACTCACCAAGCGGCTCGATTATAATGGGAGACTCGCTCGTTTAGGCGAAAAGCTTAACCCCAACTTTACTGGAGGCCCGGCAATTGCCACCCGTAAGTTGAACCTGATGGGGAGTGACGAAAAGTTTACAATCAACAACGATTCTCCCGCGATAGTTAAAGGTAAGTTTGGTGCCCCCTATGCCGTGGCCGACGACCCAAATCATACGCATTATTATATTTGGCGTTGGTTTGCCCAACTATCTGCAGGGCAGAACGAGTGCGTGCACCATGCAATAGCTGGAGAGGCAGGCAATAATATTGTGCTCAGTGGAGCTGAGGATAAAGACTTTATGCGTATGTGTTCATACGATCGTACCGCAAATCGTTTCATCGCCCTAGCCGCTCGAAGGAAAGCGAAAAACGACCCAACAGACCTGACCGTTTCCATCCCTGCAACGATACAAAGAGGAAAACGATACAATCGGGATGGACATTTTGTCGGTGAAGGGTTCGCGGAAGGAGAAGATGTGCAGGTGCAATGGACGACCGAGGATGTAGAACCAAAGACCGGCTACCGACTGAACAAGACATCCGGGGATACAGATCTCATACAGGTGAGGGATGGAAAGCTAACTTTTCGTATTCCCGAATCCCTTCGCCTAACATCGATCGTTTTTCAGTCACTGCGATAGAGGGAGCAAGCTTCGTCTTACTTTACTTGGCCTTATCCTACACTCATATTTATATATTTTCATACCTCCTTGGTTCCCTTCCACCCATTCTTATACCTGTAGTTTTAGTGGATTGAAAACCTCTGCTCTGACCCTTTTGAATACAGGTTTCAACGAAAAGTATGAATGAATGTAAACATTGGCTGGTTGAAAAATTTTACAAAAAGTGAAACCTGTAAGACTTTTTCGATCGTGATGACCTCGAAAGCTGATTTGGGCACAATAGCGGTACTCTTTCTTGCTTATTTCTTTTCACACTTTATTTTAAAATCTAAGAAATCTCCCCCTCAAGGCCTTAAATTTATTATATTCTAATTTTCATGACAGAATCTGAAAAATCTTCTATCACAAACCCACGCCGTAATTTTATTCAAAAGTCTATACTTGGAGCCTCCACTTTTGCTGGCTTGAGCGTTGCTTCAACTGCCCATGCCTCCGTAGAGAACGGCGTTGAGGATTTTGAACCAGAAATCATCAATGAAGTTGACGTTCTGGTTGTGGGGAGCGGATCTGCTGGTATCACCGCAGCACTGCAAGCTGGCCGAGCAGGAGCTAGAACTCTATTGGTCGAAAGAAGCTTTCAACTGGGTGGCACCACCACCACTGGGGGCGTCGCCTACCCTGGATTGTTTGATGCCTGGGGCAAACAAGTGATCGCTGGGATCGGATGGGAACTCATTAAAGAAAGTGTGGAACTGGATGGAGGTAAGTTTCCCGATTTTTCAAAAGTCCCCCGGTCTCACCACCATAATCAAATCCAAATTAATCAATTTATTTTTGCCTTATTGGCCGAAGAAAAATGCCGCGAAGCGAATGTAGACATCGCTTATTACGAATTCCCTTCCAAGGTTACTAAAACCGATAAAGGATGGCAGGTGGACTGTGTCGGCTTTGGGACCAAACGCAGAGTTCTTTGCAAGCAAATTGTAGACTGTACCGGAGGAGCGGAAGTTGTGGGAATGCTTGGATTTGAAAGACTCCGCGAGAAGGAAAGGCAACCGGGGTCTTACCTTTATCAAATGGGCAGTTCTCACAACCCAGCCAGTAAACAACTCCACAGGCTCTATGTGCATGGGGCCGACTCCACCAATTCGCGCACTGCCACCTTGGCCAACCTGACGGGAAGAAAAACAATTTTAGAAAAAGTCAGAAGAGATAAAAAACGCCTGATGCACTTACAGCCCGAGACCGGATTTAGGGAAAGCTACCGTATAGTCGGAGAAACTCTTATCTCGGTTCAGGACTACACCTCAGGACGTCATTTTGATGATGCAGTATCCTATGCTTTTTACCCCGTTGATCTGCACACCCGCACGGGGGTAAGACCCAAGCCTTTAAAACGTGGAACCGTACCCACGGTTCCCCTGCGTGCCCTGATCCCCAAAGGAAGTGAAAATATTATCGTGGCTGGAAGATGTGTCAGCAGTGATCGTCTTGCCAACTCAGGTCTGCGGGTACAAGCCGCCTGTATGGGAATGGGACAGGCAGCCGGGGCAACCGCTGCACTGGCAGCAGAATCGAACACTACGCCAATCAAGGTTCCCTTATCCAAGATTCACGGACTTCTTCAACAGCACGGGGCCATTATCCCCGCCAAGGCATAATTTTACTTGAAAAAACGACGACTAGTCTCCCTCTTTAATGCCATCCTGTTTGGGGTGATGGCAGTGACTGGGATAATTGCTTTTATTCAACCGTTCTCGATTGAAATCATTGGCCTGCATGCCCTCACCGGATTCCTTTTCATCGGAGTGGTTGTCGGCCATATTTTCAATAATTCGGTTGCCCTGAAGAAGTATATCAAAAGTCCTGTAGTACTCGGAGTAATCGGGGTTACTATTTTTACAACGCTCCTGTTTTATTATCAACCTGCTCCGATTAAGAAAATACTTGGGCTGAGTGGGAATCTTGGCCCTGCCCTCGACCTTTTTGAAATGGATGAAAAAGGAATGACTTATCGATACTCACCGGATCCGGGTTATAAGATGCTCATCGATTTGCGCACCGGTCCGGCATACGCCCTCAAAAACCCGCCCCGGTTGGCGGTTTGGCTAGAAAATCAGTCACTCTATCATATCAAGACTCTCTATGTTTCCGACACACCCGATAACCGGGAACAACTCCCCTACTGGGCATTTAAGGTCAAAGGATGGGAAAAAGCCCAGAAGGAAGCGGAAGAAAAAAACCTCAGCCTTGAGGATTCGGTCGATGCGGTATCGGAGGCAACGGCCAATGGCTCCTTCGATCCGGCTGATTATATTCTACCCACCGAGCAAAACGCATCCATGCCCTATCGGGTTATGATCGAAGTCAACCAACCCAATGATCCATCGAGTAAACTGGATGATCAACCATCCCTGGTTTATGAGGTGGAAGTCGACAATTATGACCCTTACACTTTTCAGCTTCTTGAATTAGTGGGATTCCCGGTTTTAGAAAAGGATACGGAAAAAGAGGAATGGTACCTCAGTTATGCGGATGAAAGTATAGAGTCTGCCTTTGAAATAGTGGACAGCGTGCTTTTACAAATTGACCGGGCAGTGGATAAATCATTTTTCAAAAGTACAACATCTCCCTAATATTTGGATAATATTTCTAAGATTTCATTTTTCGCATAAGAAAAGAAATCCTTAAGACATTTACAGAATAATTACTGAAATTATGTCGAATTTTAACCCAGATGAAATTATTCAAGATGTCCTTGCGGGAGACAAGGACAAGTTTCGGACACTCGTTCGGGAATATGGATTATTGGTCCGTGGCTACCTTGCATCCAGAGTCTACCATTTAGAGGATGCCGAGGACTTGGCACAGGAGTCCTTCCTTATTGCTTTCTCCAAGCTATCTTCCTACGAGATCGGGACGAATTTCCGGGCATGGCTTTTGAGCATCGCCAAGTATCAGTTGTCCAATCATTGGCGCAAAAGCAGTCGGCGGGCCAACACCATGGATAAATTCAGGCATGACATTGCCGGTGCCATCCAGCCAGAAATGGTCAAAGCATCCGATGAGATGAAACAAAACCAAATTAATAAACTGCTCCACTGTATTTCCGAATTACCTGACCGTACCCGTCATTTGATTAGAGCGGGACTCGACGGAGTGCGCATGGAAACTCTCGCTGAAGAAATGAATTTAAAACCCAACGCAATTTACCAACTTCG
>ERZ887851.2630-NODE-2630-length-13856-cov-13.253460_pt1 | contig 13856 bp, 8 predicted proteins | sample MGYA00521100_ERZ887851 | MGnify/ENA primary metagenome ERZ887851 (study PRJEB32303, sample SAMEA104408602) | aquatic metagenome | biome: Brackish water; feature: Pelagic; material: water | place: Baltic Sea | collected 2014-06-06T16:11:00 | depth 11,444 m ...
TATAATCATAATCACTTTCACTTACTTTAATAATTTCCTTATTTAAAAATATTTTATCTTCAAAATTTACTAAAAGAATAGTGTCTAGTTTATTTTTTAAGATACCAAATTCATTAATTTCAATTAAAAGAGAGTCGTTCTTGTATTCGTTAATTTTTGTAATAGATTCATTATTTTCAAAATTTTCTAAGTATTTATAATAATTAAAACCTGTTCTTTGGAAATCTGAAAAACTATTGGGGATTATTTGTATGAAATTACTTTTACTTGGTTTTATTCCACTTAAATAAGAAATGTTTTTTGGAACTGAATCATTTAGAAATGCTAATCCGTTCAAGGTTAATCCGTTTTGATTTAGATCAATATCATATTGAATCCAGTTAGATAATTTTGAGATATTAAAAAAACTGAAAAGTTTTTTATTATCTAAATAATCCTTAATATTTTCTGAAATTAAAAGTGAAATTTCTGAATTAGAAATATCATAAAGCTTTCTTAGTTCTTTGTTAGGTATTTTAAAAACTTGATTTGATTTTCTAATCGAGTTTTCAACTAATAATTTACTTGTAGATTCAATATGAATATTATTTTTTTGAGTTGAGTATTTATATTTATTTTTTCCCCCAACCCTTTTAATTAGAGAGCCGTCATAAAAAATAGTGTCAATTGTTTCCTCATGTTTTGTGTTATCAATACTCGTAAAATAAACAGGAACAATGTTCTTCTTTCCGATTTTATGATAGCTAATTAGTATTTCACCATTTCTGTATTTTTTTGAAACAGAATCAATTTTTATATTAATTAAAGTATTAAAATTCTGATTAAAATTTTCAACATTAGAATTTGATTTGTAATTAATAATTAATAATGGATCTGCAGGAACAAGGTCAATTAAACTATTAATATTAATTTTATTTTGACATCCTAAAAAGAGTAATGACAACAGTAATATAATTTCTTTTTTCATAAAAAATACTCTCGTAAAAGTAATGAACAATTCTTTTAGTTTATAGTAACTTAAAACTTTTTCTGTGATGTTCAGTTGTACCATATTTTGATATTGCCAATCTATGATTTTTGGTTGGATATCCTTTGTTTTTATCCCAATGATATAAAGGCTCCTTTTTTGATAAAGATTTCATTAATTCGTCTCTAGATGTTTTGGCTAGTATCGATGCCGCAGCTATGTTCATAAACTTTGAATCCCCTTTTACAATGCATTTAAACGGTATTTTGAGTTTAGAATTAAACCTGTTACCATCAACAATTATAAATTCAGGAATTATTTTTAAATTTTCAATTGCTTTATTCATTGCTAATATTGAAGCATTTAAAATATTTATCTTTTCAATAACTTTTACTGGTATGTGAACTATTGAGTAATCTATTGCCTTCTCAATAATTATTTTTTTTAAATAATTTCTTTTCTTTTCAGAAAGTTTTTTTGAGTCGTTTAATTCTTTGTTAATAAAACCTTTTGGTAATATTACTGCAGCGGCTGTAACTGGCCCTGCCAAACATCCCCTTCCGGCTTCATCTGTTCCGCATTCGACAAATTTAGAATATGAATTAATTAACATAATTGACTTTAATTAAATTTAAGAAATAATTAAAATAATAAATGAAATGAAATGAATAACTTTGAATTAAATATAACTAATGAAGTTTTATTACTTTTTTTTAATTATAATATTTTCGGTCAATATTACATTTTGTCAAGATTCCAATCCGATAGATTCTTTTACAAATTCAATTGGCTTCAAAAAAGATTCTTTGTCTAACAAGAATTTACCATCAATTAAAAAATATTTAATTTTTAAAAATTACAGTGATACAACTTATATAGACACTTCATTAACAATTAAGAAGCTTTATAAATTCAATTTTTTAAGAAAAGACAATCTTGAAAAATTAAAATTTTCAAATCTCGGTCAAACTTATAATTCACTTACTTTTGATTTTGAAAATTCTTCTTTACCTGCTTTTAGTTTTTCCTCTAATAAAGACATATACCTTAATTCTAATGATGTAAATTATTATAATATTCCTACCCCATTAACTGAGCTTTTATTTAAATCAGTTATGAAACAAGGTCAATTTACTGATGTGTTATTTTCAACAAATACATCTGAAAATTTTAATTTTTCTATTGGATTTAAAGGAATGAGATCACTTGGCAACTACCAAAATATATTATCAGGCCTTAAACAATTTGTGTTTTCTACAAATTATAAATCAAAAAACAACAATTATAGAATTAGAACTCATTATGTTAGTCAAAATTTAGAAAATAGAGAAAATGGCGGGCTAACTAATGCCTCAATTATAAATTTTGAATCTGAAGATAATTTGTTTACTGAAAGATCTAAACTTTCAGTAAAATTTGAAAATGCAACTAGTTATTTTTTAAACAAACGATACTTCTTTGATCAGAATATCTTGTTGTTTAAATTAAAAAATTCTAATAGTTTTTCTTTAGGTCATGTCTTTGAATATGAAACTATGTATAATTCTTTTGAGCAAGCTAACTCAAGCGATTATTACGGACCTGCCTCAAATAAAATTAACGATAAAACAGAGCTTAAGACTGTTTCTAATACTTTTTATACAAGTTTAAAGTCTAAGTTTTTTGGTGATGTAATGGTCTCTTACTTAAATTATAATTACAATTATAAAACAAATGCTCTAAGTACAAATCATAAGGGTTTTAAAGAAAATGAGAATTCGATCTCCTTAGCATTAAAAAAATCAATTTTTAATCATGATATAAGTGGAAAATTTTCTAAAAATTTATTTGGAAATAGGCTAGGGGACCTTATAAACTTTACGCTTGATTCAAATAATGAGTCAGAAATTAATTATTTTCTAGGTTTAGATATCTTATCTAAGCATTCTGGCTTTCATTTTGAACTTTTTGATAGTGCTTATGAAAAAGTTAGTTGGAGCAATGATTTGAAATTATTGAAAATTAAAAATTTGTTTTTCAAAATCAATTCTAATCTATTTGGCTCACTTGGTTTAGACTATCGTTTAATAGACAATCTAGCTTACTTTGAATTATTAAATAATGATACCATAAACAATGAAGGTGAGGTTAATTTAATTCCAAAAGTAAATCAATATGAAAATACAGTAAAGTATTTAAAATTTAAGTGGCAAAAAGAATTTCGATTTGGAAAATTTGCTTTAGATAATTCTGTAATTTATCAATCAGTTAGTCAAGGTCAGAAGATTTTAAACTTACCTAATTTGATTACTAGAAACACCTTTTATTACTCTAATAATGTCTTTAAAAGGGCCATGTTTATTCAGACGGGATTTACTTTTAATTTCTTCTCTAAATATTTTGCTAATGAGTACAACCCTTTAATTAGTTCTTTTCACATACAATCCGAAAAGAAAATAGGAGGATTTCCAATGTTAGATTTCTTTGTTAATGCAAAAATTAAACAAACAAGATTGTACTTAAAAGCAGAACATATAAATTCTTCTATTACAGGAAACAGTTTTTATTCATCACCATCATATCCTTACAGAGATTTTTTAATAAGATTTGGTCTAGTTTGGAATTTTTTCAATTAGATATTAACTGACAGCTGGTAAATCTCCTTTTTCTTTTGTTTCTAATTCAGAATGTCCCATAAGATATTTATCTACTTGATAAGCAGCTTCTCTTCCTTCAGAAATTGCCCAAACAATTAATGATTGACCTCTTCTCATATCTCCAGCAGAAAAAACGTTTGAAACACTGGTTTGATAGTTGTGAGTTATTATTTGGTTATTCACGTTAGTATCTAATTCAAGCTTGTCAATTAAATCAGGTTCGTGACCAGTAAATCCTAGTGCTAATAATGCTAAGTCACAAGGCCATAATTTTTCTGATCCTTCTCTTTCTTTTAAATGAGGTCTTTCACCTTCATTTTTAATCCATTCAACTTCAACAGTTTTTAAGCTTTTGACTTTTCCGTTTTTATCTCCAATAAATTCTTTTGTTAGTATACTCCATTCTCTGTGAATACCTTCTTCATGAGATGAAGTTGTTTTTAACTTGAAAGGCCAATATGGCCAGGGATTTTCATTTGTTCTGTTTTCACTTGGCTTTGACATTATCTCGAAATTTGTAACAGATTTTGCTTCTTGACGATTAGATGTTCCTATACAATCTGAACCAGTATCACCACCACCAATTACTATCACATTTTTATCTTTTGCATTTAAAGGTTCATTGGTTTTGTTTAAACCATCTACAACTTCATTTTGAAGTTTCAAAAAATCCATAGCTTGTTTTACACCATCTAAATCTGATCCTTTAATAGGTAAATTTCTTTTAATTGTTGCTCCTCCACATAATACTATTGAATCATATTTTTTTAATTTTTCAATAGGATAGTTTTTTCCAACTTCTTTATTTGTGAAAAAACTAATACCTTCTTCTTTTAATTGAGATAATCTTCTATCAATAATATTTTTTTCCATTTTAAAATCAGGAATCCCATATCTTAATAATCCCCCAATTTTAGAATCTCTTTCAAAAACATCAACAGTGTGACCTGCTTTATTAAGTTGTTGAGCTGCTGCTAATCCAGCTGGACCAGATCCTACAACTGCAATTTTTTTACCTGTTCTATTTAAAGGTGGATTAGCTTTTATCCAACCTTCCTCAAAACCTCTTTCTACTATATATTTCTCAATCATTTCAATTGAAACCGGTGGATTAATAAGACCTAATACACAGGCAGCTTCACATGGAGCTGGACATAATCTTCCAGTAAATTCGGGGAAATTATTAGTTGAATGTAATATGTATAAAGCTTTTTCCCATTCATTATTGTAAACTGCATCATTAAAATCTGGAATTAAATTTCCAAGAGGGCATCCACTATGACAAAATGGGACTCCACAATCCATACATCTTCCACCTTCTTCTTTTAATTTATCATCTGAGGGTTTAAGAGTAAATTCCTTATAGTTTTTAACTCTTTTTTTAACCGGAATTAGGCCTTCCTCAGTTCTTTCGTATTCAATAAATCCTTTTAATTTACCCATATAAACTATTTGATTATTTCAGTAATTTTTTCTTTAGCCATTTTTTCTAAAGCTAATTTATATTCTGTAGGCATTATTTTAATAAAGTTGTTTGACTCTTTATTCCAATTTATTAAAAGATCTTCGGCTAATTTACTAGAAGTATAGCTAAAGTGATTTTCAATTAATTTATTAATGTAATCTAAATCTTGATCATTTGGATTTTCAAACTCAATCATTTCCATGTTAAAGTTTCTTTTATCAAATTTCTTAGATTTATATATATATGCAATTCCTCCACTCATTCCTGCGGCAAAATTTCTTCCTATATCTCCAAGTATTAGTGCTATTCCACCTGTCATGTATTCACATCCATGGTCTCCAACTCCTTCAACAACTGCTGTGGCTCCAGAATTTCTTACGCAAAATCTTTCTCCAGCAATTCCATTTATATAAGCTTCTCCTGATGTGGCACCATAAAGCGCTGTATTTCCAGTTATAACATTCTTGTGAGAAATAATAGTTGATTCTTTAGGTATTTTTACAATAATTTTAGCTCCTGAAAGTCCTTTCCCAAAATAATCATTTGTATTTCCGCTGATTTTCATGGTTAAACCTTTGGTGCTGAAAGCTCCAAAACTTTGACCAGCTGCACCTTTAAAATTAAGTTTCAATGTGTCATTTGGAAGTCCTTTAGCTCCGTAAAGTTTTGAGATTTCATTGCTTAAAATTGTTCCAACAGTTCTATCAGTATTTTTAATTTTGTAGGATAAACTCATTTTAACCTTTTTTTCAATTGCTAATTTTGCTTCTGATAAAATTTTAAAATCTATAACTTTTTCAAGATTATGATTTTGTTTAGAGTTGTTTTTTAATGAAACATTTTTAGGAACATCAGGTTTATATAAAATCTTAGATAAATTTATTCCTTTAGTTTTATAATTTTTAACAGCATCCTCCATGTTTATTTTTTGACTTTGCCCAACCATTTCATTGATTGATCTAAACCCAAGTATTGCCATTATTTCTCTTAGTTCTTCTGCAACAAAATGCATGAAGTTGATTACATGCTCCGGCTTTCCTTTAAAGTTTTTTCTTAATTCAGGATCTTGAGTAGCAATTCCCACAGGACAAGTATTTAAGTGGCAAGCTCTCATCATAATACATCCTGAAGCAACTAATGGAGCTGTTGAAAATCCAAACTCTTCTGCCCCTAAAAGACACGCTATAGCAACATCTTTTCCTGTCTTTAATTGTCCGTCACATTCTAAAACTATTCTTCCTCTAAGTCCATTCATTACTAAAGTTTGTTGGGCTTCAGCAATTCCAAGTTCCCAAGGTAAACCAGCATGTTTAAGAGAAGTTAAAGGAGAAGCTCCAGTTCCTCCATCAAATCCTGAAATTAATATCACATCAGCTTTAGCTTTAGCAACTCCAGCAGCAATTGTACCAACTCCAACTTCAGAGACTAATTTTACATTTATTCTAGCTTCCCTGTTAGCATTTTTTAAGTCATAAATTAGTTGAGATAAATCTTCAATAGAGTAGATGTCGTGGTGAGGAGGGGGAGAAATTAACCCTACATAAGGCGTAGAATTTCTTACTTTGGCAATCAAGGGATTGACTTTAGGTCCTGGTAATTGTCCGCCTTCTCCAGGTTTTGCTCCTTGAGCCATTTTTATTTGAATCTCATTAGCATTTGTTAAGTAATGAGAACTTACTCCAAACCTCCCAGAAGCAACTTGTTTGATGGCACTATTTTTCCAAACACCATTGGGATTTTTTATAAATCTGGATGGATCTTCTCCACCTTCTCCAGAGTTACTTTTTCCGCCAATTCTGTTCATCGCTATTGCCAAGTTCTCATGTGCTTCTTTACTAATAGAGCCATATGACATTGCTCCTGTTTTAAACCTTTTAACAATTTCTGTCCAAGGTTCTACCTCATCAATTGGAATTGGATCATGGTTAACAAATTTAAACATCCCTCTAAGGGTCATTAATTGTTTATTTTGTTTATTTATTAAGTCGGAATATACTTTATAGGTTTCAAATTTATCTTCTCTAACTGCTTGCTGTAATTTTGAAATTGTTGATGGATTAAGCATGTGGGCTTCTCCATTTCTTCTCCACCTGTAACTTCCTCCAATCTCTAAACTCATAAAAGAATTTTCTTTTGAAAATGCATCAAGATGTCTTTTAGAATATTCTTTTTCTAAACTATATAGTCCAATTCCCTCAATTCGTGTTGGAGTGTTTGAAAAATATTTTTCAGTAAAGCTTTCTCTTAGTCCGAGAGCTTCAAATATTTGTGAACCCCTATAAGAGTGAAGTGTTGAAATACCTATTTTATTCATCACTTTTAGTATTCCTTTGGCTATTGCTTTATTGAAGTTCTGAATGGATGATTTTAAACTCTGATCACCAAAAAAATTCTTTTTGTGATGAAATGTAATTATTTCATTAACCATGTATGGATTTATTGCACTAGCTCCGTATCCAAATAACATAGAGAAATGGTGAGGCTCTCTTGGTTCGGATGATTCAATAACAATTCCGAATTTAGATCTCTTTTTAAGCTTCATCATACAGTGGTGGATGTTAGAACATGCTAATAGGATTGGAACTGCCCCCATTTTTTTACTTACACCACGATCACTTAAAATAATAATATTATAGCCTTCGTCTATTCTTTTACTAGCATCAATAACCATCTTGTCCAATGCTTCTTCAATTCCATTATGCCCTTTACTTATATCATATAAGGCGCTTATTGAGGCAGTTTTGAAATCTTTACTTTTTATAAATTTTATTTTATCTAAATCCTCATTAGAAATAATAGGATTATTTATTTTTAATTTTTTGCAATGTTCAGGAACTATATCATAAATATTATAATCACTTCCCAATCCTAAACTTGTATCTGTAACAATTTCTTCCCTTATTCCATCTAATGGAGGGTTAGTAACTTGAGCAAAAAGTTGTTTAAAATAGTTAAATAACAATTGAGGTTTGTTCGATAATACAGCTAATGGAGTATCTGTCCCCATAGATCCCATTGCTTCTTTACCTGACACACACATTGGAAGAATTATGGTCTTTAAATCTTCCTCAGTGTATCCAAACATCCTAAGCCTTGTTTCAAAATCTAATTTTTCTAACGGAGTTTTGTTTCCGGTGTAAGGAACTTCCATTAGAGCAAGGGTGTTTTGGTTTAACCATTTTCTGTAGGGATGTTTTGAAACTATTTCATTCTTAATTTCTTCATCTTCGATTATACGCCCTTCAATCATATCAACTAAAAACATTTTTCCTGGCTCTAATCTTCCGTGTTTTTCTACATTACTAGGTTCTATATCAACTACACCAGTTTCAGAGGACATAATGACATAACCATCTTTGGTAACACTATATCTAGAAGGTCTTAATCCATTTCTATCTAACATAGCCCCAATGAACTTACCGTCAGTGAAGGGGATAGAAGCAGGACCATCCCAAGGTTCCATTATACAGGAATTAAATTCATAAAAAGCCTTTTTTTCATCAGACATAGACTTGTGTTTTTCCCATGCTTCAGGCACCATCATCATCATAACTTCTGGAAGTGATCTACCTGTTGTTAATAGTATTTCTACAACCATATCCATTTGAGATGAATCTGATTTTCCATCTAAAATCGTAGGAAAAACTTTAAGCAAGTCTTTTCCAATAAAATCAGACTTCATTAGCTCTTCTCTTGTATTCATTCTAGTAACGTTTCCTCTTCTAGTGTTAATTTCTCCATTATGACACATGTATCTAAATGGCTGAGCTAAATCCCAAGTAGGAAATGTATTGGTTGAAAATCTTTGATGAACTAATGCCAATCTTGTTACTAGTTTTGGGTTTGATAGATCTAAATAAAACTGATCAATATCTTCTGGAATTAGTAATCCTTTATAAATTAATGTTCTGTGATGAAGGCTAGAAAAGTAAAAATATTGCTTTTGAGATAGGGCAGTATTGTAAATTTCGTTCTCAGAAATTTTTCTAGCTACAAATAATTTAGTGCTAAATTCTGATTCCGTTAATTCAATATTGTTTTTCCCTACAAATACTTGTTTGATTATAGGTTGTGTTGTTGCCGCTATGCTACCGACTATTTTTGAGTTTAATGGGACATCTCTCCATCCTAATATGGATAGACCTTGTCTTTCAATTTCTTTTTCAAAAATATCAATGCAATGTTTAGCTTGATTAATTTTTTGAGGAAGAAACAACATTCCAACAGCATATTGCTGAGGTTTTGGCAATTCAAAAGAACATTCTTTTCTAAAAAAATCATCAGGAATTTCAATTAATATTCCTGCTCCATCTCCAGTTTTACCATCAGAACTTACGGCTCCTCTATGCTCTAAACACGTAAGAATATTTAAAGCTTTGTGAATTATATCATTAGTTTTTTCACCTTTAAGACTGCAAATAAACCCGGCACCACAATTATCATGTTCATTTTCTGGGGAGTAAAGCCCTTGTTTTTTTGGTAGCATAAAATATATAATTGGAACCAGTAAATATATCTATTTATAAATATTTTTAATTAAGAATTCATGTTAAACCTTGTATTAATGTTAAGTTGATAATTAAATCGATTTAAATTGATTATTTCACATTTAAAAACATAAATAATGAATATTTATTAAAAAGTCTGCCGTGTCATTTTTTTTAATATTTTTATCACCTAAATTTAAAATATGGAAATCTTAATTATCTCAATATTTGTTCTAGGTTATATTTTAATAACATTAGAGCATACCATTAAAATCGATAAACTTATACCTGCCTTAGGTATGATGGGTGTTTTATGGGCTATAATTGCTCTAAATCATCTAGAAGTATTTGATATAAATTTGGAATTATTAAAATTGGAGCCAACCCATATAGAGGAAGTTTTATTGCATCATCTTGGTAAAACTGCCGAAATATTAATATTTCTTTTGGGAGCTATGACAATAGTTGAGATAATCGATTATTTTAATGGTTTTTCAGGTATTAAACAGGTTATTAAGACAAGAAGTAAAGTTAAAATTTTATGGATTTTTGGATTACTAGCTTTCGTTCTTTCAGCTATAATTGATAATCTTACTGCTACTATTGTACTTATAACTCTTTTGCAAAAACTTGTTAAAGTGAGGTCTTTAAAATTATGGTACGCTGGTTTAATTATTATCGCTGCTAATGCCGGAGGGGCATGGTCACCAATTGGAGACATTACAACAACAATGCTCTGGATTGGAAACAAAGTAAGTGAAGTAAATCTTGTTAAATACTTAATAATTCCATCCATAGTCTGTATGGTAGTTCCATTTTTTATAGCTTCAAGATTTAGTATTTTCAAGGGTGAATTGGAAGTGACAAAAATAAGTGAAGAAAGTAATCCTCACGGTAATAAAATGTTATTTTTAGGTTTAGGTTCTATATTGTTTGTTCCATTTTTTAAAGTAATAACTCATCTTCCACCTTATGTTGGAATGATGCTTTCTCTTGCTTTTGTAGCAACAATTGCTGAAATATTATCAAATAAAAAAATCAATATTTCTAATGTTGATTCTGAAAGTGATGCTGTTGCACACCATAGTCCTGTTCATCTTTCACTTTCAAAAATAGAGCTTCCTAGTATTTTATTCTTTTTAGGTATCTTATTAGCCGTAGGAGCATTAGAGTCACTTGGAATTCTATTTAATTTTGCTGGATACCTTACCGAAATATTTCCTAATACAGATGTTTTAATGTTGTTGTTTGGATTTTTATCTGCAATAATTGATAACGTTCCTTTAGTTGCTGCATCAATGGGAATGTTTCCAAATGTTCTTGATGATCCTTTATGGCATGCATTAGCTTTTTCAGCCGGAACAGGTGGAAGTATGCTTATCATTGGTTCTGCTGCAGGAGTTGTTGCAATGGGTATGGAAAAGATTGATTTTTTCTGGTATTTCAAAAACATTGCACTCTTAGCTTTAGTAGGTTTTTTATCTGGTTATGGTACGTTTATGTTATTAAGAGATTTTGTTTTTTAATAATTAATGAATTATAATCAAACAGTTAATTGGCTTTTTAATCAACTTCCTGTTTATCAACTAGATGGTGTTTTTAAGTACAAAGTTAATTTAGAACCAATTCTTAATACCTGTGATTATTTAAACAATCCACAAAATAAATTTAGATCAATACATGTAGCAGGAACTAATGGTAAAGGTTCAAGTTCTCATATGTTATCTTCAATTTTACAAGAAGCAGGGTTGAAAGTTGGTTTATATACTTCACCTCATTTATTAGATTTTCGTGAACGAATTAAGTTAAATGGAAAGCTAGTAGAAAAAGATTTTGTTTCAAATTTTGTAACAAAAAATATTGAGTTTTTTAAAAACAATCAAATTTCATTTTTTGAAATGACCGTTGCAATGGCTTTTGATTATTTTGCCAAATCTAATGTTGATATTGCAATTATTGAAACTGGACTTGGAGGAAGATTAGATTCAACAAATATTGTAAACCCATTAGTTAGTCTTATCACAAACATTGGACTAGATCATAAAGAATATTTAGGAACTAATTTAAAAGATATAGCAAAAGAAAAAGCAGGAATAATTAAATCAGGCGTTCCTGTTGTAATAAGTGAATTTCAAAAAGAAACATATTCAGTTTTTGAAGAAAAAGCAAAAAATTTAAACTCGGATCTGTTCCTGTCGAATAGTCTAAACAAATTCAAAACTGATTTATCAGGTGATTTTCAAAATAAAAATATAAATGGAGTTGTTAAAGTAATTTCTTTGTTGAAAGATTTTAGTATTTCTAATAAAGATATTGAAAATGGTCTTTTGAATATAAAAAAAAATACTGGACTTATGGGAAGAGTTCAGATTTTGAATGACTTGCCAAAAGTTATATGTGATGTTGGTCATAATTTAGAAGCATTTCAAGTAATTAAAGACCATATAAATTCTTTAAAATTTGATAACTTAAAATTAGTATTAGGATTTGTGAAAGGAAAAGATTTTAAAAAAATCATTGATATTCTTCCAAAAAACGCTAATTATTTCTTTTGTACACCAAAAATTGAAAGGGGACTTTCTTTAGAAAGTTTAGCTAGTTATGGTTCTGCTAATAAACTTAAATACAGCTTGCACGATACTGTTTTGAATGCTTACAATTCTGCTTTGTCAAGTTCTTCTGATAATGATTTAATTTTTATTGGAGGAAGTAATTTTACTGTTTCTGAAATTTTATGATTTTTGGTATGAATTTTGAAATATTCTTAATATGAAAAATTTTATTTTATTATTTACTTTAATTTTTTCTTTTTCTTGCTCAACTGATGAACTTGAAAAAGATGGTTATGACAAAGATGATTCCTCTTACGATGGGCCTATTGAAACTATCACTCACAATGGTGTAGAAAGGAAATATATTATTTATACTCCTCAAGGTTATGATGGGACTTCAAAATTACCACTTTTATTAAACTTTCATGGATTCGGTGGACAGGCTGGTGATTATATGTCGTATACCAATATGACATCTACTGCAGATACAGAGAATTTTATTTTAGTTTATCCTCAAGGAAGTGATTTGGACGGTTCTTCTCATTGGAATGCTGCCTTAAACGGAAGTGATAATAAAAGTGATATTGATGACTTGGGTTTTATCGATGCTTTAATTAATAAATTATCTTCAGAAAATTTAATTGATTTAAAAAGAGTATATGCAGTTGGATATTCAAATGGTGGTATGATGAGTTATGCTTTAGGTTGTCATAAAAGTAATTTAATCGCTGCTATTGGTTCAGTTTCTGGATACATGCTACAATCTACCAGTTCAGTCTCTGAGTCCGAATGCACTCCTACTCACTCAATACCATTAATAAAAATACATGGAACAACTGACCATTATGATGGAGATGGGGTTTATAACTCTGTAGAATCTGTTATTAATTTTTGGGTAAATTTTAATAATACTAATACTGACCCAGTTATAAACAATATTGATGATAACGGTACTTCAATAACTAGTTATAAATATGAAAATGGAGATAATAACGTTTCAGTAGAACATTATAAAATTATTGGTGGTGAACACGTTTGGTTTAGTAACGATTTTAATGGTAAAAATACAGGTCAGTTAATTTGGGATTTTGTTTCCAAATATGATATTGATGGATTAATTGTAGATTAAATAATTTTTTGATATTAAGTTTTCGAATACCAATCATGTTTGCCAAAATGATTTTTTGGAATTGGATTTTTGTTTTCAAAATACCAATTTATTCCTCTTATTACAGAATTTAAATATTTTTTTAATTTAGGTTTGATAAATAAACTGTACGGAAAATAAGAAACAAATCTTGGAACTGAATTTAGCAAATGAGGATGTACGGTGATCGACAAAAATGTTTCATTATTCAATGTAGTTATTTCCCATTCTACTTTAGATTTTTGCCCGTTTTTTCTTCCAATTAATAAAGTGTATCCGATGTTTTGATTCCATTTAATAAAATCTCTTAAAAGAGAGGTTTCGTTTAAATAGGTCAATTGATCTTTGGAACCAACTCCATCCCATTTAATTACTTCGTTTGATTTAATAAAGGGATGAAATAAATTTAAATGTCCAGGTTTTGTAATCAAGGACCATAGTTGCTCCTTAGTTGCATATATTTTCATTTTACATGAAACTGGCCAGGTTTTGTTCACAAACGTGTTATAGATTTTTTTTCTAAACTATCAAGCCTTTTTTCAGTTGTTTCTAGTTTATTTAACATTTCTTTAAAATGTGATATATTGAATAATAACATATAA
>ERZ887851.2638-NODE-2638-length-13827-cov-13.700189_pt1 | contig 13827 bp, 1 predicted proteins | sample MGYA00521100_ERZ887851 | MGnify/ENA primary metagenome ERZ887851 (study PRJEB32303, sample SAMEA104408602) | aquatic metagenome | biome: Brackish water; feature: Pelagic; material: water | place: Baltic Sea | collected 2014-06-06T16:11:00 | depth 11,444 m ...
AGTCCCCACGACTTCAGCTTCTCTCTCATGCTTGGTGGGAAAGCGCGCACCCACCCGTGCACTGTAGACTTCCTCAGCTCCAGCTCTATCTTGCTGGCGTACTGCTTGGCTGTGGAAGTAGGCTTCCCCTCATTGGTCACATTTGGTCTTGGGATCCCCGTCTTGACCCCGTACTGCATGGTGTCCCTGAGAGAGTTTCTCAGAGCCTCAGGCAGATCACCCATGTGTGAATCCACCACTGTGTAGTTCATGTGCTCTGCTGGCTTACCCATGTGCTCTACTGCCCTGAAGACCTCCTCCAGTTTGATGATCCTGTCCTTGTCAGGAACCTTGGGATAGGCCACCTCCATCCACTTCACCACACTCTCCATTAGCTCTCCGTGTTCTAAGAGCCACTCCTGTCCTGGGTCTGGAGAGTTCTGTGGTTTGGTGAGAGCCCTCTTCCTGTGAACACTCACCGCTAACACTGCCCTGATGAAGAGTAGCTCAGCTTGCTTTGCTGTTAGGGACTCTGTTGAGTCTGCGCCCACCACATGGTTGTTGTGATCTTGCTGAGAGGGCATAGCCTCCTCCTTCTCACCTGCGAACTCTCGCAGATGAACCAAGCAACCCATCACCTCCACCATGTCCTGCTCTTCAGCCTCTGCTCCCACCGCCCTTCCTTGCGCTGCAGTGGATGCTTGCTGAAGCAGATTCCGCACCTCTTTCCAGTCAATGGGATGCGTGCTTGCCCCCCCATTGCACAGAATACTCCCATCGAAGCCTTGTTCCTGCTTGCCTGTGTTGATGAAATCTTTCATCATTTTCCAAGCTGCAAGATCTTTGACTGCCGTGCTAACCATCCGTAGACAGTGTAGCTTGAGCTGAGTTTCCACCTTCACGCCAGCCACCTTGCTCAGCTGGCTCCACCTTTGTGCTGATCTTTCACCAGCTCCCGCCTCTTGTGCCACAATGCCGCCCACTGCCACTGCCCTCGTAGAACTCAGCATCTTCACATCCATTCCCTTGGGAGTGATTGCTAGCTTCTGTTCATGGCATCTTGTGTTCATGTTGAAGCCTCCTCCTCCCATCTTCCTTGAGCCAAGTTCCTCAATGGCAGAGCCACCCTCATTTCCATTCCGCCCACCTCTGCTCATTTGATGAACAAAAGATGGGAACTGCACCTGGTCTCGCTGCAAAACCTCCGACACCGTTTGTGCAGCATGCCATTCAACATTGAAGTGTCCTTGCATAAAAGGTATGTGTGGTATCAGCTGCCCCACTGTCATGCCTTGCCATGTAGCCGCATTGAGCACTCGCCAGTCTTCATGGAAAACTGTAGTAGTGGTGCCTGTCGAAAAAGAGCGACACACCGCTGCACACGCATGAGTGTCCGTGTAGTACCTGAACACAATCGGCACATCCAGCCGCACACTCTCATCACTTGTGATGCAGTCTGCAGGCACGCCTAGCGAGATATGAAAGTTGCCATGCTTGTCTTCAAACATTTTGGCCTCCACCACCCCACGTGCAAAGTCTTGCATGAGCATTGAAGACTGATCAGGAGACACAGGCTGTCCCCTGCTCAACTGAGCCTTCACTATGCTTGCCTCATGACGCCACACCTTCTCAGGTATTTCTGTCTCTTGCAGATGGGCAATGACCGCTTGCCACGATGGATACTCTGCACCACTGTCGCCGTAATGCTTGAACCATGTCCTAGCACTGTGCTCCAGAGCTTTGTCCGTCTGCGCCAAGGAGTGCTGCACTCTGTAGGCCATCTGCATGGCAATCGTGTCGCACTTGCGCAGCTGCATCTCAATGTGCTGACCTCCATCGATGATGAAGAAACTGAAGCCATACTTGCCCAGCGTGGGCACATCATGTGTCTCCACCGTGAGAGTTGACATGCTCTGCACTTGCACATTACCTAGGGTTTGCGAGGGCCAATCTGCTGATGTCAGTGACTTCCAAATCAGGCTGACGTTCTTGTCTGGCAGCAGGTCAGGATAGCCTTGCAGCCTTCCCTCCTCTGCCACCTCCACCTTGTCACATGCTGCCAGTGTTGCTTGCTCATTGAATGAGCTTGCCCCTCGCGTAGACCTGATCAGCGCAGCCCTTTCCTCACTGGTGAGTTGCCTCACCTCCGCAGTGCTGCCACCAATACCTCCCCTGGTCTTTGACCTCGTCCTGCTGTGCACCGTGTTCGATGCCGATGGATCCACAGGATCAGCAGGGGCATTGTGAGGGCCATAGCCTGAGTCTCTAATCAGCTTGTTCACCTTTATGGTGAGAGCCAGCTTCTTTGTCCTCTGATTTTTGGCCTCCTCCAGCGTCATCCATGTCACATTGTACTCAAACAAAGTGCCATCTGCCTTCGCTATACACCAAGCATAGTACATCTTCAAAGCCTTGAGCTCTGGCTCTGTGATCTTGGTAGACCACGTGTGGTCATAAGGGCAGGTGTCTCGCAAGCAGCCCAAAGCCGATCCCTGGCACATGCAAGGAATGATCTTATCTGGCAGCTTGCCCTTAAAGAATTCCACCAATTGTGCCTCAGCCTTCTTGGTGTGCGTGGCTGTGATCAGCTTTGCCACCCGCATATGCTCAAACCTTTGCCCATCCCAGTCTGCCTTCAGCTTGTCGCGATTCCCTCCCACCACCACATGATACATGCACTCGTTGTCGGTAAAGTGCATATCATTGGGCAGCTTCTCTTTTGGCGTGCCTTTTGCCACTGGCTTAGCTTTTGGTGCAGGAGTGGCTGGAGGTGCACTGGGACTGGGGCGAGGGTAAGTTGTTCCAGCTGTCCCTCCCACCGTGGTCCCCGCACTCACTGTTCTGGGGATTAGGCCTCTAATCAGTGCTGCTCTTTCATTCACTGGAACAGCACCCTCTTGGAAAGACTCCAACTGTCTCTTGAGTCTTGGATGCCAGCAGCAGCGTCCTCCACTGCATTCCCATGCATCTTGAGGCCACGTTTCCAGAGTCAGGCTCTCTTGGTGCCTGCTGCACAGTTCTCTGACCACCAAAGGAAGAGGTTTGTGCATGTCCGCAATTGAGAAGGTCATGTCTGGAAACTGCCTCTTCATCAGAGAGTAAGTGACCTCAATGCTTCTCTTTGCTCTCTGACAGTCCGCTTGCTCCGTCAGGAAGTCTGTTGCCAGATCCATCATGAAATCCACCGCATCAAAGAGAAGCGCCACTGTGCACTTCTTGAGTCTTGCTGTGGGAAGAGTAGCTCTGTAGTACACATCTAAAATGCGCACCATTTCTTCCACCTCTTCCGCCAGCTTGGAGTTGGCCACTTCTCGCAGCCACAAACTGTAGTTCTCACCCGCCTCCATGAAAGTCCTGATGTCGACTTGAGCACATCCCAGCGCCTTGATCTCTGTGGCAGACATTGCCACTTTGGTGGTTGGCACGTTGTTGCTCATGTACCAGGTCTTCTTCCATGGACCCGTTTTCGGCAGGAACTGCCACATGGACAGCCGTCCCTTCGATGCCACCCCATACAGCGCCTTGGAGGACTTCACCACCATGTCATATGAGACTCCAGCTGTGAAGTCTTCAATGGGTGGCCTGTTGAAGGTCACATCCTCGGCAGCTGTCGTTGCCATTCTGCAGAGAATGTCAGAAACCTCCAGTGGGTTAGTCTCATTCATGAGCCTCTCACTGGGCTCCCCCCGCTTGTCTTGCAGCACCTTTCTGTAGCGTATGCTGTCCACCTTCTTCTCCAGCTTGACTGCCGTCAGCTTCTCTGAATCCTTGTCGGCCTCAGTGTCATCTTTGGCCAAACTCTTCTGTCTATAGAACTGGGAGTGATGGGGGAACAATCTTGCACACCCTGGTGTGCCACACTTCTTGTGCCTGTTGGGGTTGTATGGTTGCCCACACTGCTCACACTGGCACAGATCTAGTCTTGGGCACTCACACGTGCAGCACTCACTGTCAAACTTCTCCAGGATTCCATGACAAACGTAAATGGGGCACCGCGATCTCTGCAGCACCATGTCTTGAGAAGACAAGACTGCTCTCTGATCCACCCCATAAAGCAGCGTTGCTGTGGAGTTGGAGTTGCGAGCTTGGGATATGGCCTTCTCCTCCTCCTTGCGCCTCTCTGCTTCTATCATCGCTTCCTCAAAGAAATCCCGTCCTCCTGTGCTGTGCATTTTCTTTAAAGCCTTCGCAAAGCCTTCATCATCTTCACCCACCTCCTCATCAGAATGATCTTTGTTGCTCCCGTTCCATCCTGCCTGCACCGCATTCTTCACACCCAACCACTCCTTGTAAGTCTTCTGTTGGAGATTCAAACCTGCGTACTTTGTCAGCATAGAATCCTTGCTAACCAGAAGAGACACTGGAGGTATGGTCGCTGCCGTTAGCAGATCTGCATCTGCCTCCTGCAATGTTTCAAGCACTGTCCGCATTGTCTTGTGCAGATCTCTTACTGCTACTGTGAACTGTTCACGCTTGGGAAGGCTAGGACCTGAGATAGTGTGGACCACCACCTTAGGCACCTTGAGTGTGCTCTCGCTGGCTTCACCCACAACCTTTGCTCCCAGAGCAAACCAAGAATCAAGCCGATCGGACACTGACATTGTGATGCGCTCCTTGTGACTTGCCACCATCTCATACAGTAACACTGGTTTGCCTGCAAGCTGACGTATGGTCTCATCCACTGGTGGCAAAATTGCCACATCACCTGTTTCCGCAAACTCTGTCACGATGTCTTCAGGCCAGGTGTCAATGTGACGCACCCTGGCAAAGTTGGACAGTCCCCTCTGCAGCAGATCCTTCTCCGCCACCTGTCTGCACGATGCTGAGTCATCTAAATCTTCTGGCTCAGAGTCTTCATCAGCCTCTTCAGGAAACTGTCTTGCCATGTCTTCAGCCACCGCTTTCATGTCCTCCTGCACCTCCTCCTCATCATCTTCAGAGTCATAAACACTCTGATCTTTGATCCAGTCCACCGCACCCAGACCTACCTCTCTGATGTGCCACTTCTCATACTCATTTACCAACTCTTTGACTCTAGTTGCCATCTTGTCCCTAGCAGAGAGTCTTCTCTTGGAACCGTCAGGCATCAAGAACTGATACTCCGCATAACCCTGAGGCCTGCCTTTGAGTTTCACTTCCGTCAGTAGGAAAACCACTGCATCTTGAACTAGATCATTGTCACTGGAACAGAGCTTCTGAAAGTCACATCTTTGCTTGGAGAAATAAGCTGGAATTCGCACTGACTCTCCAGGATACTCCTCCTCTTCCACAGGCCGTGGCACCGCTGTGGAAGAATTGCCTGGCCCTCCCAGCTCACGCCTTGCCGCTTCCATTGTCTCACTGGGAATCAAGTCTTCAAACGCTTGTTCATATGTGAGACCTGCTAGGTCTTGGTTGTAGTCAAAGACCAAGTAGTCTGAAACTGATGCCATGCGACTGTGCAGCTGCAGGTCAGCCTCGCACAGTGGTGCAGAATCCCAATCCAAGAGCCCTGGCAAAACTTTGCCTTGGCTTGTCAAGATTGGGTTAAGCTGGCTCAATTGCTTGACCACCAGCACATTGGCCATGGCCTTGAAGTCCTCCGCTGCAATGCCAAATCTCCACACCTTGCCTCCTCGCCTTACCTTGCTGGTTCCCTGACAGGTGAAATCTTCAGGGGCCGTTCCAAACTCAGTCACATGCCACATCCTGTAGCTGTTGACTGCCCTCTTCAACAGAGGGGGAAACCTGTTCTGGCTGATGAGGTACCTTTGCCCCTGGCTGACGCACACGTAGGCTCCCATGTTGCCTCCCACTCCTATGTGATCCGTCTTCACAAATTGCTCCACAAAAACTCCCGTCTCCAACATGATGCTGACCTGCTGTGCACTTGCCACCTTTGGGAAGTCAGGTATTATATCACACTGTTGAGACCGCTTGTACTGCCCATTGCCAGGCACACTGAAGTCACAGTCTGGTACTTCCCACGCCTCTGGTTCCGCCCAAGCTTGAAAGTAGCGAGTCAATCTTCTCCTTGCACTTTGCCGCTCCCATCGCACATATGTCCGCTCCAGGTAGTAGCCATAAGGCAGTTGAAGACCTCTGCTAACAAAGTCATCCGCAGTAGCCAACTGATTGGCTGCAATGTGAGCCACATTCTGATCCGCTGCAATGCACCGACTCACCTGTACATCTTTGTCTTTGCAGGCAAACCGCACCAGAACTAAGCCTTCCCCACTGGCTTCCAATATCTCACCAGACCTCCAATGGAAGTCATTGGCCAAATAGAGTACAGCACTGCTGTCCTCCAAAACCGCAGTTGGTTTCTTGTTGAAGCCTGAGACAAGAGGGGAAATGGAGTGGTACTCCTCCAGCCAGTCTAAGTCATTGCTAACTTGAGTAATCTGCTCCTGCATAACAAGGTCAACTTCATCAGAGCCTCCCTTGAAGTTTACAGGAGTGTCTCTTGCTGCCAAACTTGCAAGCCTGTCAGGAATTGGTAACCTCCTGATGGTGTAATCCTCATGGTTGGGTGCCAGACCCAGCAGTGCTTGATCAGTAACTGGGTTGAAGACACTGAGACTTTCTTCCTTAGGAAAGCTTATCTCTCCATCTGCAAACCAACAGCTCTCATTGTCCACACTGGATCTTCTGACAACTGCACACCAAACCGCCTCTCCACACATTAGCATACAATTTGTACCTCCGTCGCGCTTCAAATTTGTTTGCCAAATGGAGACTGTCATCCAGTGTCGAAAAGCTCGACAAGCTCTGGCCTCCAACATGTTGGCCACAGCTTGGAGTGCCGCTACAGGATTCTCACACCTGCCCAACCATTGCAAAGCTTCTTTGTCAGGGGTCTCAACCCCTAACCACAGCAACGCATGCTCTGATGCCTTCTGCTTCATGACATCCTGTGACTGTGAAGCCACGTTGGGGTGCATAACAACAGGTGTTCCCATGCTACGCACTGATCCCAGTCTCTTAGCAGGAGACTCTCCTGCCATCTCTTGATGCCAATCCCCGTAGGCATGCAGCGACTTTGTCAAACTTTTGTGTTTGAATTTTGTGCGCCACAACGAACTTGCCTGCTGCAAAAAGAAAACTGCAAAGTTGTCTGATATTGTCCAGCCCAGGTCAGAAATCGCTTTGATGGGCTCTCCTAATATCCAGAAGACCGCACTGCTTCCGTCTGTCTGCACCTGCGACAACTGTCCTAGCACCTGCATGTTCTTGATGTTTTGCACATCAGCATCAAACATCTTGCACTGAACTGGCATGCTGTCAATGGCTTGTGTGACAAAGAACTTGCCAAGACAAGCGTCTTCAAACCAGCCTGGCAACATTTGCTTGGTTACCGATTTCTCCCCTGCACCACGAAGACCAGCACCCTTTGGCGCCTTGGACTTTGTGTGCTGCTGCAACAGCTTCACCTTGTAGAGCATGTCTTGGATGTCCTCTTGTCGCAGACGTATGGCCGCAAGCTTGGCTACTGCCTTCAACCAGAGATAGGCAATCTCGCAGTTGTCTTCTGTCGCTTTCAAACCCTGAGAGGTAATTTTGCGAACCTCTGACAGCACAACCGCATTAGTGCCTTGAACTCTCTCTGCCACAGACATCGAATGTCCCCATTCTCCATTCGTGGCCACGTAGTACAGCTCATAAGCTGTCGCTAAAGGCACACCTGCTGGAATTGCCCATAGCGACTCCGCAGGAAATTTGAACCGCCCTGGCTCATTTTGTCTGAAACCGAAAAACTGCGCAGCTTCTTTCGACAGTTCTGCCTCCACTTCATACCACACTGAATCACTGGTAAGTTCATCGGAAAGTTCATCCCCCTTGACAAAGCAATCGAAAACTCCCGTCACCTCGGCGATCTGAAACTCCTCCTTGAATCCTTTGACATCGTGAACGCTGATGTGTAGAGGTGGACACCATTCTAAATTCACTCCCCCATCAGAATTAGGTGTCATGCTCACATACTTTCGCCTCTGTCGAGGCAGTACTTGAGACATTAGTTTTATTGGAGACTTCGCTCCTACGGTGCTCTTGCTCTTTTGTGCACCTGTCTTGTTCGACATAGTTGTTCGTATTGTCTGCGGTCGTTAGATCGCTGCAATGCGGGTCTCGTCAACACAAGTCGGATGAAGCCAATGGGTCGAAACAACGGAACTTTCGCAAGTTCACCTTAGTCTCGGGTCAGAATTCAACTAATCAGACTCTTTTGATTCCGATATGCAACCTCAGTCGCTCGAAACTGCTCAAAGGCAAGTTAGAGTAGAAAAGCTTGTACGACGAATCTAAAGATGGCCGACAAACCTCACGGTATTGTCGTCAACCAAACTGCCTGAACGAACGAGTCGATCACACCACTCTAGATCCTCTGCACAATTTCTGACAGCAGTGTGGATCCTCGAGTGAATATTGCCGGTCCTTTCCTTGGTCTTGGTCTTCCTCCCGTCATCGGACCGTTGAGTCAAATGTATTAAATTTGCCCAAAATCATCGGTCACAAGTATGGTCAACTACATGTAGTTGGGAAGTTACATTTCCGTGGTCATTGCCCGCATTACCGCCCGTATTTTTGAATAGACCTTGGTAATTAAGTTAGTTTGGTTTGCCGCTGCCCGTTGGAGGGGGTGGAGTTCGTGGCCGTTGATCTCCGCTCTTTCTTCGATCCACTTGGCTCCTGCTTGAAGCAACCTTCGTTTGAATTAAAACTATATATTGCTTGGCGCGCCCGCCATCCCTTTCTCCGCCCCTTTAGGGCTGCCGCGACCGCCCTGGCATATGGCCAGTTCGGTTTGTTTGAGTTTAATCGAGATGCTCAGGCTGGGCTCAGAGCCCAGCTCAGAGCTGTCCCGTAACAAAGAAAGCGCGCGTGGCAAATAACACGTATAAATGCAACATGCAGGGCACGTCCACGTAAGAGCATGTGACATACGAGCTTCCTTTCCTTTGATATACAAATAGCAGGTGCAATCCATGACAACCACTTATTCGGCAGTGTGCCCCCGTGGTGTCAGTCGTACAGCGTGGATAAACATGAGAAAAAAGTAACGCCACGTCAGTGAACTAACTAGTGATCACTAGTGTGCGTGCGTTAACATATAATCGTTCGTCCTTGGGGCTGTGGTGGGTGGGTGAACGAACGAGTCGATCACACCACTCTAGATCCTCTGCACAATTTCTGACAGCAGTGTGGATCCTCGAGTGAATATTGCCGGTCCTTTCCTTGGTCTTGGTCTTCCTCCCGTCATCGGACCGTTGAGTCAAATGTATTAAATTTGCCCAAAATCATCGGTCACAAGTATGGTCAACTACATGTAGTTGGGAAGTTACATTTCCGTGGTCATTGCCCGCATTACCGCCCGTATTTTTGAATAGACCTTGGTAATTAAGTTAGTTTGGTTTGCCGCTGCCCGTTGGAGGGGGTGGAGTTCGTGGCCGTTGATCTCCGCTCTTTCTTCGATCCACTTGGCTCCTGCTTGAAGCAACCTTCGTTTGAATTAAAACTATATATTGCTTGGCGCGCCCGCCATCCCTTTCTCCGCCCCTTTAGGGCTGCCGCGACCGCCCTGGCATATGGCCAGTTCGGTTTGTTTGAGTTTAATCGAGATGCTCAGGCTGGGCTCAGAGCCCAGCTCAGAGCTGTCCCAATCCGCTGCTCTGCTGCTTGCAGAGCCTCGCAGAGCTACTCCTGAGAGAGCTTCATCACTGCATTCTTGGCTCGATGCATGTTGACAGTTCGCTCCCTTGGCTTAGGACGATCCACCAACCTGATCTCCTCCACCCCTGTCAGTACTCTTTGCTGCGCGCCTTGCAGCAGCTGCCCTATCACAGGCTCCACGTACAGCTTGAGGGAGGACAGCAGAGCCCACCTTCCGTACAGTTGAATCGACTGGAGTGTGCACCCTGACAGCAGGTACGCTGATGCTCCTCCACGTCGCCACGAGTGTGTCGCGTAGTCTTTGGTGTTCCTCCCGCACAGCTCCGCTGCCCTCTGTGCCATCTGCCTCATGTCATGGTACCGCACCCCATCACCTGCGTGTTTGGAGCCTCGCACCCACGTGAATAGAGGTAGGTTGGGGTTCGACCTTCCCTTTCTTGTGATGAAGAGAGCAAGGATCCTGACCACACACAAGTCTGGCACGTCTGGGGATGCTGTGTGGCATCTCCTCTCTCCCCCCAGGGAGCACTTTTGTTTGCCCAGAGTTACCTCCACTTGATCTGCGCACTCCAGATTGGTGTGTATTTGCACTCCCTTCAGGAAGAACTTGACATCACACAGCCGCAGCACTCTGTCGAGGTCAAACCTGCCTCCCGTGAGTCTGGCACAGTACTCGGCTGATCTCAGCATGAAGTGGAAGGCCACCAGAGCTGCCGCATATTTGGCCAGGTCATCCACATTGGTCTCCCAGTTTAGATCTTTGCACAGCGCGTAGAGCATCGCCACCGTGACAGGTGACTTGCCCTCCTTTGGTCCTCTGAACTTCTTCAGTGCTCTCATGATCTGGTCATATCTGAGCTTGTTGGACAAAGGGTTTGGCATGCCCTGTGAGACGTTGTGGTGTCTAATGCCATACATCTGTATCCTCACCGTGCTCCAAGAGTTACCCCTGACTGCCGCCTCATGCAGTATGGTGTCGATGAGCACCTTTTCCACCTCGGATGGTTTCCATACCGCTGGCTCGAAGAGCCCTGTTTCCGCCAAGCGCTGGTGATCCGCAGAGAACTGTGCCAGTGGATACCCCCTGTTCAACAGCCTGAGGAATTTCTTTACGCCTGCTCTGTAGGACACTTTTGTGGAGTCTTCCAACTCCAGCTCTCGCAGTAGCAAGTGCAGGTAGTGAGCCTGCACCTGCTCATTTTCTGACACGTCGCCGTGCAGGTTGACCCTGTCAGTGGCGTGCTTCCCTGGGTGCAGGGGAACTGACCAGTCGATGTCTGTGGTGCGCATGCGAAGCATGCACTGCTCCTCAGTGAGCCACTTGGTGAGCCGTGGAGCTGGTGCTACAACTGGCGCTGGTGGCACCGCTGTGGCGTTTGTGGCAGTGCCCGCGAGCGTGTCAGCCCACCGTGGCACTGTTGCGAACCCTCCCCTGCGTCCTCCATTGGTCTCCGCAGCCCACTGCAAACCTGTCACATACTTGCCCTCTTCGTTGGGCCCCCTTGGCATGTCATGCACAGCACAGTGTGCTGTCAGGATGTCAGCCAATACCGTGTCGATAGCATAGGTCACAGCCGTAGGAAAACCTTGGTTGATGCCCTGAATGAGGGCATCCTCACCAGGGGTGAACGTAGCATGCCAGTCACGTATCGTGGCACTGGTGCCCGATATGTTGTAGTAGTCGTAGGAGCAAAGCCTCCGTAACCACTTGATGCTGCCTCCCCAGACGAAATCTGTTGGTGGCCATACGCCTCCACCCCCATAGCCCGTGGGGCCATTGGGTGTGCCCGAGAGCGAGAGGCCCAAGTGTGGGCGAGCTGAGTGACCCATGCCTGGGGCCACTCTGCCCAACTTGATCATGCGACCATGCTGCAGCTTGGGCTCAATGGTTGGGCAACCGTCTTGAATGTCATAGCGCGTGGCCAGGTCTCCTGAGTAGAAGTACTTGGAGTCCATGGTCGCCACAGCCTGCTCATCGCTGATCACCACATCCCTGGCGCACGCCACCTTGTGCCCTGCACCCCAGGTGGGGGCTGGCATCTCAAAGTCATTGGCTCCTGGAAAGTCTCGCAGTATGCAGACTAGCACAATGCGATGCCTGTGGCTGATGCTGCCATAGTCTGCCACACGTATCTTGCGCACCTTTACCACATAGCTCACGCTGAGCAGACGCTTGGCCTCTGCCAGCTCATACCCTTGGTTTGTGGTGAGTATTCCGTCTGCCGTCTCAACCTCTATCATGGTTGGGAGTTTGGGCATCGCCAGAACACGTTTGATGGCTTCCACAAACATCCATCCTGTCTCACCGAATCTGCCTCGCTGCTTGCCCGCCGTGGAGAAATCCGTGCAGGGAAGAGTGAGAACCATTAGAAACACCCAGGGTAGCATGTCAGGGTCGAGGTCAAAGAAGTTTCCCAAACACATGGTCTGTGTCAGGGCCGTCCACATGCGCTGTTGCGTGGGATCAACTTCCGCACTCCAGTCAGGCTTGAAGCGCTTGGTCTTGAAGGTGCCAATGGCTCCTATGGCGTTTCCTACCCCCACGAAGGCTGAGCTAAATGCCTTGATGGTGTTGTCACTCAGGTATGCCAGCATATCCTCCATGGTGAAGCTCTCACGTTCAGCTCGCAGCGCCTCCTTGGCATCAAAAGCATGAGACCCTCCCACCGTTTGTGTGGGCTCTCGCTCCTGCAGAGGAATGGGCTGTGCCATCGCACACGCCTCATCCATGTGAGCCATCTGATCGGCAATGTCAGCTCGTGCTTTCAGCACTGGAGCCTGCTTTACCGTGTCTGCCGTGGTCACGTCCGTGCCCCAGTCTCTGTGGCACTTCACATGCCGTCTCATGGCACGCTGCGATGCCACTTCTCCGGCGTTGATGTTGGCTGCCTGCATGGCTTCTGTGCCTGCTTTGTGCTGCCGTTGGTAGTGCAGTGGAGCCCTGCTGGGGCCAAGTTCGACACACTCTCGTGGCTTGAACTTTGCTCTCCTCTTGACCCAGTCATGGTGCTTGCTGTCAAGCTCTGCCTCAACTAGAGTCTTGGTGAAAAGGAGTGGCGAAAATGTCACTGCTTTCGGCAGTGCCACTTTGATCCCTGGAGAGTCTGGCGCTCCCCCCACCGCGTCACCCTTGGCGCTCTTGTTGCTTGCCAGATCTGACTCCAGTGGGATGCCTTGCAGCACTGAGAACGCGTGGTCTAGTCCTCCCATCCAGTCCACAAAGCTTGCTATCCTGGGATCCACCTCCGAGTCTGCAAGGATGCGATAAGGCCGCTCCAACTTGGCATTTTCTTCTTCAAACTCTTGCCGCACACTGGGTATCTCTCTACCGTTCTCATCCAGCAGTCTGGATATCAGATCTGCCAACTTGTTGATGTAGGTAGGCCACCACAGTGACCGTATGGTGTGCATCTCTGTGAAGCACAGAGAGGAGATGAGTCTGCAAATTTCCTGGGCCAGATCATTGTTGGCAAACATTGAGTCTGTCCAGGCCTTTGCATTCTGGTTATCCGTGCAAAAGAGCACGAGGGAGAGGTGCTTGGACCGCCATTGATGGCCCCACTGCATCTGTGCCATGGGGCACACCGCCAACTCTGCGATTGCCATAATGAACAGGTGCAGAGGGTTATCTTCAGGCAGGTTGCCTGCATGCTCAATGGCATGCTGGTACGCAGGAGGCATCTTGATGCACAGTGCTTCCCCCGTCATTGGGTTTAGCACTGACCAGCACATCTTGCTTGCATCCCCCGTGATTCTCCCCACCACTTGTGAGCTGTGGATGTCCTGGTGAGTGATCTGCCTCAGCGCTGTTAAGGCCACAACATCTCTACCTTTGCCTTCCCCCATCTCCTCTTTAGACTTGAGGAGATGCCTCAGGCAGAAGATGTTCATGGCGTTGTCCTTCCTGTGCTTTTGGATAGCTCTGCCTTCATTCTCTCCGTCCCTTCCTGGCCCTACCATGGTGTCAGCCCTTGCTGTGGTTTCAACGCCTCCTAGGCATCGCCTCCACCCAGAGGCTGTCCCCTTGAGCATCTTGTAAACCATTATGAACCATACCCAGTTGCCGTGAACTGATCGTGCAAAGTCCAGCCTGAACCGCTTGTCTCCCTTGGCCATGATTTCCTCCGCCTTCAGTGCCAGGTGCAGATTCTTTTCGAGTCTGTCTCTTGTGAAGAAGAGAGTGATCTCGTTTGGATCTGA
>ERZ887851.2652-NODE-2652-length-13783-cov-52.448936_pt1 | contig 13783 bp, 18 predicted proteins | sample MGYA00521100_ERZ887851 | MGnify/ENA primary metagenome ERZ887851 (study PRJEB32303, sample SAMEA104408602) | aquatic metagenome | biome: Brackish water; feature: Pelagic; material: water | place: Baltic Sea | collected 2014-06-06T16:11:00 | depth 11,444 m ...
ACCGTGTTGCTGGCGGTTGCTGCCCTGCCCAGCCTGGTGCAGCAAGCCAAGCTGCGGCTGCACCCCGAGCGCGCCGTTGGCGGCGGCGATGTGTTGGGTGTAGCCCGCGCCGCATCCGGCCGCTGGATTCTCAACGGTGCCCCCCAAGCCGAGGAGGGTTTGCTTCGCCAACTGCAAGCCCGCCCGTCCGCGGTGGTGGCCGTGCGTTTCCAGCCTTCGGCTGGCTTGGCCAGCGCTGAGGTGGCTGCCTCTCTCAATTGGTTGCAGCGTCACTCCCGCTTGCCGGTGCGGGTGGAGGGGCCGGGAGGAAAGCTGTGAAGCGAGCTTGGCTGCTGCAACCCTTCTCCCATGCTCTGCTGGCAACGGCCCTATGCGCCTTTTCCCTAGGCCTGCTGCTGCTGCCCCAGGTGAGCCTGCAGCGCCCGTTGGCCCAGGGGGTAATCAGCCTGCACCTCGCTGCCGACGGTGGCCTGAGGCTCTGGAACCAGCCCATTGCCGCCGCCGAGCTGCGGCGCTTGCTTACCGCTCCGGCCCTGCGCAGCAGGGCGAATCGCCTGCGGATCGTGCCCGATCCCGACACCCCATGGGGCGACGTGCGCCGCCTGCTCAGCCAGCTCGATTCCTTGCCGCTGCACATTGAAATCCAACTTCCTGCACCTACACCCAAAGCTGGCTGAGCCGCTGCTGCGGCGCTGGGCACCTGCCCTGCTTGCCGCCCTTATTTGCCAGGTGCTGCTGCTGATGGCCCTGCCCCAGCCTGGCAGCGTTGGTCGCCGCGCTCGCCGGGCCGTGTTGGCAGATGACACGGCCACCCTGCTGCGCTGGAGCCGCATGGCTCCAGGCTTGGGCGCGGCTAGCTCCCTGGCCACGATTCCGCTGCAAGGTTTGGCAGGCCTGCCGCCGCCGCCGCCCTCCAGCCTGCCCGCTGCGAGCAACTCCGCAGGCCTGCCGCGCCAGCCCAGCGAGGCATTTCGCTTGGCCCGACAAGTGGCCACGGGTGGGCGGCCTAGGGAAGCTGGCGCCGCCTTGGTGGCCCTGCAGCGGCGCCAGTGGTGGCTGCTCCCCGGCCAGGAGCGTGCCCTTCAAGCCCTTTGGGATCGAGGCCAGGAGCAGGAGTTGCCAGCGAGCCTGGGCAGCTTGCCCGAAGAAATAAGCCTGCGCCTCAGCAGTCCCAGTGCGGCCGCGCCCCTCGCCCTCGCTGAGCTGCATGGCCGCTCCTTAATAGATGGGGATCAGCTCTGGCTCTTCTGGCAGCAGGGCGAGAGCCTGTGGCTGTTGCGGGGCTCCCTGCTGGGGGCGCAACCAACATCCCCCCCCACCAGCCCTAACCGGGTCTTAAACCCGGGACTACCGAGCCTTTGCTTGGCGGCGCAGCTGGCTCCATAGCGTTGTGCCAGCCCACTGGCTTGCTCCTCGATGGTGTTCACGCCCTCTCTTCAGCCGGGTCGCAGCGATAGCTTCCGCGATCTGCTTGAGACCAGTTACGAGAAGCGCAGCCTGGTGCACCTTGCGGCGGGAAGCCAGGTGCCCCTGCTCAAGCGCAGCGTTTGGCTGGTGGTGCGAGGCATGGTGAAACTCACCGCGATTTCGATCCATGGTGATGAGTTGCTGCTGGGGTTAGCCGGCCCTAACGAGCCCTTCGGCGATCCCCTCACCAATGTTGAGGCCTACTCGGCCAACACCTTGGTGGACAGCGACCTGCTCTGCGTCAGCTGTGACGAAATTCAGCGCTCGCCCAATCTGGCCGTAGGGCTGCTGCAGGGCATGGCCTCTCGCTATCGCCAAAGTGAGGCCCTGCTCGCCCTGCTCGGCCTGCGCCGTATCGAAGATCGGGTGCGCGGCTTCCTAGAGCTGCTCGCCAATGACTACGGCCATCCCTGTGAACAGGGCCTGCGCCTTCAGGTGAAGCTCACCCACCAGGAGCTAGCCAGCACCCTCAGCACCACCCGGGTCACCGTGACTCGGATTCTCGGCGCCCTGCGCGAAGAGGGTTGGCTCCACATCGACAGCCAGCGGCGGTTGGTGGTGAGCCATCTTCCCCAGCAGCGTAACCAGCATCGATGAAGCAGCCGTCCATACGGCTGTTGCTCGTTTACTCCGACTGCACTGCAGCCACCTGCCTGGGTCAGCAGCTCGGCGAGGAGGGTTATGAAGTGACTGTTTGCCCCGATCCAGAGCAGGCGAGCTCCAAGCTCGTGCCAAACCTCAACTGGGATCTGGTGGTGCTGGACGGCAGCCTGGGCGAACCAGCCCGCCAGTTGTGCCGCCAGGTGCGCTCAGTCCGCACGCCGATTCCGCTGCTCCTGCTCTGCCCTGGAGTCTCCGAGACCGACCGGGTGCGGGGCCTGGAAGACGGTGCCGACGACGTGCTGACCAGCCCTTTTGGCTTGGCGGAATGCTTAGCCCGCTGCCGGGCCCTGGTGCGCCGCCACCAACTTGGCTCGGAAAGCTCGCCTGCCCTGCGCTGCGGCCGGGTTTCGATGCTTGTGGCGGAACACCGGGTGTGCCGCGATGGTGCCGAGGTGAGCTTGTCGCCACGGGAATTTCGACTGCTTCACTTCTTTTTGAAGCATCCAAGCCGGATCTGGAGTCGCGATGAGCTGCTGGCACGGGTGTGGGGAGAAAGCGAGGCCGTGGAGCTCGATCCCAAGACCGTGGATGTGCACATCCGCTGGCTGCGCCTCAAGTTGGAGGAAAATCCCGCACAACCCAGCTTGATCACCACGGTTCGCGGCCAGGGTTACCGCTGTGGTTGAAGCAACTTTCTGGGGGGTTGAGCTGGCCGGCGAGAATGGCGACATGCAGCCTTCCTTGCTCGTAGTCGAAGACGACGAAACGATTCGCGAAACGATCCGCGAAGCCCTGGAGCTGGAGGGCTTCAGCGTCCAAGCCTGTGGCAATGGCCGCGACGCCCTGCAAATGCTGCAGCGGGCGCCCGATGGCCAACCATTTTCCCTGGTGGTGCTGGATTTGATGCTGCCGGGGCTGGGCGGGCTGGATGTCTGCAGGCAGCTGCGGCAACACAGCAACCAAACGCCGATCCTGGTGGTGAGTGCCCGTGACACCGAAACCGACCGGGTGCTGGGGCTGGAGGTGGGTGCCGACGACTACCTGGTGAAACCCTTTGGCATGCGGGAGCTGGTGGCTAGGTGCCGGGCCCTGCTGCGGCGCTCTTCTAGCCAGACCAGACGGGCCAAGGTGCTGGAGCACGCCAATCTCTGCATCTACCAGGACGAATGCCGGGTAACCCGGGACGGGGTGGAGGTAAATCTATCGCCGAAGGAATATCGATTGCTGGAGTTGTTTATGCAAAATCCGCGTCGAGTCTGGAGTCGTGATCAGCTACTGGAGCAACTTTGGGGTATCGACTATATCGGCGACAGCAAAACCGTTGATGTGCATATCCGCTGGTTACGGGAGAAGTTGGAGGAGAGTCCATCAGCGCCGGTGCATCTGATCACGGTGCGGGGCTTTGGTTATCGCTTTGGATAGAGCCCTTGAGCTGCTGCTCGCGTTGAGCCTCGGCGTAGGGCTCGGCCTGCTTATCAGCCCGCTTATCAGCCCTGGAGTGGTCTCTTGGCGACGTCGAGCTGGCCTAACCCGGGCCCTGCCCCCAGCCCGGCAGCTGCTGAGCTGGATGGATTCCGCCGCAATCGGCTGGATCCTGCTGGATCGCCAGGGTCTGATCGGCCATATCAACCCACGGGCGGAGCGGATCCTGCAGCTTGATGCCGGCCGTCTGTTGCTCAGCCAGCCCTTTGGTGATGTCTGCCCAGATCCAGACCTGGCCAGCAGCATCCGCATCGCCCGCCGCCAGGATCGCCCCCAGCGGCTGGAATTGCACTCTGGCGGCCATGACCTAGACGCCATGGTGGTGCCGGGACGGGATGGCTGGTTGGTGGTGCAACTGCAGAGCCGCCGCTCCCTTGATGCCCAGCTCGAGCAGCAGGAGCGCTGGGTTAGTGATGTGGCCCATGAATTGAAAACCCCCCTCACCGCCCTGCTGCTGGTGGGCGACAGCCTCGCTGCCCAGGTGAATAGCCAGAATGCGCGGCTGGTGGAGCGGTTGCAGCGGGAATTGCTGCGGCTGCAGGAGCTGGTGGGCGACCTACTGGAGCTCTCCCGCCTCGAAAACACCCTGCCCGGTACGGGCTCACGGGCCATGGTGGTGGATCTGCCCCAGCTGGTGGAGCAGGTATGGGCCAGCGTGCGGCCGCTGGCAGATCAACGCCAGATAGCTCTTGAGCTAGTTGCACCAGCGCAGTTGCGGTTGAGCGGCGACAATTCCCGCCTGCACCGGGCCCTGCTCAACCTTTTTGATAACGCCCTGCGCTACAGCCCCGATGGTGGGGTGGTGCGGGTCAGCCTCCATCGCCGCGGTGAGTGGTGCCAGCTGAGCGTGGCGGATCAGGGCCCCGGGCTTAGCGAAGACGACCTCGCCCATCTGTTTGAGCGCTTTTACCGAGGTGATCCATCAAGGGCCCGCAGTAAACGGATCGGCAGTGGCCTGGGCTTGTCGATCGTGCAGCAGATCGCCGTTACCCACGGCGGCCGGATCCAGGCCAGCAACCAGACTGAAGGGGGCGCCGTGCTTGAGATGATCCTGCCGGGCGTAGTCGACATTCCCCACCCTGGCTAGGTTTATTAGGTATAGGCGAAGGGCTTGAAGCCATGCATTTTTGGGCTCCAGAGATTGATCCATCCCATCCGATGGACTGCACCCAGGCTGAGCGATATGCCCTGAAGCGGCTTAGCGATGGCACCTTTCTGGCCATTGCCGGCGAGGATCAGCGCTTGGTGGATGTGGTCCAAACCTCAGAAGCTTTCCTTTTTCACACCCACGAAGCTGCCCTGCGAGCTGCCACTGAGCTGAATCGCGGCGGCCGCGGTCCGTTGGATGTGGTGAAGATCGAGTGGGAGCCAGCCTGAGCGGCTTTCGGATTAGCCAACATGGATTGGGGTGCCCCCTCGCCCGCCCGCCTCAGGGGCGATACCAATGCGGGCAAAAAGGTTGGTGCTCTCAGGATTAAGACCAAGCACCTCCACTGAACTGCCCTTTAGCTTCATTTTGCGGATCACCTGATCAAGGGCAGTTACACCGCTCTGGTCCCAGATGTGGGCTTCTGCCATATTGATGGTGATACGGGTTGGATGGTCGTGAAGATCAAAGCCTTGACGGAAATAGATCGTGCTCACGAAGAACAACTGACCGCGCACCCTGTAAAGCCGATGATCTGGGGCCAAAAGCTCGCTGCTCACCTCAATCACCTTGGCCACCTTGCGGCTAAATAAGATGCCGGCTAGGGCCACGCCCGCCAGCAGACCAACCGCCAGGTTGTGGGTGAGCACGGTGACAACCACCGTGAGCAGCATCACAGCAGAATCGCTTTTGGGGATGCGGCGAATGGCGCGGATCGAATCCCAGTTGGCGGTATTGATGGCGATCATCACCATCACCCCCACCAGGGTGGCCATCGGGATCTGATTGACCCAATTGCTGGCCAGCAAAATCATCGCCAGCAGGCTCACGCCTGAGGTCAAGGTCGATAGGCGGCTGCGGCCGCCATAGCCCACGTTCATCACCGACTGGCCCACAAGGGCGCAACCGGCCATGCCACCAAACAGGGAGCTAACAACGTTGCCGATGCCCTGACCGCGGGCCTCAATGTTTTTGGAGCTAGTGCTGTCGGTGAGCTCATCAAGGATGTCCTGGGTGAGGAAGGTTTCCATCAGCCCCACCAAGGAGATCGCCAAGGCAGTGGGCAGGATCAGCCCCAGGGTGCTGAGGTTGAAGGGCACCTGGGGCAGGCCAAACTGAGGTAGGCCGCTGGGCAGGATGCCCAGGGTTGCCACCGTGGGCACATCCAGCCCTAGGCGAATCGAAAGGCCTGTGCTGATCAGGATTGCCACCAGCGCTGAGGGCACAACGGTGCTGAGCCGGGGCAGCAGGTAGATGATCGCCAGGGTGAGGGCGAGCAGGCCATACACCGCCGGCAGCTGGGCGGCGCCGATCGCTTGCTTGTCTGGGTGGAAAAAATCCAGCCCCAGCTGGGGCAACTGGGCTAGGAAGATCAGGATTGCCAGGGCGTTAACAAAGCCCGCCATCACAGGCTGGGGCACAAAGCGCATCTGGTGGGCCAGGCGCAGGTAGCCCCAGGCGATCTGCAGGATGCCGGTGAGGACTCCTGCGGCCAGCAGGTATTGCAGGCCCAACCCCGCGCCGAGCCCGTCGCCCTGTTGCACCAGGCCCGTCATCAACAGGGCTGTGGAGCCGGTGGCGGAGGTGATCATGGCGCTGCGCCCGCCCACTACTGCCAGGGTGACGGCCAGGATGAAGGCTCCAAAAAGGCCAACGCGTGGATCAACGCCGGCGATGCCGGAGAAAGCAATGGCCTCTGGAATCATGGCGAAGGCCACCACAAGACCAGCCAGAACGTCGCGGTGGGGCCTGAACATGGCAGAAACCTATCAGCGTCAGCGGGCTGGGCCATCCTGGGGGCAGCGGAGAATGATTTATGTCACGGTTCGGGGAGCTGCTGCGGGCGGCCAACAACCTCAAACTGCTGGCGGCTATTGGCCGCAGCGGTGGTGATCTGAGCTCCGTGGCGGATCTGGTCGACAACATGATCGACAGCCCCCAGATGGTGGATTCGATACGGCGCTTTAAGGAGGTGGCTGGTGGAGCAGAAATGCTCGAGCAGCGCTATCCGCCGATGCAGCCCGACATCGAGCGGCTGATCCAGCTACCAGAGGGGAGCTTGGGCCGCAGCTACGCCGAACTGATCCGCAGGCTCAACTACGACCCCGAATTTTTCCGACCGCGTCCGATCGATAGCGAGGCCCAATGGCTCACCCAACGGGTGGCCACCACCCACGACATCCACCATGTGGTGGCTGGTTTTGGCACCATGCCCGCCGGAGAGAGTGGGGTGCTGGCGATCACCGCCGCCCAAATCGGCTTTCCCGCCTACGTGCTGCTCACCACCGCCGGCCAACTAGCCAGCTTCCGCTTTCAGCTGCAGCGCTATGAGGAAATAGCCCAGGCGGTGGCCCACGGCATGGCGATCGGCCATCAGGCCCACTGCCTGGCGGCGGCCCGCTGGGAGGAGGGCTGGGAGCGCCCCGTCAGTGATTGGCGCCTGGAGCTGGGAATCAGGGATCCGGCTGATGGCGAGGCCTATGGATTGGCTGTCTAGAAATGGGGCTTAGGGCCCTCCAGCAAAACCACTAAGGCAGCTGCTTCTGTTTGATCCCGCTGACAGCAGGCTCCATTGGCTTGCCGTTGCGCCAGGTTTGTAGCGGAGCGCTCTGCAGCAACCCCGAGCGCCCCACACTCAGTATTTCCATGACAACCAAAAAATTTGGTCTTAGGCCCATCGAGCCTGAAACGGACCTGGATCAGGCAGAGCCCGCTTCGATTTTGTACGGCGCTCCCGCAGGCGCGATGCAGCCAGATCAGGACTACCGGCTTCTGGAGCACTCCTATCGCAATTCACCTGAATACGCAGCGATGGTGGAGCGCTATCCCCTACTGCGCAGTTTGATAACAGCCTGCGTTTCTTCTGAACTGGTTGGTCATCCGCTAGCAATAGCCTGCATAGAGCAACCTGGGCTGACGCTGCAATGGGATCGCAGTCACGGCGAATAATGTTTTGCCAATGCTCCGCATGGGCTAAGCTGCATTGTTCACTTAATAGCTAAGAGAATGTCTGAGATCGAGGAAATCAATAAGCTTGTCACCTTTGGCCTGGTAGACGGCAAGCTTCGGATTCTCCAAGTCAATGCAAATGTCTGGGGCGATGTTACGGGAAGCATTCAAGGTAGTGTCCGCGGTGATATATATGGAGATGTTGAAGGAAGCGTAGAAGGATATGTTGGCCGCGATGTTGGCGCAAATGTTGGTCGGCACGTATTAGGTAATGTTAATGGCAATGTAGAGGGAAGCGTTTGGGGAGATGTTAAGGGCGATGTATGGGGTAACGTCCTTGGAAAAGTTGAGGGAAGTGCGCAAGAGTAGCACTATATTTTTATAGGGCTTGATGCTTCCTGAATGTTTTAGGGATCAGGTAGTGATTAAATATGCTACTGCAGTTCTGCGGCTCATATGATGAGCTTCGTCAGGCAGGATCATCTATTTCAGAGCCTATTCGGCTAGTGATAACAACAATCCTCCTCCGCCGATGAGCAGTAGTCCTGTCCAGCCAGTAGCCGAGGGGCGTTCGCCAAGAAAGGCGAAGCCGATAAGAGCGACTAGCAACAGGCTGAGGCGATCAACGGGCACTACTAATGACGCATCTCCCTGTTTCAAGGCCCTAAAAAAACAGAACGATGACAGGCCACTAGCTATGCCGGAAAGAGTTATGAATGCCCACGTCTGTTGAGATAGTTCAAATGGATTGCTCCATTTGCCGGTTGCAATTATTAGCAACGGTAAGAATATTGATATGACTGCTGTGCGGATAAGAGTGCCTAGGTCAGCCTCAACATTTTCAAGTCCTACTTTGCCGAGCACTGCAGACGCGCTAGCGAAAATTGCTGAAAATAAAGCCCATGTAAACCAAAGGGGTAGGGCTGGAAACGGGCTCATTTGAATCTATTGTCCGTATCGGTCATCAAGTTTTCATTCTAGCCAGGCATCTCTATTGAACTGTGAGCACCAAAGCCCGCAATTTCCCGCAGCGTACCCGCAACGCCCCATGGTGGCTCCGGCCGGTTAAAGGCCCTTTCTGTTTCCAAATAAGCCCTTCGGCAAGTTGCTTAGTTAATTCACCCACTAATTTTCCGATCTAGCCACTGGGTAAACACATAGACTCCGACAAACATTGGCAGATAGGCTATCCACATGTTTGGCAGGTGTAGTTCTGAGTTGTTGATCAGAACAAGTCCTCCGTAGCTAACTGCGCCATAGAGTATTGCTCTGCGAAGTGGACCATTGATCTTTTTCAAGTGAATCCCAAGAGCGTGTCAATCCCAGGCTATGTGTTGCGGCGGGAGCGCGGGGCCGTGGCGGGATAAACAGGTTCGTTGCATGGCACCCGTGAGTCTCGGCGGAGTGTCTTTGGAATCGCTGCACTCGCGTTACTTGTGCCACCAAGTTTTATTAGACCTGCCTAGGCGGCTGAATTTGAAGGTCCGGGTCGATTGGGCTGCTTCAACAAATAGCTACGATTGTAAACAATTCATTCGGGTAACCTTTGCCGATGGCAGCGTTTCTGGTCCAATCAGGTCAGGCCATTGAATATGATTCTGTAAATCTTGTCATGATCGTTTTGCGCAGATGATGTCAAGCAGTCCCTCCCGCCTTGAGCAGCTAGGCCGTTTCCTGCTACGGGGCCTGCGTATCGGCTCAAGCACGGTGTCGATAATTGAGCTGCTTCGCAACGACTGGACCGGTGGCATCACCGCAGGGATTGCCTGGTTTGTTTTTTTACAGGTGGAGCGTCGATTGCCACCACCTAGCATTGCGGGGCCATCGTCTCCGGTAGATGGCCGGTCTTAACCCAGATCGTGCAACCGGCTTCGCTCCATGGCCTGTGCACGCTGCCGGTTGGATTGCGCAGCCAGCTGCCAGCCGGATAGGTGCCATGTTCGTCCTGGAATACGCCAGAGAGCACCAGAATCTCCTCCCCACCTGGATGGCTGTGGGGGTGAAACACCGTGCCCGGCGCCCAACGCACCAGAGCTAGATGTTCAGAGCCAAAGGCGTGTAGCGGCATCACCTCCAACCCTCTGACTAAACCAGGAAGCCAGGCTTCTTTATTGGTATTGATTGCCAGCTGCTGCTGATCTGCCGGGTGCATCTGGTGCAGCTTCACCAGGATGGTGCAGCCCGCCACGCTGAATGGAGCATGGCTAGAGCCAGCGGGGTTGAGCAGGTAGCTGCCGGCTGGGTAGTCGCCCTGCTCATCTGAGAAGGTGCCCTCCAGCACCAGGATCTCCTCGCCGCCGCCATGAAAATGGCGCTCAAAGTGGCTGCCTGGCGCATAGCGCACGATCGAGGTTGCCCGGGCTATTTCGCCGCCATTGCGATCAAGCAGGCGCCGCTCCACCCCCGCCATCGGGGACTGGTTCCATTCGAGAGCGTTGGTGTTGAGCACCGCCCGCTTACTGAGGTCTGCATGGAGCTCCATAGGCTTGATACTGGCCCATGGTTTCGGTGCCGTCGGCTGATGACGATGCGCCAACCCACTGCCAATGTGGATCGTGCCCGCGTGCCATAAGGGAGAGGAAATTGCTCAGAGAGCTGGTTGCCATTGCCATGGGCCTGCTGCTGCTGCTTACTGCGCCCAGTGCGTATGCCAGCAGTGGGGCTGCGCAGCATTACCTCTGTGAGGGCGATGCGCTGGAAGCATTGGCTTTCAACGGCGCTGTGGATGCAGCGGATATCCCCAACAGCAATGCCGACACAGTCCCCGGTGCCTTCATGGTGCTGCGCTGGCGCGAGCTGAGTCTGCAGTTACCGCGCACTAATAACGCCGGGGTTCCCAGTTATTCCGATGGGCGCTGGTGGTGGCAGGCACTCGATCCAGATCACCCGGAATTCGCCCAGCTGCGCGGCACTGCTGAGCGCTATAGCTGCGATCGCGAGCAATGAGCGCAACCCGCTGGGGCCAGTAAAGCCGATGAAGCCTGAGCTCGCTAACTGCGGTACTTGAGGCACTCCTGCTGCTCCATGAGGAGCTGTCGCAGGACCCTGAGTCGCCTTGGTACGTTAGGCACACCAGACCAGACGCAGGTGCTGCATGACGTGCTCTGGATCTTGGCTGGAGAGCTCTACCCCCGTGGGCTGCGTTATTGCCGGTGAACTGCACCGGAGAGCTGTTCAGCAGCCGGCACCTCCAGCATTTGGGTTGACTAGGTCTGCTGCTGTGGCTACCGCAGCAACGGAAAGCTGAGGCTTTGTGCCGTTAGGAGCAAGAGCAAGGGGCGGCGGATAGGGCAGTTGCCTCTATGACGATTCTTGTTCGTAATCCGCGATCAACGGAGTTTCCTCCTAAGTCTTGCCCCATCTTGCCGCGCTTGGAGTGTCTTGACCCCAGAACGTCGCACCCATGCCATCCGAATACTGATTGCCGATGACGAGGCGAACATCCGGCGCATATTGGAAACGCGCTTGCGTTTAGCTGGTTTTGAGGTGGCTGCGGCAGTCAATGGCATGCAGGCTCTTGAACTCTTCCGCAGCTTTGAGCCGGATGCACTTGTTCTTGACGTGATGATGCCAGAGCTTGATGGTTTCGCTGTGACCGAGCGGATCCGGGCTCAATCAGAAGTGCCGATTATTTTGCTCACTTCTTTGGGTGATGTAGGCGACCGCCTTACTGGGCTAAAGCTTGGCGCCGATGACTACATACTCAAGCCATTTAGCCCTAAAGAGCTTGAGCTACGTATTCGCTGTGTGCTGAGAAGAAGCTCTCCATCCCTTCTCAGCGGCAAGCAAACAAATAATGGTGCTGACCGCAAGCCTGCAAGCAGTCATTGGCTGATTGTAGGGAATTTCAGAGTTGATCTAACGCGCCGCAAGGCCTATCGCGGTGATGAGCGCATCCGTCTCACGGGAATGGAATTCAGCCTGCTAGAGCTATTGATTAATCGTGCTGGTGAGCCAGTCAGCCGGCTGGACATCCTCGAGCAGGTTTGGGGCTACAGACCCACGAAATCTAATGACAGTCGAGTAGTAGACGTTCACATATCACGACTGCGCGCAAAAGTGGAAGAGGATGTAGAGATTCCAGAACTTATTCTTACAACGCGAGGCAAAGGTTACATGTTTCGGCGCACCAGCCAGGAAGAAATGGCTCTAAAAGTATGAGCGAGTTTTGCTGATCTCCTCATAAACCAGTCAGGACTGGCCCATGCTGCGCACCACTCCGGCCAGGCCAGGCAAGGGATTTATTTTGTTTGGAACTAACGTGATCAGCGAGGCCCGTATAGGGCGCCGAGCTCCGGGTTCGTCCAGCAGGCCATTGAGAAGGTCGATGGGGCTTGCTTCGCCACCTCAGGCCTGCGAGTGGCGCCTATGGTGGGCAATTGGGATTCTTGCAAAGTGAATAAGGAAGAAATCTTGCATGACTACAAGCAAAAGCCTGATGCGTTTATCCCTGAATTCGTCGCCTTGGATGATCTAGTGGATATTTATCTAAACAACCCTGGCTTCCACTCAAGCTTCGAGGACTTTATGGATGAATGGCAGGAAGAGGATAATGCTGTAGAATGTGAGTTCTAGGTAAGAACTAATTACACTTGGATATCCCTCCTCAGGAACTCAACCCAAAGTGGTTTAAAAGCCACCTGCTTGACCGCTCGGTTGAGCTTCAGGAGCTTTATGAGTTGCCTCAAGGGGAGCTTGATCTAGTGATGGCCGAGGCTGCCGAGGTCAGGACTGATGCGGTCAATCGCGACCGCAACCATGGCAAGTGGTGCACCGCCGGCTATTTTCTGGAATTGGCGAAGATCATTAGTGAGCGGCGATTCGATCAGCTTGATCGCAATTAAGGCTTAGTGGCGGCGCCTGAAAGCATGGGGGTCAATGTTCAGCGTGACGAGCTGACCCGGTGCGGGTGATCGGTGTAGGGGCCAGGGGTCGGTGATTCGACTACTGGTCTCTCGCCGCTTGGTCTTGAAGGCAGTTGTGCAACCCATGGGGACGCAGGAGCCAAAGGAGCCGCCAATCCGTCAGAATGAGAACCGTTCTCGTCAATGGGTTGGTAGATGGATCGGCAGGTCGTTCAAGTTCCCGTCACCTTGCTCACTGGCTTTCTCGGCGCTGGTAAGACCACCCTGCTCAACCACATCCTCAGCAACCAGCAGGGGCTGCGCAGCGCCGTGCTGGTAAATGAATTCGGCGAGGTGGGGATCGACAACGAGCTCGTGGTGGCCACCAGTGATCAGATGGTGGAGCTCAGCAACGGCTGTATCTGCTGCTCGATCAATGGGGAGCTGCAGGAGGCGGTGCATCGGGTGCTCGAGCGACCAGAGCCACTGGATCTGATCGTGGTGGAAACCACCGGCCTAGCCGATCCGCTTCCCGTGGCCATGACGTTCATGGCCGGGGACCTGCGCGATCGGCTGCGGCTCGATTCGATCATCACCGTGATTGATGCCGAACACTTCAGCGCCACAGCCCTCGAAAGCCCGATCGCTCGCGCTCAGGTGGTGTATGGCGACATCCTGCTGCTCAACAAAGCCGACCTGGTTGATGAGCCACGGCTGAAGGAGGTTGAGTCCGAGCTGCGGGCGATCAAAACCGACGCGCGCATTCTGCGGGCCAGCCGCGGCGATGTTCCCTTGGGCCTGCTGCTGAGCGTGGGGTTGTTTGAAACTGATCGCCTGGCATCGCTCCAGGCCCAGGAAGATGCCCATGAACAACATCACAACCACGGGGATCACCACCACCACGAGCATCACCACCATCCCCACACCCCGGAGCTGGAGGGCTTCAGTTCCGTGAGCCTGGCGGTGGACGCGCCGTTCGATCTGCGGCGCTTCCAGCACTTCCTTGACATCCAGCTGCCTGAATCGGTGTTTCGCGCCAAAGGGGTGCTCTGGTTCCGCGAAAGCGAGCGGCGCCATTTGTTTCACCTCTGCGGCAAGCGCTTCACGATCGATGACTCCGACTGGCCCGATGGCTCAGAGCGCCACACCAAAGTGGTGGTTATCGGCAAGGGCATTGACCAGGCAACGCTTAAGGCCCAGCTCGAGGCCTGCGTAGCGCTGCCATGAGCCAGACCCTGCTGATCTCTGGACCGCCTGGCTGCGGTAAAACCAGCTGGATCCTGAAGCGGGT
>ERZ887851.2655-NODE-2655-length-13782-cov-7.899323_pt1 | contig 13782 bp, 14 predicted proteins | sample MGYA00521100_ERZ887851 | MGnify/ENA primary metagenome ERZ887851 (study PRJEB32303, sample SAMEA104408602) | aquatic metagenome | biome: Brackish water; feature: Pelagic; material: water | place: Baltic Sea | collected 2014-06-06T16:11:00 | depth 11,444 m ...
AGCACTTACCGCAATAACTATATAGGCGCACGATTATACTCGCAGAAATATATTATGGATCTCCAGCTTCATCAGAAGTCGACTTCAGCCCTAGTTTTTTGCCAAACAAAGCCGGTAATAGGGTCAATAGGCCAAGTCCGATAAGCGGCAATAATATCTCTGGCCGGCTGGCCAAGCTCAAATTAGGCGTCTCGCCGTCTCGTAAAGCCACCGAAATCCCATTGCCTATACTCGCAAACACAAATGTCCCAGGCATAATGCCGAAAAATGTCGTCAGCGCAAACACCGACCACCGGACACCCAAAAGAGCCGCCGCCAAATTAACCAGAAAAAACGGAAATACTGGCAATAAGCGCAAACTGAGCATGAAATATACCGCGTTTTTGCGAAAACCAGCCTCAAATGTCGCCAGCTTCGGACCATAACGCGTTCGCAAACTATCCCCAATAATGTATCTCGCCAGTAAAAATAGGCAGATCGCGCCCAATGTCGCGCCAGAAACAGCATAAAGCCCACCCCATAGCGGCCCAAAAACCAAGCCTCCACCTAACGTAAGCCATAAAGCCCCTGGCAACGAAAAGGTTACAACGACAATATAAACGACAATATAGGTGGCGACCGACAAAAGAAGATTCTCACTCGCGAAAGATCGCAACGACGCCTCGTTCTCACGCAAACCCTCAAAAGAGAAGTAGCTTGGCAAGTCGAAGTAAAAAGCGATGGCTATGACAATCACGAACAGAGCCGCTATAAATCTTCGGTCTTTAACTATTCCCGTTAGTTTTGCTGCCGTTATCGACATATTCAAATCCCTTTTTAAGTCCCTTTTTTACCGCAGCTAATTGAAGCTCCAGCTATATTTTTTCAGGCTCTTCATATCATATTTTCTGCGGATTGAGTGTTACAATATTAAGAAATATACTTGCCATCAATCGCCATAACAATGCTAGATAAGGTAGAGGTCATTGGGATTCAGGTAAGTCAGTGAGACAAATCATAAAGAACGAACATTTCCTGAGGTTAAAGCAATTGACTTTCGTCTGGTTTTCAGGGTAAATGCGCCACTCAAACGAATTTTTTACCTGTCCTAGCGCCATTTGGGCGTTTTTTGAGGCGGGATGAGGAGTATAACGTGAAAAGAACATTTCAGCCGAGTAATCTGGTACGCAAACGTCGCCATGGTTTCCGTGCGCGCATGTCAACTAAAGGTGGCCGTTTGGTTCTTGCCCGTCGGCGTGCTCGCGGTCGTAAGCGCCTCTCAGCCTAATTTACAGCCATGATGCAGTCCATATCAAGACTGCTGGTTCGTGGCGAGTTTCTCTATGTAGCAGCAGGTTTCAAACAACCCACAAAAGGGCTGGTCCTACAAGCTCGTGTCCGTGATCCAAACGGGAAAGTCGCCTCACATAAAATAATAGACCCGGAAACAATCCGATTTGGACTTACCGCCACCCGAAAAATAGGTAACGCGGTGTTTAGAAACCGTGTAAAAAGACGCCTGAGAGCCATTGCACTTGAGGTTCTGCCGCAATATGGTCAGCCGGGTACCGATTATGTCCTGATTGGTCGTTTTCAAACGGCTTCAAGGAATTTTGAAGATTTGCGGGAAGATCTTAAATACGCACTTCGGAAACTGCACAAAATGCAATCTGAGAGTTAAAAATATAGAATTAAGAGAAAAGGGTTAGTCTGGTGGGTGAAAACAATAATTTTCTGTTCGCAGTCATTTTAAGTTTAGGTGTGCTGCTCGGTTGGCAATATTTGGTTGTCGAACCAAGAATCGCGGAAGAGCGTGCCGCTCAGCTCGAGTTAAACGAAAAAGCTATGCCGTCACAAGATCAATTGATTGACGAGAACGGTGTGCCCATCCCGCCTGTCGTATCCAGCTCCACCGCGATCCCAGCGGTCACCGATAAAGACATAACCAACTCTGCACGCGTAGCCATCCGCAGCGATCAGTTTAGCGGCTCCGTCGCCCTACTTGGAGCGCGCTTCGATGATTTGATGCTCGAGCAATATAAAGTTGAATTGAGCCAAACATCGCCGTCGGTTCGCTTATTAGAGCCTGCGGATCAAGCGAGCTATTGGCAAGCTACGTTCGGTTGGGTAGCCGCAGCTGGCAGCCCTTTGGATGTACCCAATGAAAAGAGCTTGTGGACCCAAATTGGCAGCAATGACTTAACACCAGAGCAAGATATTAGCCTTGAGTACCGCTCTCGCGATGGCCTCGTATTCACCCGCACGATCGCCGTTGATCATAAATTTATGTTCAGCATTACCGACCGTGTTCGCCAAGAAGGTACGACGAGTGTAACGCTCTATCCTTTCGGTCAGATTAGTCGGAAATCGCGCCCCGTAACCAGCAACCTATTTGTTCTTCACGAAGGCCCAGTCGGCTACCTTGGGGAAAGCGGATTGCAGGAACTTTCCTACGAGGACTTGGTTGAAGAACCAACTTACAAGTTTAAAGCGACGGGAGGCTGGTTAGGCTTCACCGATAAATATTGGGCAACGGCCTTGGTGCCACCTCAGGACGAAGCCCTTGATGCGCGGTTCTCTGCGCGCTCGGCTCAAACACCAGAAGAAGAAGTTTATCGTGCCGACTATCTACTCGCTGGACGCACCGTCAATCCGGGTGAAACCATTGAGGCAACCGGCAAGTTATTTGCTGGAGCCAAGGTCGTCGATGAAATTGATATTTATGCAGATAGCGGCATCGACCATTTTGATCTTATGATTGATTGGGGTTGGTTTTACTTCCTAACCAAACCAATGTTTGCAGCGCTTCAGTTCTTCTACGGACTACTAGGTAATTACGGCTTGTCGATTTTAGCCGTTACCGTAATTGTTAAAATTCTATTCTTCCCATTGGCTAGCCGCTCTTATGAGACGATGGCCAAGATGAAGAAAATGCAGCCTAAGATGACGCAAATTCGTGAACTGCATAAAGATGATAAACAACAGCAACAACAAGAGATGCTGAAAATTTATCGCGAGGAAAAGCTGAACCCATTAGCCGGTTGCCTGCCTGTTTTGTTGCAAATTCCGGTGTTCTTCTCGCTTTATAAAGTTCTGTTCGTAACCCTTGATATGCGCCACCAACCGTTCTTCGGTTGGGTGCAAGATTTAGCCGCGCCAGACCCAACCAGCATCTTCAATCTATTTGGTCTGATCCCATGGGATCCACCATCTATTTTGATGCTAGGCGTTTGGCCGTTGCTAATGGGCATTACCATGTTTGTGCAAATGCAAATGAACCCGCCACCACCTGATCCAATTCAAGCTACCGTATTCAAATATATGCCGATCTTCTTTACTTTCTTATTGGCAAGTTTTCCGGCGGGTCTTGTTATCTATTGGGCTTGGAACAACTTCTTATCTGTATTGCAACAGGGATATATCATGCGCAAAAACGGTGTAGATATTGAACTATTCTCCAATATTGGATTGAAGAAAAAAGTCGCGACCAGCGAAGCTGCCAACGACGATGAAAAGGGCTAAATGCGCGAGAAATATTCCAACTCACCCGCAGAGGAGCTAGCTAGCGGCAAATGGTTATTTGCCCAAGGTTGCGACTTTTCGCTCGGTGTTGTTAGCCTTGATGGCTTGCCGACAACTGGAGAAGTTGAAATTGCTTTTGCTGGGCGTTCAAATGTTGGTAAGTCGAGCTTACTCAATGCACTTACGGGCCGGAAGGGTCTGGCTAGAACCTCGAACACACCCGGGCGAACTCAAGAACTTAACTTTTTCAAACTCGCACCAAAACGTGAGAACGGCCCGTGGCTGGTAGATATGCCGGGCTATGGATATGCGCGTGAGTCTAAAAGTAAAATTCTGGCCTGGAATAAATTGCTCAATGCATATTTGCGAGGCCGCTCTAACTTACGACGTGCATTTGTTCTTGTGGATAGTCGCCACGGACTAAAACCAAATGATTTGGAAATGTTTGATCAGCTCGATGTTGCCGCTGTTTCATATCAAATTATTTTAACCAAGGCTGATAAAATCTCTGGGGCAGATCAAAAAGCTGTCCTGCATGACACCGCCGAATTATTACGCAAACGACCGGCCGCCTATCCTGAAATCATTCAAACTTCGAGTGAAACGGGAATGGGAATAGATATTTTACGTAAGACGGTCGCAGATCTGGTTGATCTCTCAGCTTTAGGATATAAAGGCTAGGTTAGATATAGGGGTAGCTTATGGCGAGACAAACGAAAAAGACTTTTGGAACCACGAAAGACTGGCTGGCCAAAGCTCACGTTTTAACGGAAGCCCTGCCCTTCATGCAGCGCTATGACAGAAAAATCGTTGTCATAAAATTTGGCGGGCACGCCATGGGCGATGCCAATTTATCGGCCAGTTTTGCAAATGATATTGTGTTGTTGAAGCAGTCTGGAATTCATCCGATCATTGTTCATGGTGGTGGGCCGCAAATCGCGAGCATGCTCGATAAACTCAATATTAAAAGCCGTTTTGCTGATGGTTTAAGAATTACCGATGCGAAGACAATCGAAGTCGTTGAAATGGTATTGGCTGGACGAATTAATAAAGAAATCGTAACGGCCATTAACCAAGCTGGCGGAACGGCCATTGGCCTGTCGGGCAAGGACGGAGATCTCTTGGTTGCGACGAAGACAACCAAAAAGCGTAAAGATCCAGATAGTAACATTGAAAAAGCCATTAACCTCGGCTTCGTTGGCTCCCCTAAAAAAGTCAATACGGATTTACTCGAGAAACTTGCGCGCGATGATATTATTCCGGTAATTGCCCCAATCGCCACATCGGCTACGGGGCAATCTCTAAACGTCAATGCAGATACAGCTGCGGGAGCGATTGCCGCGGCGCTTGGAGCTGAGCGGCTATTATTGCTAACGGATGTATCTGGCGTATTAAATGCCCGTGGCGAATTAATCGAGCGCTTAAGCATCACCAAGGCGCGTCAGCTAATCCGCAAAGGAACTGCGAATGGCGGTATGATCCCCAAACTAGAAACCTCAATTGATGCCGTCAAAGGCGGTGTTGGTGGGGTGGCTATTTTGGACGGTCGTGTACCCAATGCCGTTTTGCTTGAGCTGTTCACTGAACTCGGGGCCGGTACTTTAATCGGTTAAATGGGTTGGATTTTTGAGGCATTATGCATAAGCGACCAAGACTACTAACACTGCCAAGCAATTTCATTTTGCTCTCCATATCCGTTATCTGGCTTACATGGTTTGCGTTGGCGTCTCAGCCTGCGCAGGCTGCCGATGGCGTCAAGATGTGCAATGAAACCAGTTATGCCCTCAACATAAGCCTTGCCTACCAAACGGGTTCGGCAAGCCGAAGTGAAGGCTGGACACAAATACTACCAGGACAATGCGAAGTCGGATTGCGCGATCTACCCTCACGAGCCCAAGCATTTATCTACGCAGTATCAGACCCAGTGCACGAAGGAAATGGCCTTGTATTCGAAGGCCGAGAACGTTTCTGCATCGCCTCCATGGACGAAGATTTTGAATTGGATGGAAGACGCGAATGCCGCAACCGTGGTTATATTGAAACCGACTTCGCGGATATTGACCTGAGGGGAAAGTCGCCGAGCGTTACCTTTACGGAAGCTGAGAGCTTCGGGAAAGTAAAGTCTGAGGTTGCTGGGATCCAACGTTTACTCAAAGACTTTGGATATGACTTCAAGGTCGTAGATGGTATCATGGGGCGCAAAACAGAGGATGCGATAAAAGATTATCGACAGGAGCACAAGTTACCGTCAGGACAAAAGAATAGAGAGCTCCTGAAAAACTTATTAGCTGACACGCGCGAAAAAAGAGTCGGCCAAGGCTTTCGGTTTTGCAATCAAACTCCCTACATGGTTTGGGCTGCAATTGGAACCATTAGTGATCTTGGCTTCACATCAAAAGGTTGGCTGCGTATTCCGGCAAGTCAGTGCGGCGTGGCAATAAATGAAGATTTAAGCGAGCGCTATTATTTCACCTATGCTGAAGCCGTCGATAGCAGTGGCAATCCGGTGCAAGAAGGTGGACGCAATAAAATTTGGGGCGGCAGCTTTGCTATGTGTACAAAAACACCACGCTTCATTATCGACGGTCGGGATAATTGTTTAGAACGTGGTCTCGACGAACATGGCTTTGAACGTATCGATACTGGCAACGCAAAAAATTGGACAATAGAGTTAAATTAACATGGCAGATCTGAAACATATTACGGATTGGGTCTTTGACCTCGACAATACGTTATACCCATCCAGTCACAATCTATTCGACCAGATCGATAAGAAGATGACACACTTCATAGCCGACGCGCTGGATCTCGATGCGATTGAGGCGCGCAGGCTACAAAAACTCTATCTACGCGACTACGGCACAACATTGGCAGGCCTAATGAAACGACACGCGATGTCGCCTGATGCCTTTCTAGATTTTGTTCACGACATTGATGTCAGCGTCCTGTCGCCAGCGCCAGAGCTGAGCGCCCAAATCGATAAGCTTCCAGGGCGTAAATATATTTTTACCAATGGCACAAAAGGACACGCAGACCGCGTGATGGCACAGCTTGGTGTAGAGCATCACTTTGAAGGAATATTTGATATTATCGAAGCAAAGTATCGACCCAAACCACATGCTGATATTTACCCGATGATGCTTGAGCAATTTAACTTGCAGCCGGAAACGACCGCTTTTTTTGAGGATATGTCGCGCAACCTAAAGCCAGCTCACGCGCTCGGTATGACCACAATATTAATCCGCGACACGAGCAAATTAAGCGATGAGTATAAAGCCCTAGGCTTCGATGAAACCGGAGATTATGTGCATCATGAAACGCATGATTTGTCGCATTTCCTAGATAAGGTCATTGGCTTTATACCATCGGTTACGAACACGACATCCTAGCTAAGTTGACTTCACGCCAACGCCTGTTAATTTCGCCTCTAATCGTGATACGCTAACACGGTATCATGCCAATATGATTACAATTTAGGAGACGCTCATGACCGCCGATATTGCCGCACTCGAAACCGCGATTACCGATATTTTCGATAATATACAATCCGTAACGCCAGAGACTAAAGGCGAAACGCGCGAATATGTGCAAACCGCGCTCAACCTGCTTGATAGTGGTGAGCTTCGTGTGGCGGAAAAAGTTGGCACCGACTGGGTTGTCCATCAATGGCTTAAGAAAGCTGTGCTAATTAACTTTCGTTTAAACGAAATGACCGCTATTTCGGGCGGCCCAGGTGGCTCAACTTGGTGGGACAAAGTCGCTTCCAAGTTTGATAATTGGTCAGCAGAAGATTTTTCAAACGCCGGCTTCCGTGCGGTTCCAAACTGTGTCGTTCGCCATTCCGCTTATATCGCACCGGGCGTCGTGTTAATGCCGAGCTTTGTTAATCTTGGTGCCCGTATCGACAGCGGCAGCATGGTCGACACGTGGGCGACCGTCGGCTCCTGCGCACAGATCGGTAAAAACGTGCATATCTCTGGGGGAGCTGGGATTGGTGGAGTACTCGAACCGCTTCAGGCTGGCCCCGTGATTGTTGAAGACAATTGCTTTATCGGTGCCCGCTCAGAAGTTGCGGAGGGCGTTATCGTGCGTGAGGGTGCCGTGCTTTCAATGGGTGTATTTATTTCAGCATCAACCAAAATTGTCGATCGTGCCACAGGTGAAATTCATCGCGGAGAAGTTCCGGCTTACTCTGTTGTTGTACCGGGCACCTTGCCTGCAGAAGCTGGCAAACCTGCTTTAGCTTGTGCCGTAATTGTTAAGACCGTCGATGAACAGACCCGGTCTAAAACATCCGTGAACCAATTGTTACGCGACGATTAAGATGATAGATCCCGTCCAGCTGACAACAGACTTAATCCGCTGCCCATCGGTTACGCCGATTGAGGGAGGTGCGCTCGATCTGCTTGAAGCGACCCTGAGCGAACTTGGTTTCACGTGCACGCGCTTACCGTTTAGTGAAGCCGGCACAGAGACCGTGGATAATTTATATGCGCGTATTGGAACGACGGCACCGCATATTTGTTTTGCCGGGCACACCGACGTGGTGCCCGTAGGCGATGTAGCGGCATGGAAAAAAGGGCCGTTTGATGGGACCATTCAAGATGGAATGATTTGGGGCCGCGGAGCCTCTGATATGAAAGGCGCGATTGCCGCATTTGTTGCAGCTACGGAGCGCCATCTAAAGTCCATCTCCAGTCTAACCGGATCCATCAGCTTTCTAATTACTGGCGATGAAGAAGGCCCTTCCGTAAATGGAACGGTAAAAATGGTCGACTGGTTGCGGGACCGCAATGAAGTCATAGACGCATGTATTGTCGGCGAACCAACCAACCCAAACGAAATGGGTGAGATGATTAAAATCGGTCGGCGCGGAAGCGTAAACGGTATCTTGCGCGTCGATGGGACACAGGGGCATGTCGCCTATCCGCATCTGGCCAATAATCCAGTTCCGATTATGGTCAAACTTCTCGCGGCTCTCAATGAAGAAACTTTGGACACAGGCACCGAATATTTTCAGGCCAGCAATCTGGAAATCACCAGCATGGATGTCGGCAACCAAACAACAAATGTGATTCCATCAACAGCAACGGCACGATTTAACATTCGTTATAATGACATCTGGAACCGCGATAGCATTAGCCAGTGGATCCATGAACGCCTTGCCAGTGCGCGGCTCGATTATCATCTCGATTTATTTCATACTGCGGATTGTTTTCGTACCGAAACGCAAGCTGGAAGCGGTGGTTTTGTGGATCACCTGAGCGCCTCAGTAGAAGAAATTACGGGCAGAAAACCTGATCTGTCGACCAGTGGCGGCACATCCGATGCGCGATTTATTAAGAATATTTGCCCCGTGATAGAGTTTGGTTTAATTGGCCAAACGATGCATAAGGTCGACGAGAACACATCCGTTAAATCTGTTGAACAACTTGCAGAAATTTACCATGGATTATTAACCCGTTATTTATCTGCTTAAGACCGCGCCAACTGCAACACTAATATGGCGCGGGATAATCCACCTGCATAAGATATAAGCCGCAAGCTGGTGCAACCGGGGCGCATTGCCGACGATCCTTCGCCTGCAAAACCTCGGCGACTTTCTCGGGCTCCCATTTTCCTGAACCAACATATTTAAGCGCGCCAACCATGGAGCGTACTTGATTGTGCAAAAACGAGCGGGCATGCGTACGCACACAAATTACCCCGTCCTCAAGGGTTACATCCATAGCGTCCAAAGTTTTTACTGGAGACCGAGATTGACACTCACTCGACCGGAAGCTGGTAAAGTCATGCTGGCCTATAAAATATTTACTAGCCGATTGCATAGACGGAATATCCAACGCCTGCGGCACCCACCAATTATGCGCTGCATCAATCGTTAGCGGCGAAGGCCGAGATATTATTTTATAAATATAGTGACGTCGTGTAGCTGAAAAACGAGCATCAAATTCTTCGTCGACGATATCCGCTTCGAGCACGCAGATAGAGTGAGCCTTGAGATGGAAATTAAGACCGGCCCGTATTTGATATTCGGAAAAATCTTTCTCCAAATCAATATGCGCGACTTGCCCGCGCGCGTGAACACCAGCATCGGTTCGCCCAGCTCCAAAGGCCCGACTACGCTCACCGCTCAAGCCATAGATTGCATCATTGATTGCGTCTTGCACCGAACCGCCTTCAGCTTGCGTCTGCCAACCACAATACTGCTTCCCATCATATTCTATAACTATTCGATAGCGTGGCATCTAATCTACTTCCACTCAAACTTTAGGTTACGGTTCACAATAAGTCGCCTTTGCGCAAACCTGCACCACGCTGAAATTCATCCATCGTTAAGGGTGACTTACCGGCTCGCTGTAATAATGTTGGTTTTAACACGCCAGCACCACAGGCGATGCCACCTATATCATCCACGATCGTCCCAGCTAAAAATTCTTTTTGGTCGGCTGGTGAACTCAGCATGTCGGCTTCGGCCTTTAGGACTTTAATGCGCTGCCCCTGATATTCAAACCAAGCACCGGGAAAAGGTGACAACCCATGAACATGGTGAACCAGCTCTGAAGCAGGCCGCGACCAATCTAGCTTCGCCTCCGCTTTATCAATTTTCGATGCATAGACAGCGTCCGCATCGATTTGCGGTTGGGCCATTTCAGGCAAACGCAAAACACCTGCTTCAAAATCATGAAGTGTCATGACTAATGTTTCAGCGCCGCAATCTTTCAGGCGGTCATGCAGGGTCGCGGTCGTATCGTCTGGATAAATTGGCTCAGCAGCAACGCGTAAAACAGGGCCCGTATCAAGCCCCGCCTCCATCTGCATAATTGAAATACCGGTCGCTTCATCGCCCGCCATAACGGCTCTATGGATTGGCGCCGCACCGCGCCACCGTGGCAATAGAGACGCATGAATATTCCAACAACCCAGCTTGGGGGTGTCGAGAATGGCCTGAGGCAAAATCATTCCATAAGCAACCACAACCGCTAAATCAGAATCATAAGAGGCAAAAACATCTTTAGTCGCCTGATCCTTAAAATTCTTGGGTGTTTCAACTTGAATATTATGACGTTCCGCCAATTCATGAACAGGTGATTTACGCAACGCCATGCCACGACCTGATTTTTGCGGCTCACGTGTATAAACAGCCACAACGTCATAACCAGCGTCTAATAAGCCAGCAAGCGGTGCGACAGCAAAGTCAGGCGTTCCCATAAAAATAAGGCGAGACACCATGATCTAGCCGACCAGTTCCGCTTTAGCATCTTTCTGAATTTTTTTAAGCACTCGGTCGCGCTTTAATCGCGACAAATGATCAAGGAACACAATACCGTTCAAATGATCCATCTCATGCTGAATACAGGTCGCCAATAATCCATCACAGTCAATCGTCATCTCGGCACCATGATAATCGAGGTATTTCACTTTGCACTGTTTGGGCCGCTCAACATCATCGTAAAAAGTGGGAACGGATAAGCAGCCTTCTTGATAATTATTGGTCTCTTCAGACACCCAAATAACTTCAGGGTTAACGAAATACCGTGGGCCGGTTTCCGTGTTCACCTCACCGGCATCCGTGTCGCCATCATTTTCATCATCATTACGTTCTGAAATATCCATTACAATCAGACGTTTAGCAATACCCACTTGGATCGCCGCGAGGCCAATTCCATTGGCGTCATACATTGTGTCGAGCATATCATCTAAAATTAGGCGTATATCATCGGTCACCGCATCAATCGGATCCGAGATAGTTTTAAGCCTGCGATCAGGTACTGTAATAATTTCACGAACTGCCATAGCTTTGAAATAAGCATTGCTCAGCCCAACGTCAAGCTTCACGTCCTGTTACATTGCGATTTTAGGCATACTACCCGTACACAAACAGCGTTAAGCTAGGACAAATATTAGGGAACCAGTTAAGGAACCAAAATGGAATTATCAGTCTTTATATGGATCGCATTGGCACTATTCGGCGCTGCCGCAATCATTGCCGTATCTTATTTTATGTTCCGTCCGCAACCGCAAGCCGATCTATCGCCTTATCTGGCGCAGATTGAAAGGCAACAGGCTGAGCTTGCTGGTAGATTAGCGAGCCTAGCGGAATCGCAAGAAGTTGGCCGCAGCCAACTCGCAAGTAATCTAAATTCGCGGCTCGACGAAGTTACCCAGAACGTTACCCAGAACTTAACGGAGAATAGTACAAAAACTGGAAAATCTTTGAGCGATCTCAGCGAAAGATTGGTGCTGATCGATGCCGCACAAAAACAGATATCCTCTCTATCCGGCCAAGTCGTCGGCTTGCAGAATATTTTGGATAACAAACAAGCCCGCGGTAGTTGGGGGGAGACGCGCCTTAATGACCTTGTTCAGGATGCTTTGCCGAAGGATGCGTATAAGTTTCAACATACTTTATCCAATGGTAAACGCGCGGACTGCTTAATATTGCTTCCCGATCCGCCTGGCCCTGTCGTAATTGATAGCAAATTTCCGCTTGAAGCATTTAGAGCGATGCGAGATGCCGCAACCGATGCGGATAAGAAAGCGGCTATGACGCGCCTCAATCAAGACACATTGAAACACGCGCGAGATATTTCCGAACGATACATCCTAGTCGGTGAGACGGCTGATGCCGCATTAATGTTTTTGCCATCTGAAAGTGTTTTCTCGGAACTACATTTAAGTCTACCGGAGACAATTCAGAAATGCCGCGACATGCGCGTCTATCCAGTTTCGCCGAACACCATGTGGCTAACCTTAAACACTGTGCGGGCAATCATGCGAGATGTTGAAATGCACCAGCAAGCTAGCTTGATCCAAAAAGAAGTGCGTGTGCTCATGGAAGATATCAATCGGCTTGACACGCGAGTAGATAGCCTGCGCAAACATTTTACCCAAGCCGAAAAAGATATCGCCGATATTCAAACATCATCGACGAAAATAACTTCACGCGGAGAAAAAATTGTTAACGCTGAATTGGAAAAAGTCTCTGCTGGTGAGGCCGAAAAAATTCTTACACCACCACCAGAATAATTTTTAGTTACCGAGTTTCTGACGCACTAATTATCCAAGAGTAGAGCGTGTGCGAACAGCCGCCTCTAGCGTTCCATCGTCAAGATAATCCAACTCGCCACCGACTGGGACGCCGTGTGCCAAGCGACTAATTGTTAGGTCAGGTCGCGCCAAAATATCCATAATATAATGCGCCGTACTTTGCCCTTCGACCGTCGCATTCATTGCCAGAATAACCTCCCCAGCCTGTTGGCTACGTTCGCGCAAACTGGTTAAGTTCAAGTCTTCCGGTCCAACCCCATCGAGCGCCGACAAAGTGCCACCAAGAACATGATAGGTTCCGTTAATTGCAGTCGCCCGCTCAAGCGCCCACAAATCACCAACGTCCTCAACAACACAAATCAAGCTGCTATTGCGGCGCGGATCGCGGCAAATAGTACACGGATCGCTAACATCAATATTGCCACAGGTCGTGCAGGTTTTAATAACTTCGCGCGCAGCAATAAGCGCCTCAGTTAATGGCCCGAGCAAGGCTTCACGCTTTCGTAGAAGTTGCAGAACCGCGCGGCGTGCCGAACGCGGGCCGAGCCCAGGTAAACGCGACATAATTTTAATTAAGTTCTCAATTTCCGGACCCGACACAGCTAATCAAGCTCACTATCACTATCGGAAAATTCATCGGAGATATCAGCTGTCGCGTCCACGGTTGCAGGAGCCAATATATCCGTAATCGCAACAATCTCTGCGTCCGGAAATGACTTTAATGCAGCTTGTACCAATGGATCCTGACGGGCCTCTAATTGTCGCTGCTCGAGGGCGTCTAATTTGACGGACTTCAAGGTTGGCGCACCGGCCTCTCGCGACAAAGAAACTATCCATTGTTGCGACGTCCATAGTCGCAATTTCTTAGTCAAGTCTTGGGCGATATTTTCTTGCCCCTCAGCCAAGCGTAATTCGACACGACCCGACTGGTCGCCTCGCGGCGGTAGGAATGATACTAAGTGAACGCCCGATTCCAAGGCGTGTTTTAATGCAACGTCGCGATTTTGCTGCACCAAAGCAATAAGATCCGCAAAGCTTTCTAAGCGTATGCCAGGCACCGCTTCTGCTTGCGCTTGGAACACGGGTTGCGGTGCCGTCGCTGTATCGCCTGTTGAGTTTGATTGCATCGTCATGGCACCTGCCGGCCCTGATGTGACTGGCGATGTATCGGCGGAACCAGTGGAAGTTTGCGAGCTAGTTTGCGAGCTAGTTTGCGAGCTAGTTTGCGAG
>ERZ887851.2656-NODE-2656-length-13777-cov-65.614415_pt1 | contig 13777 bp, 12 predicted proteins | sample MGYA00521100_ERZ887851 | MGnify/ENA primary metagenome ERZ887851 (study PRJEB32303, sample SAMEA104408602) | aquatic metagenome | biome: Brackish water; feature: Pelagic; material: water | place: Baltic Sea | collected 2014-06-06T16:11:00 | depth 11,444 m ...
GGTTAATGGTTGCTGCACTCCAAACAATATCAGATGTCTGCAATGCTTTCGAATAGGGATAGCCTTCAAGCCCACCAGCCTGCCGACCAAACACACCAAACAGGCTTGGTCCGGCGCGGCGTTTGCCATCAGCCTTTAAAGTATGGCAAACGCTGCATTTCCGCGCAAATTGACGCTCACCGTTGCTAACTTCCTGTTTTGGGTGAAACCGGCGTGCTGGGCCGGGCTTTTCCAAAAATTCGGGGGGAAACTCAAAAATCGGCCAGCGTGTGATAAAATCATCAAGACCCGCAACCATCAGCGATTGCGCATCTGGCATAACAAGCAAGCTCCAAATCGGGCCATTGGCCGCATGGAAATCACGAATGACCGACCAGTCTTTGGTATCGGCAAGAAGCACTCGCCCCTTGGCATTGCCAAACCCCAAAAACCCTTCATCAGCATGATAAAAAATTGATAGAACAGGCACGCGTTCATCGCCAACGCGCAGCAATTCAGTCTGATCTGACATGCGCGAAACGCTCATCACACCATCGGATGATCCAAATGCAACAATGTCACGCGCTTCATCAACGACAAATACCGAAACGCTCCAGCCGTTTTTCACAACGCTTCGAAGATATTCATCATTTGCCAACCGCCAATAGCGGATCTGGCCATCATATCCAGCGCTGTAAAGAAACTGGCTATCATCGGAAAACTGAACTGCATTAACTGGCCCCTCATGTCCCTTAATAAAACGGACGCTGGATTCGGCCTTTTCCGGCCCCCCACCCAATGGCCAGATCCCGATCGATCCATCCCAACTGGCCGAGGCAAGCATTCGATTATCGGCAGAAAAAGCTAAATGAACAATTTTTCCCCTATGACCACGAAGAATAATCGGCTCAGCCGACTCATCGGTCAATTGATCGGCTTTCCAAACAAGAACGAGACCATCATCACCCCCAGTGGCAAGCCATTTTCCATCAGGAGAAAATTTCGCTGTATTTAGCGCCGCTTCATGCCCGATTAAAGTCGATTTCTCGGCAATCTCATCGGCTGACCATAACACTGCTGAATAGTCAAAACTGGCCGTGACAAAATGCTTTCCATCAGGCGAAAGCGCCAAATCACGAACCGGCCCACCATGCGCGGTGTAACGGTCAAAGGCAGATGCTGCGATTGGCATTAAACCAATCAAACCCAGACATAGGAACAGCCAGCCCAAAAATGAGCTGGCTGCTTTATAGATGGAATAACAAGATGACATTGAACACCTAAGCGTCAATAAACATCAGTTATTCAGCAGGCTTTGGGTTGGCTTTTTGGTCTTCTTCTTCAACCCAAAGATTATGGTGCTCTTTTGCCCAGTTGCGATCAACCATACCTGAATTCATCGCATCAAGAGCACCTTCCATACCAACGGAACCGATATAGATATGCGCAACAATCATGGTCATAAGTCCAAGCGAGACCACACCATGCCAAAGCTGGTTCATCTGCTGTTCTTGAAGTGCGGTGAAATCAGTTGGCAGATTGAATCCAATGCCGTTCAAAAGAGCAAATGTTTCAGCAAACATACTTGTCTGGAACGGAAACATCAGCGCAATGCCTGACATGCTGACAGATAGGCCACCGATCATGACAGCCCAAAAAATAATTTTCTGACCAGCATTGAATTTACGTGCTGGAGGGTGAACGCCTTTGGCAAAGATACCGCCGCCCATCGCCAACCATTTTAGGTCAAGTTTGTTTGGAATATTGTGGCGAACCCATAAAATAAACGACAGGCCCAAACCAAGCATAAAGGCAAAAGCCAGATAATTATGCGCATATTTGCCAAAAGTTGTGATGGTTGCAAAGGCGTCTTTGCCAATAACTGGCAAAAGAACATAGCGACCATAAAGCAAATTCAAGCCGGTTATTCCCAATACCACAAAAGACCCCGCCATTAACCAATGAGCGAACCGGTCAATCGTGCCAAAGCGGAGTATTCTTTCCTCTGATGGGCCTGCATCGATCCTTATACGGCCACGAACCATGTAAAAAACAGCCAGTAAGCCAATTATGCCTGCTAGGCCGTAAGCCCCATAAATTGACAATGGTCCATTACGAAATGCACGCCAATTATCACCTTCTGACTGGATCATAACGGCTGATAATTCGTTTTTCATCTGTGTTGACCCAGCGTTACCAGTCCGCACAAAGCGCCACAAATCTGAGTCAGAATTTATTCCAAGCGTTGCACCTGGTACTTCACCACTTGTCTGCGCCACAACGGGCATAACAACCCCAGTAGTGCCGATAAACAATGTCGCGAGAATGGCCAAAACACCTAAATATTTGCGTAACATATTCCCCGGTCTCCATAGCTTTAAATCGCGCATTTATTTCACACGCTGAGCGTTTGAACGAATGATCAGCGTACGCAGCTGGTCTTCAGACAATTGCTGATCCACTTTACCTAGATAGGTTCCCTTTTGGTAGCTGAGAACCCGGTTCTGTTCTTCTTCAGCACAAGCTGACAGACCGGCGGCAACCGCAGTCAGCGCGAAGAGAACTAAAAATTTACGAGTGATTGCAATCATTTGCCCCTCACAAACCCCAGAAGCGGATCGCATATAGCTGCCCGGCATCTTGGGCGGAATTGATAGAAAAAGGGGTGGACCCCCATCAAGGGGGATCCACCAAATTTTATGATCGCTGATTAGCCCTTGATGGAATAGGCAGTACCCCATCCCCAAGCGCCAGATCCAAATCCACGGGCGACGATACGCTCACGGAAGATGTTAGAGACTTGGTCTCCATCACCTGCGAGCAGTGCCTTGGTTGAACACATTTCCGCACAAATTGGCAGCTTGCCTTCAGCCAGACGGTTACGTCCGTATTTCTGGAATTCCAGACTACTCATGTCTTCTTCTGGACCACCTGCGCAGAATGTACATTTGTCCATTTTGCCACGTGAACCATAGTTACCAGCCTGTGGATATTGCGGTGCCCCGAAAGGACATGCATAGAAGCAATAACCACAGCCAATGCAAAGATCCTTTGAATGCAAAACCACACCTTGTTCGGTCTGATAGAAACAATCGACAGGACAAACGGCCGTGCAAGGCGCGTCTGAACAATGCATACATGCAACAGAGATTGAGCGTTCGCCGGGCTTACCGTCTTGGATGGTAACCACCCGACGACGATTTACACCCCACGGCACCTCATGCTCGTTCTTACATGCAGTAACACAGGCGTTACATTCGATACAGCGTTCTGCATCACATAGAAATTTCATTCTTGCCATGTGTACCTCCCTTATACGCGTTCAATTGTGCAGAGCGAACATTTCGTTTCCTGCATCAATGTCACTGAGTCATAACCATAAGTGAACGCTGTGTTGGCTGATTCACCAAGTACATAAGGATCGGAACCCTCAGGATACTTGGAACGAAGATCCTTACCCTCAAGATGTCCACCAAAGTGGAATGGCAAGAAGGCAACACCCTTAGCAACACGCTCAGTAACCTGAGCCATCACCTTGATCTGCGCACCTTCAGGTGTTTTAACCCACACCATGTCTCCGTCACGGATATTCTTTCCGTTGGCATCGAATGGATTCATCTCAACAAACATGTCCTGCTGCAATTCTGCAAGCCATGGGTTTGAACGGGTTTCGTCACCACCACCTTCATATTCGACAAGACGACCAGAGGTCAAAATCATCGGATAAGCAGCCGTGTGGTCTACATCCTGGATCGACTTATACAAAGTCGGCAGACGATATAGCTTACGGTCTGAATAGGTTGGATAATCGGCGACGAGATCACGACGTGATGTGTACAAAGGCTCACGATGTAGCGGAATTGGATCTGGGAATGTCCAGACCTTTACCCGTGCTTTCGCGTTACCAAATGGCGCACAACCATGCTTGATCGCAACCCGCTGGATACCACCTGAAAGGTCAACCTTCCAGTTAGTCTTGTCACCAGCGACTTTTTCGATTGCCGAACGCTCATCTGCGGTAAGGTCGCCGTCCCAGCCGAGCTTTTTCAGCATACCCATAGTAAACTCTGGGTAACCGTCCTTGATTTCGGACCCAACAGGATAGGAACCTTCAGCCAACAGGTTGTTGCCTTCATGCTCCACACCGAAACGGGCGCGGAAACACAGACCACCTTCAGCTACGGGCTTTGAGGTGTCATACAACAAAGGTGTACCTGGATGGCCCATCTCTGCAGTACCCCAGCAAGGCCAAGGCAGACCGTAATATTCACCGTCGAGCTCGCCACCTACGGCCTGCAGTGATGTTCTGTCGAACACGTGCTGGTTAGCCATATGCGCTTTCAAACGCTCTGGTGACTGGCCAGTGTAACCGATTGTCCACATTCCACCGTTAAATTCACGGGTCACGTCTTCAATCAACGGTTCATCATTGGTCACTTTGATCTTACGGAACATTTGGTCAGCAAAGCCAAGTTTCTTGGCAAACTTATACATGATTGTATGATCAGGCAACGAGTCAAATGATGGCTCGATGATTTTTTCACGCCACTGAAGTGAACGATTTGAAGCAGTTACAGACCCATAGGTTTCGAACTGTGTCGTTGCTGGCAGTAGGTAAACACCATCTGTACGATCAGACAAGACAGCAGAAACAGTTGGATATGGATCAACCACGACCATCAGATCGAGTTTTTCCATTGCCGTCTTCATTTCCTTCATACGTGTCTGTGAGTTTGGAGCATGACCCCAGAACACCATCGCACGTAGATTGTCTGGCTGATCAATGTTTTCTTTGTCTTCAAGAACACCGTCAATCCAGCGCGACACAGGAATGCCACTTGAATTCATAAGGTTCTTAGACTTGCCGTCTTTACCCTTGATTGATGCAAAGCGGCCTTTCAGCCAATCAATATCCTCGCCCCAGACGCGCGCCCAATGCTTCCAGGCACCAGCTGACAGACCATAATAGCCAGGCAGTGAATGAGAAAGAACGCACATATCTGTGGCACCTTGAACATTATCATGGCCCCGGAAAATGTTTGCACCACCGCCGGCAGTACCCATATTTCCAAGTGCAAGCTGGAACGCACAATAAGCTCGGGTGTTGTTGTTCCCGTTTGTATGTTGCGTGCCTCCCATACACCAAATGAAGGTGCCTGGACGGTTATTTGCCATGATTTTGGCAACACGCTTTAGCTGCGAACCAGGAACACCGGTCACACGCTCAGTTTCAGCTGGATTCCATTTTTTGACTTCGGCAATAACATCTTCCATGCCGTAAACACGCTGGCGAATAAATTCTTTATCCTCCCATTTGTTGTCAAAAATGTGCCACATGATGCCCCAAATAAGCGCAACATCTGAACCTGGACGGAAGCGAACATATTCATCAGCATGGGCTGCTGTCCGCGTAAAGCGGGGATCACAAACAATCACAGGTGCATTGTTTTGTTCTTTTGCTTTTAGAACATGCATCAGCGAGACAGGGTGCGCTTCGGCAGGGTTACCACCAATAATGAAAATGGCTTTTGAATTGTGCATATCATTATAGGAGTTAGTCATCGCGCCATAGCCCCAAGTGTTCGCAACACCGGCAACTGTGGTTGAGTGACAAATACGAGCCTGATGGTCGCCGTTGTTTGAACCCCAATAAGCATAGAGCTTGCGGAACAGATAAGCCTGTTCGTTATTGCTCTTTGCAGATCCAAGCCAATAAACTGAGTCAGGGCCAGATTTCTCGCGGATATCGAGCATCTGGTCGCCAATCTCATTAATGGCATCATCCCAGCTCATCCGTACCCATTTTCCACCAGTCAGCTTCATAGGGTATTTCAGGCGACGCTCGCCGCTTGCTGTTTCACGGACTGAAGAACCTTTAGCACAATGGGCGCCAAGATTGATTGGGCTATCCCAACCAGGCTCCTGCCCAGTCCAAACGCCATTTTGCACTTCAGCAATTACGGTACAACCGACCGAGCAATGAGTACAAACTGACTTTTTAATTACCGCAGCTGCTCCAGAAACTGAAGCCTTTGCCGGGGTCACATTTGACCCAACCAATGCTGCGGCGGTTGCCAAACCTCCAATAGCAAGACCTGAACCACGCAAAAATGCGCGGCGGTCAACAACCGTTTCGGCTGCCTTGCCAATGAAAGATGATGACTGGGGGCCTCTCGCAACCCCGGACGTCTTCTTTCTAAGCATGTTATCCTCCTAAAAAAACAAGAAAAGTTAATTAAAACCGTGCTGAAGCGTAAAAAGCTTTTACATGTTCCGTCTCGCGGTAGCCAGAACCTGACACCACTTCAACTTCGCCTGCTGATGCTGATTTACCCGCAACCGCTACCACACCGACAGCCGCAACAGATACTGCAGAACCCTTGAGGAAGTCACGACGACCTGCAACTGCATCTTTTTTGTTTGTATCTTCCATTTTTCCCTCCAAAAATGTGCCACACCTCATGTGTGACTCTATAAAACAGGAGCCTTACGCTACCCTGTTCCATCCATACTGAAAGCTTGGCTTTCAATCTCTAAAAAGGCAAGACCAATAGCGCCCACCGGCGCAAAAAACACTACAGTTTTTGCGGCCCCGATGTCGCGCATCAGCAAATCAGCCCAAGGTTCAATGTGCTTACGGAAAAACGTCGCTTGCTCAGCAATTGAATAACGCCGCCCAAACCGGCCCCGAATCAAACCCGACATCATATCAAATAGGCTAGCGATATGATCCTCAGGTTCTTTCACTCCGTCAGCGCGCCGAATACCGATGGCATCCATGTCAGAACGCAGATTTGCCAGCGGCTTGTCATTCAAAAAACCAGTTAGGTAATACGACGCAAATGGCAGAATTTCACCGCGCCCGACACCAATAAACAACGACACATATTCGTTCCGTATCAGACCGTTATCAAGTGTTTTTGCCAGATGCGCCAAAGTAAGGCAAGCACTGCCGATTGGCGTCTTATCACCTTGCAAGAGCGCAACCTCAGCGATCAACTCGTCACTGGGCTCCTTGCGCAGCAAAGAGGCAATAAAGTCGTACATGTCAGCGCGAAGAGCGTCTTCTTCGGCGATTTCAATCGGAGCAATATCTGCGTTTGTCATTCAACAATCCCAACTTAGTATACAAAACGCTAACACATCAAAACCACCCCCGCAATCCAACAGTTCACATTTGGAAAGATTTTTTATAAATTTTGGAAACAATCTTTAAACAGACGTAAACCAAAGGAAGGTGACGGTTTGAACGGATCTATTTTTTCCGAAAATCCATCCTTGCTGGACGCCAAGCAGGAATATGATTTTGCTCAGTTTTTTCTTCGCTATTGATGGTATCTTTCATTTGGGCATTGCCGCCAACGGGCGCTTGCAGCGCCTTAATATCAGCAGTGCCTTTTTCGAATGAAGCCGGCACGGCATCGTCAATATTAGCCGTATTCTTAACTAATTTACTCAAAACCACCTGACTTTCACCCAGCATTTTTGGTAACTCACCCTGGATCAGGACAGTTTCACCATCATTATTTTGCACCAAAAGGTTATCGGTGTCACTGGTTTCGGCTGTTTCACTTGCCTTTGCTTGATCAAGCTGGTCGACCGAATCATCGCCACGCTCATTTTCATCCTGCTGGCCGTCTACTTCACCCTCTTTGGTTTCGGAATCGCCCTCTTTGGTTTCGGAATCGCCCTCTTTGGCCTCAGTTTCCTCGTCTAGGGCATCAGCTTCTTCCGGCTCAACAACCTCTTTTGCATAGCCCTTGCCGACGGTGTAGGCGGTTTGCATGCCTTCGATGACGGTGGCAGCATCGGTATAATCCTCACCATATTCAACCATATCATCAACAACACCGAATAGCGGATTCAGACGCCATAGACGTCGCAGCGCCATTTGCCGCACGCGCCCAGGCAAACCCTTACCGTTCAAAAACTGCTCAAGCACACTTTCTTCGGTAACCGCCTCAGGATCGGGAAGATCATATTTTTTTAGAAGTTCAGCATCGGTTAAAGCAGCGTCTTCCTCATCTTCGACGCCAGCATCTTCGGCGGTTTCGGGCGCTGGCACCTCATCTGGCACGTCTTCGCCTCTGGCTATCTGACTTTTGCGCGCTGACCAGCGCGACAAAAATCCACCCTCGCCGTCTTTGGCTTCTTCCTTGGCCTCAACATCATATTTCATGCGACGCGCCATTCACTTGACCCCATATTTTGATCTATTGAAAAATATAACCACTTTTGCGATGGCACCCTAGCATAGATCTAGTGATATTCATCACGGCTCTTGTGATCGGTTGGCACTTGAAACATGTCGCCGTCGCGGCGCAAGCGTGGATCAGCTCCACCAAGCTGGTCACGATCGACGCGCGCCTTGTCACGTTTGCGCTTTATAAATGGTTCCGGGTTGAAATGTATTTCAACAAACTCTTTAACAAAATCGGCAATCGGACCTTGCAAGGGTAGTTTTTCAACCTGATCTTCGCCGCAATCCTCATAATCTTGGATATTATAGGGTGACAAACTGATTTCAGCGAGATGAATATCGATATCATCATCACCTGAATAATTTTCATCTTCATTATGCCGCAAAACTGCATAAATCGCCGGTTCAGATGATGCCAAATTCTCTGCGTAGGCTTCAGCTTCGGCTCGATGCAGATCGAGTGATGCTTCAGCGGTAAAAAGTGCGTCACCAGCTTCATCACCCAAGGGCTGTCGCAAACGCTGAAAATGAACATCATTACTTGGCGGTAATCCGTCTCCGGTGCTGAGCTCAAGGGGCACCAGATCATGGATTACCCAGCGATGTGATTGCCATTTATTGTCAATCGACTGGCGTTCGATAATCAATCGAACCGCATAAAGAACATGCCGATTATCTGGCGAAATTACATTCGTCACGTTAAATAAACTCCCATCAATGCCCCCGACTATCCATCAAAATGATTATGTTTTGCAAGGTATATCGTTAAACTTACTTGTCTTTAGCGCGATGTTAGCTAGGTTAGCGGAACAACTTGTATTCAAACAACCCTGACCACAATGCGAACAAAAGGTTTTTTTCGATGAATTTATCAGACGCCAAGGTCATGATTTGCAATTGCGATGGCACGATGACGCTCGACGGCACCAAACTGGCAAAAGCCTGCGGTGCCGAGGGTGGCTGCAAGATCGCAACCTCGCTTTGCCGGACAGAAACAGGCGATCTGGCCGCTGCCATGCGCGACGCCCGTGACGCGAATCAATCTTTGTTGATTGCCTGCACACAGGAAACATCAGTTTTTGACGCCATTGCCGAAGAAATTGAATGCCCCTCGCCTGCAACCGTCAATATCCGTGAGCGCGCTGGCTGGTCAGATGAGTCAGAAAGCAGCACCGCCAAAATTGCCGCTTTGATCAAGCAGGCAAGTGATCGCCAAACACCATCACGAAGCCTTGCGCTAAATTCTGACGGCCGCTGTTTAATTTATGCCGATATGGGTCGTCCGAACGGCGGTGCCGATGCTGCCATTGCGCTTGGCCAGAAATTAAATGGTCAATTGGGCGTTACCGTTATGATTGCCAATCCAACCGATGATCTATTTCCAACAAAGGACTGCGGCATCCTTGCAACGGGTAAAATCAAAAGCGCCAAAGGCCATTTCACGCATTTCGATTTAGTGGTTGACCAATTTGGCGCAGCCTTGCCATCAAGCCGTGACTCGCTTCAATTTGAAAATCGAGCAAATGATGTCGAAACAAGCTGCGATATTCTGATCGATTTAACCGGCGATACACCGCTTTTCACCGGCTGGGAAAAACGCGACGGATATTTCCGCGCCGCTGGTGATGATATCAACGCGCTTGCCGCTATCGAAAGCGAAGCCGCCCAAATGATTGGCGGCTTTGAAAAGCCAATCTATGTGAATTTTGATGAAAATCTTTGCGCTCATTCGCGCAATAAAATTGGTGGCTGTTCACGTTGCCTTGATGTCTGCCCAGCCGGTGCCATTCAAAGCCTTGGCGATCATGTTGCAATTGATCCGGCCATTTGCGGTGGCTGCGGCCTTTGTGGCGCTGTCTGTCCATCGGGTGCGGCACAAACCGCCTACCCGCCTGCAGACGGGCTGTTAACCAGCATCGCCAACCTTCATGATTATTATCAGACAGCTGGGGGCAAAGCCCCAAGCCTGTTGCTTCATGATGATTCCTATGGCGCCGAAATGATTGAAACCATCGCCCGTTTTGGCCGCGGTTTACCAGCCAGCCTGCTACCTGTTTCGATGCATGCAATGGGCCGTGCTGGACATGATATTATGGTGGCCGCAATTGCGCTTGGTTATCAGCAGGTCTTTGTGCTACTGAATCCGGTCAAAGATGTTGAAAATGCTCCACTTGTCGATCAGGCGACACTGGCAAGATCAATGCTTGCCGGTGTTAAGGCTGATGCCGATAACCGCATTGTTCTTGTTGATGCTGTCGATCCTGACGCGGTTGCCGAAATCTTTTACAACAGCCCGTGTAAAAGCAGCGCCAAACCAGCGCCATTCAGCCCGATTGGTGCGCCGCGTTCGATGACACGGCTTGCCATGCGCGGCCTTGCCAACGCAAATGGCACGGCGGGAACCGTGATTGATTTGCCTTCTGGCGCGCCTTATGGTCGTGTTGAGATTGATACAGATAATTGTACGATCTGCCTGTCTTGTGTCAGCGCCTGCCCCGCTGGCGCGTTGCAGGATAATCCTGATGCACCGCAATTGCTGTTCCGTGAAGATGCCTGTCTGCAATGCGGTATTTGCGTTGCAACCTGCCCTGAAAAAGTGATCGCGCTTGTGCCGCAATTCAATCTTGCCGACAGCGCGATGGCAACCGAGCTGATTATTGAAGATACACCATTTGAATGCACATCCTGCGGCAAACCATTTGGCAGTTCGAAATCAATCGAGCGAGTGATCAGCAAGCTTGCCGATCACAGCATGTTTCAAGACAGCGCAAAGACCGACATCCTGAAAATGTGTGAGGATTGCCGTGTTGAGGCCATGTTCGAGCAGAAAGATAAAATGATGGAAATGCGCGATCGGCCAAAACCCCGCACGACTGACGATTACCTGAATTAATCAAGCCGTTAAATCTGCGGCAGGTTGGATTCGAAATCTGCCGCAGATCAGCCTTATATATATTCAAATATTAAATTAAGATGGATCGCTAACCGGCAGATTTACAAGCAAGTTCTGCGGTTTCATTCTTACGACCCCTGCCTCATCCATTGCCAGCCCAAGGTAAACCGGCTTACCCGCCATTTCAGCAACAAACCCGTTATCGGTTTCCAATTTGAAAAGACATAAAATGCGCCGCAATCTCGGCTCATCAACCTCGTCACCACGATACAGGTCATTCAGAATTTTGGTGGCTTCGGCATCAAGGCCAATATGCCATGACCAGGCTTCATCTTCGATTTTGACCATTGGCGAAACGCGAACCGCAAGCGGTAAAAAATGCGCAATCCATTTTTCTAAAACTCGCGCCAAACCATCAAGTGCTGGCTGGGTATAGGCGATGTCAATTGATGTGTTAAACAGGTCGGATCGTTCCCAATATTCATCAGCCGTTTCCGTTGCAAGAATATCAATTTGCACCTCATCATTCGCACTTGTTGGCTCAAGCGCCTTTTGCATGCCTGATTTCAGCTGCACTGTTGCGTGATCCGCAACCATGATACGCCCATCATCAAGCGTTACCACCTGATTGCGGAATAGAATCTCGGCTGCCCGCAATTGCAAGGGGTCGGTTTCGCCATCAAGAATATTACGAAGAATAATCTGCGCTATCTGTTCAAAAAACAGCGGTGGGATATTTGGCTGGGCATTGCGTGCCATTGCCATGTAGGCCGATTCCAAAGTCGGGTAATCTGCCAGAAAATTACGGAACCGCAAAACCGCCTGATAATTATGCACAACATCTTTATCAGCAATTTCAAACAAATCTGTTGGCACCACCGCAGCAAAAGGATCATCAACCAATTTCTTATGAAGCGCAATTTCAGCATCACATGACCCCTCTTCAGGGGCCACTTCTTCACGCATGAAATAGGCGCGCATAAAATCAGCGCTTGGCATCATATGCCCATGATCGTCACGAGTTGTTAAATGCCATCCAGAGGTAAGCCAAAAATCATTGCTCATTACGTTCTTAAACTCCATCAAGGCCCAATCACCGGTGCCTATTATTCCTGACCATGCGCATGTTCAGTGCTATCTGCTACGTCATCATCATCATCGACCATTGTCCATATTTTCTGTTCGGCACAGGATTCAGGCTTGGCAAGGCTGCGAAACGACTCGCGAATCCCATCATCGCCAAGGCTGCGCTGGATCGCCAGCAAAGTGCCAGTTTTATGTTCAGCGCATAAATCTGCCATGAACTTGATCTCTTCAGTTACCGCGGCCATCGCCGCTGCTTCGTCAGGGGCACCAAACTCATTCATAAAAATCGAGCAAAGCCGTTTTTCAATCTTGCCAAGATCATCCGGCTTTACCGTGACAATGCTAACCAAGGTTGAGAAGCCCATTGAATCAAGCCCGAGAAACCCATTGCTAAACGCTTGTTTTACCTTGCCTTTAATATCTGTTTCGCCAATACCAGCAAAGCAGAAAGTGCCAACAAGCGCCCATTCGCCTTCATCGGCTGCCAGCGGAAACACATTCAGATCAGACGGGTCAAACCGGATGGTTTTTGCGAGTTTCATAGCTGGTTTACCAATTTCCTATCCACAACAGACCAGCCCCTTAGGGCAGAACTGGCGTGCCACAAACAGCTTCGAGTTCATGTGGCATAACCGATGATGCTTTTCCATCAAGTTTAACCAACGCGCCGCCATGTTCATCAAGACCAAGCCATTCAGCCTGTTCACCGCCAGCGAAATCGATTGGCGCGGATGCTTCTAGCCGCTGCATCCAACTGTCATAAAGCGGGCGGAAACCGTCATCTTGCCAGCGGTTTACCCAAGCCAGAAAATGCCGGCAGCTTGATTCAACCAAGCGGGTGCGCGAAATGAACCCGCCCCCTTCTTCGGCCATCGAGGTTTGTTCTGCGCCAGGGGTTTGCGACCATTCAGCCTGATCCTGTTCTTCGGCGGTCAAACGCACATCGGCGCTGACAATCATCCATTCTGGCACGTCATCGCTGCCTGCTGTCGGATCAATTACCAGACGCACCATGCCGGCACGCCCACGATTTAGCATTACATAGCCCGGCAATTGATAGGTGACAGCAATTTCAGGCGGCGCTAGCGCCCCGATTGAGTCACCAAGCCCAATCATCATTGCAAACAGCATCTGCCCAGCTTGACGAACTGCAACATCCGGCTCTAGCCGAACGGCAATCTGCATCCGGTCAATTCTTTCAGCGTAAAAAACAGTGCCAACTTCGGTATTTGCGGCAACCGCAACGGCCTTCGCCAACACATCCTGACCAGCAGGCACTTCAACAGCCCTTAGCAAAGGCGGCAATTGCGGGACGGTTGTTTGATCGGCCGGATCATCTTCATAATATAATGTCATGCGCTTTCCTCATTATGGAGATCGGCGACCTCCATCAAACGTCTAGCAATACTGCGAAAAGTCTTTGCCTGTTCAGATTGCGGCTCGGCAACAACAATGGGGGTCCCTGAATCCGAACCAACCCGAACTGCCATTGACAAAGGGATTTCCCCAAGCAGTTCAATACCACGTTTTTTCGCCTCGCGCGCTGCGCCGCCATCGCCAAAAATATGGTCTTTACGGCCACAATCCGGACAACTCCAATGCGACATATTCTGCACCAT
>ERZ887851.2657-NODE-2657-length-13777-cov-5.978283_pt1 | contig 13777 bp, 8 predicted proteins | sample MGYA00521100_ERZ887851 | MGnify/ENA primary metagenome ERZ887851 (study PRJEB32303, sample SAMEA104408602) | aquatic metagenome | biome: Brackish water; feature: Pelagic; material: water | place: Baltic Sea | collected 2014-06-06T16:11:00 | depth 11,444 m ...
CCATGCGCTCCAGCAGCTCTTGGATAACGGGTTCGCCAACCTGATAGTCACTTTTGGCATCGAAGTAAATTTTATCGATGGTACCGCCAGTGGTGATGATATGCAGTTTCATTGGTTTTTAGCTCGTTGATTGTGAGCGACGCAACAGTATAACGCTGGCCGCTACTGCTGGGTACTTAGGCCCTGCTCAAGTGCGGCACACAGGGTTTGCAGGATTTGTACGCGGGCGTAGCGTTTGTCGTTGCCGGCAACAAGCGTCCAGGGCGCGGCGGCGGTGCTGGTCAGTTCCACCATATCAAGTACGGCACTTTCATAGTCGGCCCAGCGCGCCCGGTTGCGCCAGTCATCGTCGGTGATTTTGTGCTGCTTGTGGGGGGTGTTTTGACGGTCTTGAAAACGTCGGAGCTGTTCGGCGGGCGAAATATGCAGCCAGAACTTGACGACGATGCAGCCATGGTCCTGCAACTGTTGCTCGAACTGGTTGATTTCGTCGTACGCACGTTGCCATGCCTGCGGTGCGGCGAATTGCTCTACTCTCTCGACCAAAACGCGCCCGTACCACGAGCGGTCAAACAAGGTTGCGCGGCCGCTGCGCTCGAGATTGCGCCAGTAGCGCCATAAATAGTGGTGGGCTTGCTCTTCATCTGAGGGTGCCGCGCTTTGCACCACGCGATACAGTCGTGGATCCATGGGTGCCGTGACGCGCCGAATAGCGGAGCCTTTGCCTGCTGCATCCCAGCCTTCAAACACCGCGATCAGTGAGCGCCTTTCATCATGTGCCCGCCAGGCAAGGGCCTGTAGCTTGTGTTGCTCGGCCTCAAGCAATGTTGCGTAGTCAGATTTAGACAGCTGTGCATCCAGCGGAACGTCTGCCAAGACATTGTTTTGCAGCTCCTCACTGCCCGCAAACCAGGAGTTGTGGTTTACTGCCGCCCGCACCGGCGGCGTTTGTGTAGCTAGCAAGGTGAGCAGAGTTTCCCCGGCAATAATGTCCCGCTTGTCAGCGTCCTGCGCGGGTATGCGCTGCCAGGCTGCTTGAGCCGCGTCGGTACCCGCCACGATGGCGTTGGCGGCGTTTGTGGCAGCCTCGTAGTCTTGTGACCAGCGCTCGGCAGATGCCGGAAGGTGAGCCAGACGCAGTGCGTCCTCTGCAAGCCTTTGTTGTGCCGTCATACGGTCAACCTCCAACCATAGTTTCACCACCAGCGTGCCATCGTCATACAGCATGCGCTCAAAGGCGTTGATCTGTGCAAGGCGCGTTTGCAGCGCCAGTGGGTCTAGCTCATCGGCCGCGTTTTCATAGAGCGTGCGGGTATACCAGGAGTCGAGAAACAAGGTAATGCGGCCATGTGGCGGCATATGGCGCCAAAACCTCCAGAAGTAGGGGCGGTCCTCTTCTTCATCAGAGTGCATCCAAAGCGCACAGGTGGCGAGAAAGCGTGGATCCAGCCACTCATTGAGACGGTGCACCAGCTCACTTTTACCGGCGCCAGGCAGCCCGCCAATCACCACCACAACGGATTGTTCGCGCTGGGCGAGGTCGAATTGGGCCTGTAGCAGGTCGCGTCTCAGCGACTTTTCGCGTGTTTTCAGGTTTGAACTCGTTGGCATAGGGTCTGTTTGTCCTTGCTCGCTTCGGCGACCTGGCGGAGCCTCTGATTTATAGTGTATCGCTTGCGTAGGCGAGCGCGACTCACGCCCGTATAATCATACTCACATCATGGAGGGTTATGGCATGGGTTTTTACGAGCGGCGGGTTCTTCCTCACATCATTAACTGCGCCTGTGGCAGCAAGCCGATCATGCGTCAACGGGAAAAAGTAGTTCCTTTCGCACGGGGTGAGGTGCTCGAAATCGGTATCGGCACCGGCCTCAATCTGCCTTACTACGACAGTGCAAAGGTCACCCGGTTGATCGGGCTCGACCCGTCTGAGAAGTCCTGGGAGTTGGCCGGAGAGCGGGCCGCGGCTTTGCCCTTTGACGTCGAATTTCTTGGCTTGCCGGGTGATGCTATCCCGCTGGCAGACAATAGTGTTGATACCGTCGTCGTGACCTTTGCGCTGTGCACAATCCCGGACCCCGTTGCGGCTTTGCGTGGCATGGCGCGGGTGCTGCGTCCTGATGGCGAGTTGTTGTTTTGTGAACATGGCCGTGCGCCCGATGCGGGTGTGCAGCGGTGGCAGGATAGAATTAACGGTTTTTGGGCGTCGGTCGCTGGAGGGTGCAATATCAACCGTGATATTCCTGCTTTGCTCGCCGCTGGCGGGTTTCAGGTTGGTGACTTGCAAACTCTCTACCTGCCGGGCACTCCGCGTATTGCAGGCTACAACTATTGGGGGCGGGCCCGCCGTGCTGTTTCCGCCTGAACCGGCTGTCCTGCACGATGTTGCGTTTTTTTCGTCTGTGGGTGTTGGCCTTTTGCTTGTTGGCAAGCCAGGGGCCGGCTGCTGCCACGCTGCTCGAGTACCAGCTGGAAGGGCTCGATAAGGCGCAGCGCAGCAATGCTGAGGCATGGCTTGGCCAGCTGCCGCAAACGGATGCCGCGAGAAGCAACTTTTTGGCGGCGGCGCGGGAGCGTGTTGAGGACAGTCTGAAAGCTCTCGGGTACTACCGGGCCGACATCGATGTGACAGTAGACAGAGAGGCTACGCCTTGGCAGCTGCTGATTATAGTGACCCCGGGCCAGCCGGTTACAGTGGCCGAATTGGATATTCAGATCAACGGTGCGGCGAATCAGGATACGGAGTTTCAGCGTCTGTTGGCCACACCCGGCATTGTGGTGGGAGATACACTGCACCATGGCCGGTACGAAGCGCTGCGTAACTCACTACTGCAGCTTGGCCAACGCCGGGGCTACTTCGATGCACGCCTGGTGACGCGCACGGTAGAGGTGGAACCTGCGGCGGGTAGCGCGCGAGTGCGCCTTCATTACGACAGTGGTGAGCGGTATCGGATAGGCGAGTTGCACTATTCAGAAGATATGGTATCGCCTGATTTGCTGCAGTCGCTGGGCCACTTCTCGCCTGGCGAGCCCTACGACGTTGCAAATTTGCAAACTCTGCAGGCCGAGCTGCAGCGCACGGGCTATTTTTCGGGTATCACTCTGCGGCCCCTGCTCGAGCAAAGGGAAGCGGGCAGCATACCTGTGGCGCTTGAGCTGTTCCCCGCGAAACGGCATACCGTCGATGTGGGTATTGGCTTCAGTACCGATACCGAGGAGCGGCTTTCAGCTACCTGGAATACGCCGAGGCTGAACCGCTACGGCCACAGCCAGGAAACCCGCTTCGAGTATTCGCGTATCAACCCGAGTGGTTTGTTTATCTACAACGTGCCGCTTTCGCACCCCCTGGATGACGTGCTGCAGTTTTCCTTGCGCGTGGAACAGAACGAATACGGCGACCTCGACAGCAACCAGCACGAGGCACAGGTAAGGCGCGAGCAACGCTTTGGCAGATGGGTGGCAAGTTATCACCTGCGCGCGCTGAACGAGCGTTGGGATGCGGGGCCCATAGCGGGCAACGAAGATTACATGCTGCCCGGTTTCACCCTGTCTCATAAAACACGCCAGGGATCTCCCGTTAACCCGCAGCGTGGTTTCAGCCAGTTTTATCGGGTTGAGGCGACTTCCAGTGCGCTGGGTTCGAGTATCGATATGACTCGGCTGTATGCCAATTGGATACACGTGATGTCTCTTGGCGAGCGCAGCCGGGTGGTTACCCGGGCGGAGGCCGGCGCGGCCTTGCTGGGAGAAGGGCAACGCGACGATCTGGCACCATCACTCAGCTTTTTTGCAGGAGGCTCGCAGAGCCTGCGCGGCTACGGCTATCAGTCAATTGGCAACACCGTGCCGGTGGAGCAGCGAGACGGCACTGACGCGGATTTCGTATTGGGTGGAAATCGCTTGGCGGTCGCCAGCGTGGAATATCAATATCGTTTTTTGCGGGCGTGGCGCGGCGCAGTTTTTGTGGACGCTGGCGATGCCTTTGATGAGGGCGAATTTGAGGCCCGTGTGGGTGCCGGGTTTGGCCTCCATTACTTGACCCCGGTGGGTGCGTTAAAAATTGAACTCGCCAATCCCATCAGTGAAAAAAATCCAGACTGGCGCTTTCACATCAACATTGGAGCCGAGTTTTGAAAAAGTTGGCCGGAGCATTTTTGTTGCTGCTGTTGAGCCTGCTCATTGCCGCCATGACGCTGCCATTTACCAGCTTGGGTACGCAACTATTATTGCGTCTGGTGCCAGCAAGCTCGCCTCTGCAGGTTGCCTATCGGGGCGGCAGCCTGGGCGGAGAGCTTCGCTTAGCGAGCCTGCAACTGACGCTGGACGGCTTGCTTGTAGAGGTCACTGATGTGCGCAGCCGGTTGCGCCTGTCCTGCCTGTGGGAGAGTCTGTTTTGCGTTGATACCCTGGAGGTGGCGCGCGTTGCGGTGACGGTGGCCGCGCGTGACGGCAACGCAGCGGCTGGTGAGGCAGCCGATAGTTCACCCTTGGAAATGATACAGCTGCCGATGAGCCTGCGCGCCCCGGGGGTTAAGATCGGTAGCGTGGTGGTGCAATGGCCAGGCGGCGCCTGGCAACAGGCGGCAACGCAGCTTGATCTGCAGCTGGCTCCTGACGGAGTGTATCTTGATGCGCTGACGATTTACGAGGCTGAATTGTCTTTGCAGCCTGGTGAACCCGCGCCGCCGGTAACGATGATGTTGCCGACACTTGAGCTTCCGCTAACGCTTGCCGTCGACGGCATGACGCTGGTGAATCCCGGGGTCAAAGTCGGAGAGCTGGTCGAACAGTTTGATGCTCTGGTGGGCGCTCTGCGTTGGCGAGGTGCGCGGCTTGACATCACACAGTTAAAGCTGGAACAGGAGGGGCGGGGTGAGGTGGTCGCGCATGGCCATGTGCTTATGGCAGAAGGCTGGCCTTTGGAGCTCGCATTGAGCGCTGCAGTCTCTGCGCCGTCACTGCCCACGGTCTTGAATGAGAGGCAGGTTGAGGTCGTTTTGGCCGGTGAGCCCAATGCACTGAGCCTGGAAGCGAAGGTCAGCGGGGAGCCGCGCCTGGTGCTCTTTGCTAGCGCAGACTTGCTAGCCCCCAAGCGACCCTTTCGTGCCTCTGCCCAGTTCACAGGCGAGGCGCCTTTGCGCCTTGCCGAGCTGCAGAATGCACCGCCTGCATTGGCTGACGCAGCGCTCGTATGGCCTCTGGAGTTGACCGCCAAGGGCGACAGCGAAAATCAGGCGTTGAGCCTGCAGGGACGATTACGGGATGTTGGCTATCAGGTGCTGGATATTGTGCTCACTGCGCGCAACCAACCGGGAGTTATGCGGGTCGATGAGCTGCAGGTTAGTGCAGGTGATCAGGGAAGTGTGTCCCTTGCGGGGAGCCTGCATTACGCCGATGGGTATCAGTGGGAGGCACAGCTGGAATCGCCTCGGTTAGTACTGCCGCGCCTCAGTGAATACGTGTTCGGTGAGGTGGCCGGCCAGCTGGCCACGGCCGGGCACTTTGACGCCGCTGGCTGGCACTTGGATTTACAGAATGTAGACCTCAAAGGAAAGGTTAATGGTTTGCCCGCATTGCTCAAGGGTGATTTACAGCTGGATTCGGCTGACCTGATTCGCAGTGGTGATCTGCGCGCGCAGGTCAATGGGGCAGAAATTGAGGTGTTTGCCGATGATGCTCGAGCCGGCGAGGTTCGTGCTGAGCTTGGCATTGCGGACCTCGGCCGTTGGTCGCACGACGCCGGTGGTAGCGTGCTGGTGAATGCGGAGTGGCAGCGCCAACGCAACCGCATTGAGCTCCGTGGCAGCGTACAAAGTGTGCACTGGAACTCGCTGCGCGCTGCCAGGGGGATTATCGAAGGCAGTGTTGCACTGGGTGATGCGCCGCAGGGGCAGGGTGTGTTGCGTCTTGATCAGCTCGAACTGGGCGCTGTGGCGCTGGATGCTCTGAGCCTGAGGTTGGAAGGCAGTGCCGAAGCCGCAGAGCTTAGCCTGACCAGTGAAGGGGCAGTGGCCGGGACGTTGCAGGCGACCGTCGGCAGCCTTGCTGGGGGTTGGCAGGCGCAGGTCAACAGCACGCGCTTTGAGACGCCACTCGGGGCCCTGTTACTAAACAAACCTGTTCAGGGGCGCTTCGAGGCGGGTGGCGGGCGTGTGAGTGCGCATTGCTGGCAGCTGGCCGAGAGTGAGCTGTGCACGTCGGAGGTGATTCTGGGCGCCACCGGTGGCGGCGAGGCTCAACTCGCAGGTGACCTTACGCTGTTTGCTGCCTTATTGCCCCAGCAAGTTGAGGCGCGCGGTCCACTGAGCGCGGACTTTTTGGTGGCCTGGGCGCCGGGTACTGCCCTGCGTGTGCAATCCAAGGTCGCCAGCCCCGGGGGTTCGATTACGCAGTTTTATCCGGAGGGTGAGTCGGCGACGTTTGTCTGGGACGCTCTGGATGCAACCTTTAGTCAGGGTGGTAGCGGGTTGTCTTTACAGGCGGCATTGCAGCGGAGCGGCGAAACACGGCTGGTTCTGAATCTCCAGTTGCCCGCTGAGCGTGCCGGGGCTTTAGAGGGCGACCTCACCTTAAACGGGCTGCAAATTTCTGCTCTGGGGCCTTTCCTGCCGCAGTTGGAACAGCTTGAAGGGCAGTTGAGTGGGCGCGTGGCGCTCAGTGGTACGCTGGACAAACCTTTGGCAAATGGCGGCTTGCGTTGGAACGAAGGCCTTGTCGTGCTGGAGGCCAACCCAACGGAGATTGACGCGCTTGATTTACGCATGACCTTCAACGGCGAGAGCGCCAACCTGGCGGGTTCGGCGCGTCTCGGTGGAGGGCCATTGAGCATGACCGGTGAGGCCGAGTTGGGTGATGAGCCTTATTTGGCTTTGAGCTTTCTCGGTAGTAACAATCGTTTACTTTATCCGCCCAGCACTCAGCTCGATGTGTCACCGGATCTGCGTTTGAGAGTGACACCGGGTGGCATTGAGGCACGGGGAGAGGTGGTCGTTCATGAGGGTGTGTTCGCCTACGAGGAACTGCCTGCGGGCAGTGTTACGTTGTCTGATGACATTGTGGAGGTCGATTATGCCGGCAACTCCCTCGCAGTTGAGAACCCCCTGCGGCTAGATGCCAGTTTGCGCGTGCGCATTAACGATCGGCTGCGCGTGCGCGGCAAGGATTTGAATGTCACCGTAGGCGGCGACCTCTCTCTTCGGCAGGCGCCGGAGCGCCCTCTGCAGCTATTTGGCAATCTGAATATTATCGGTGGGGAGTTTCGCGCCTACGGGCAACGCCTGTTGGTCAGACAGGGGCGCATTGCGTTCACGGGAGTGCCGGAGAATCCCGATCTCAATCTGCGCGCCGAGCGAGAAATCCCGGTCGAGGATGTCCGCGCAGGGGTGACCGTTATCGGGACGTTGGAGCAGCCAGAATTGCGGGTGTACTCAGAGCCAATGATGTCGCAAACCGAAGCACTGTCCTATTTGCTGCGCGGAAGGGGCCTGGATTCCGGCGCAGGAGCCGACGGTACGGCCATGGCCTTGTCACTGGGAACGGGCTTGGTTAACCGCAGCGTGTTGGTAGAGGAGCTGAATAAAGTGCCCGGGTTGCGCAATGTCGAGTTTGGCACCGATGGCTCAGAGGACGATACGGCGGCCACCGTGAGCGGTTATATTGGAGAGCGAATCTATTTGTCTTACGGTGTTGGCCTCTATGAGCCCATCAATGTACTCGCGGCGCGCCTTTACTTGCAGGCGCGCCTCTGGCTGGAAGTGGTGAGCCGCCTGGAAAGCTCCATCGACCTTTACTACAGCTTCGATATCGATTGAAGCTCAGGTTTTGGGCAGAATATACAGCTCTACCCGACGGTTTTGGCTGCGGCCCTGCTCTGTCGTGTTGTCAGCAATAGGCTGATCAAAGGCTACGCCTTGCACCAGTATTCTTGAGCGCGCCACGCCGCGTGTGACGAGATAATCGGCAACACTGCCCGCGCGGCGCTCTGAGAGCGTTTGGTTCATGGCGCGCTGCCCGGTGTTGTCGGTGTGCCCGGTGATACGCAGCGTGGTGTCCGCGTACTTGGAAAGCACCTCGCCTACGGAATTCAGCGCCGGGTAGAAACCACCACGCAGGTTGTATGAGTTGCTTTCAAAGGTGATGCTGCCAGGCATAATCAAGCGAATATTGTCGCCTTCCCGAGCAACCTGCACGCCAGTGCCCTGTAGCTGCTCGCGCAGTTTGGCTTCCTGCACATCCATGTAAGCGCCAATCCCTGCGCCAACAATGCCGCAACCCAATGCCGCGTTGCGGGCGTGTTTACCTGAGTCAATGGCACCGACCAGGCCGCACACAGCTGCTGCGCCTGCGCCATAGGTCGCTGCTTTGCTGGCTTGTTGTTGGCCGGGGTAGGGGTTGGGGCTGCATGCGCTTAGCAGCACGCTCGCAGTGATGGCAGTAACAAAGCTTAATCGCATCAGGTAATCTCCTCGTCCAGTTTGGATGTGACAGCGTAGACACGCTTGTTACGACCTGCAAGCGTGCACAAAGTTGCAGAGCTAATCTTTACACTCATTGAGAGAAATAGATGGATCCATTAACACAGGGCGCACTGGGCGCCGCATTACCGCAAGCGTTTGCCAGCCGGCGCCAAGTGGTAACGGCCGGCTTGCTGGGCTTTTTGTCGGGTATGGCGCCGGATCTGGACGTCCTGATTCGCTCGGCAGCAGATCCCTTGCTGTTTCTGGAATATCACCGCCAGTTCACCCACGCGCTCATTTTTATTCCTTTCGGAGGGCTCATCTGTGCCTTGGTGCTGCACGGCCTGATTGGCCGCAGGGGAGGGCTGCTGTTCTGGCAAAGCTATTTGTTTTGCGTATTGGGCTATGCCACCCATGGCCTGCTGGATGCCTGCACAACCTACGGCACGCTGTTACTCTGGCCGTTCAGTGACCAACGGTTTGCCTGGAATACCATCTCTATCATCGACCCTCTGTTTACTCTGCCGGTGCTGGCGTTGATTGGCTATGCGGCGTTGCGGCGGCGTCCAGCGTTGGCCAGGGCGGCAGTGGTGTGGGTACTGGTGTATCAAGGGCTTGGTGTTTGGCAGCGCGAGCAGGCGGAAGCTTATGGCTGGACGTTGGCCGCGCAACGGGGTCACGAACCGCTGCGCTTGGAGGCAAAGCCAAGCTTCGCCAATATTCTGGTGTGGAAGGTTGTGTATGAAACACAGACCCATTTCCATGTTGATGCGGTGCGTACGTGGCCATCCAAGGTGGCCTACCCTGGCGAGAGTATTCCTCGGCTTGATGTGGCCCGCGATATGCCATGGTTGGTTGGCGAAAGTCAGCAACGCAGGGATATCGAGCGTTTTCGCTGGTTCAGCAACGGCTATGTAGCGCTTGACCCACAGGTGCCGGGGCGGATTATCGATGTACGTTATTCAATGCTGCCCAATGAGATCAACTCACTGTGGAGTATTGAGGTACGCCCGCAAGCCGCTGTTGACGATCACGTAGGCTATACCATGCACCGCAGTGGGGGCCGCGAACAGGCGGGTGTTTTGTGGCGCATGCTGCGTGGAGAGGCACTGTCGAGCGGTGCGCCACACACCGACCTGAGGTCAGGCGCTGAGTACGGCGTTGGCGGCGACTAGAGCCGCGCTCGTATCCGTGTGTAAGCCCTGTTGCTGCAGCGCGGTGGACAGCGCAGTCAGGCAGAGGATGACGTTGTTACGCGTACAGGCCTGGCCCATGAGGCCAATACGCCAGGTTTTCCCCGCCAGTGCGCCGAGGCCCGCGCCAATCTCCAGGTTGAAATCCTGCAGCAGCGCTTGCCGCAGGCGTGCATCGTCTATGCCTTCGGGAATGCATACGGCATTCAGCTGCGGCAGGCGATGCGCCGCTGCAACGGCCATCTTCAGGCCCAAGGCTTCGAGCCCGGCAACCAACGCCTGATGGTGCAGGCGGTGCCGCGCATGAGATGCCTCAAGGCCTTCTTCCTTTAACATCAACAGCGACTCATGCAGCGCATAGAGCAGGTTGATAGGCGCCGTATGATGGTAGGCGCGCTTGCTACTGCCACCCCAATATCCCATCACCAGTTGCATGTCGAGGAACCAGCTCTGGACCTTTTGGCTGCGCTGCTGGATACGTTGCACGGCGAGGGGGCTGAAAGTGACCGGTGATAGGCCCGGAATGCACGACAAGCACTTTTGAGTGCCCGAGTAGACAGCATCTGCGCCCCATTCATCGACTTTGAGCGCTATGCCCGCCAGGCCAGTGACACTGTCCACGATGCTTAATGCGCCGTGTGCAGTCGCCAGAGCGCAAAGTGCCTGCACATCGCTGCGCGTACCGGTGGAGGTTTCAGCATGCACAAACGCCAGTACAGATGCCTCGGGGTGTGCTGCAAAGGCCGCAGCCACCTTGTCCACATCCACGGGCTGGCCCCAATCGTCCTCAACCATGATTGCGGTTGCTCCACAGCGCTCAACGTTTTCCTGCATGCGCCCGCCAAAAACCCCATTGCGGCAAACGATGACCGTGTCGCCGGGTGACACCAGATTAACAAAACAGGCTTCCATCCCTGCCGACCCGGGTGCCGAAATTGGCAGCGTCAACGCATTGCTGGTTTGAAACGCGTACTGTAGAAGTACTTTAACGTCATCCATCAGGTCAACAAACAACGGGTCCAGGTGGCCAATGGTTGGCCGGCCCAACGCGCCCAATACACGCGCCGACACGTCGGAAGGGCCGGGGCCCATCAGTACACGACGAGGAGGAAAAAAACTCTGGTTCATGGGTGGGATCCTTGTGGTCAGCTTGGCCGGCTTTCAGTCTCACGGCGCAATTTTGCCTGCGCGGCGGCGATGCGCGCCACCGGCACACGGAACGGGCTGCAGGACACGTAGTCCAGCCCGAGGTCGTGGAAAAACTGGATCGAGCGCGGGTCGCCGCCATGCTCTCCACACACGCCGTACTTGATGCCGGGCTTGCGGGCGCGGCTTTCTTTCACGGCCATTTCAATCAAACGGCCCACGGCGCGCAGGTCGAGTGAAACGAATGGGTCGCTCTCCACCAGTTTTTTCTCCAGATACATGGGCAGGAATTTGCCCACGTCATCGCGCGAGAAGCCATAGGTCATCTGGGTCAGGTCATTGGTGCCGAAACTCATGAACTCCACTTCCGGGGCCAGTCGATCGGCGCCCAATGCGGCGCGTGGCGTCTCCATCATGGTGCCAATTTTGTACGGTACAGAAATCTTTTTCTCTTTCATCACCGACTGAATGCCGCGATCGATGATCTCACTGATAAGACGGATTTCGCGGACGTTGACCACCAACGGAATCATGATCTCCGGCAAGGGCTTCAGGCCCTCTTCGATCGCGCGTGCCGCGGCGCTGATAATCGCCTTGACCTGCATTTCCGTAATTTCGGGGTAGACGATAGACAAGCGACAACCGCGGAAACCCAGCATCGGGTTCACTTCTTTCAGGTTTTCGGTCATCTCGCGGATTTTCTCCACGGGCTTGTTGATCCGCGCGGCCAGCGCCTGCATGTCGGCGTCATCGTGCGGCAGGAATTCGTGCAGCGGCGGGTCCAGCAGGCGTACCGTTACGGGCAGCCCATCCATCACCCGAAAAAGCGCCAGCATGTCCTCTTCCTGATAGGCCAGCAGGCGTTGCAAGTAGCCTTGCCGCTCTTCTTTGTTTTCAGCGAGGATCATGCCGCGCATTTGGTCGATACGCTCGGCGTCGAAGAACATGTGTTCTGTGCGGCACAATCCGATGCCCTCGGCACCCAGTTCCCGTGCCTTGGCCGCATCCTCCGGGGTCTCAGCATTGGCGCGAACTTTGAGGCGCCGATGTTGGTCGGCCCAGGACAGCAGGATCTGGAAATCTTCACTGCTGCTGGCTTCGGTTTTTGGTACGTCACCCAGCATGACTTCACCCGCGGTGCCGTCCAGCGTAATGACATCGCCGCGGCGCATGACCACGCCGTCATCGGTAGTTGCCGTGCCCTCGGCATAATTAATGGTGAGAGCAGAGCAGCCGGTGATGGCGCAAACGCCCATGCCACGAGCGACTACCGCCGCGTGGGACGTCATGCCGCCAAGTTCGGTGAGAATGCCGGCGGCGACTTTCATGCCGTGAATATCCTCCGGGGTGGTTTCCCGGCGCACCAGAATGACACTGACACCTGTCGCCGCCACGTCAACCGCTTCTTCTGCCGAGAACACCACGCTGCCGGTGGCGCCGCCAGGGCTGGCAGGCAGGCCGGTGGCAATGATCTCGGTTTTTTGTGCAGGGTCGACCATAGGGTGCAGGAAGGATTCCACGTGCTCCGGAGAAACCCGCATCAGGGCCTCACTTTCGGAAATCATGCCTTCGCGCACCATATCTACCGCAATTTTCACCGAGGCTCGTCCGGTGCGTTTGCCACTGCGGGTTTGCAGCATGTAGAGCTTGCCCTCCTGCACGGTAAACTCGAGGTCCTGCATGTCCCGATAGTGTTTTTCCAGCAGGGCCTGGGTCCTGAACAGCTCGTCGTATACGTCTGGAAGCTTAGCCTGCAGTGCTGCAACCGGCAGTGGCGTGCGAATGCCGGCCACCACATCCTCACCTGCTGCGTTGAACAGGAACTCGCCGAAAAAGTCATGCTCCCCGTTGGACGGGTTGCGGGTAAACGCCACACCGGAACCAGATGTGTCGCCAAAGTTGCCGAACACCATGGCCTGTACATTCACCGCCGTGCCCAAGGTTTCCGAGATGTTGTTCATTTCGCGGTACACATAGGCCCTCGGCGTGTGCCAGGACAGGAACACGGCTTCCACGGCCAACTTTAATTGCACAAAGGGGTCTTCCGGGAAATCTACCAGTGTTTTGTAGATGCGGATGATCTCTTGCCAGTCTTCGGCGGTCATTTCGACATCATCGCGCTTGCCATGAGCGGCTTTGTACTGCTCGATCTCGTCTTCGAAGCGTTCGCCGTCGGCCTCGAGCACCACGTCAGCAAACATCTGGATAAAGCGCCGGTAGCAGTCGTAAGCAAAGCGAGGATTACCGGTTTTTTGTGCAAGGCCAGCGGCTATCTCATCATTCAGGCCGAGGTTGAGAATGGTATTCATCATCCCCGGCATGGATACCGGCGCGCCAGAGCGCACAGAAAAGAGCAGGGGGTTTTCGGGGTCACCAAAACGTGCCCCCATCTTCTTCTCAACCAGATCCAGCGCAACCCGGTATTCCTGTTCGAGCAAAGCGGGCAGTTTGTTGCCGGCCTCAAAAAACTCACGGCAGGTTGGCGTGGTGATGATGAATCCGTAGGGTACTGGCAACCCGAGTGTGGTCATCTCACAGAGGTTGGCGCCCTTGCCACCGAGCAGATCGCGGTCGTCTTTACTGCCTTCGTTGAACAGGTATACGCGCTTGGCCATGGGCCCTCCGGCTTGTTAATGGAGTTGCTATGAGTTTTTGCGCGCGAGTATAGCGGAAAAAGGTGAGGGCCGCCCGACTACGGGACGCCCGATCGCGGGCCGCCCGATCGCGGGCCGCCCGCCATTAGTGCCGGGAGGTGCTCAGCCTCTGCGCAGCAACAGATCGCCCAAACGGTCGATTTCTGCAATATCAGCCGTGGCTGGCACCAGGAAGACTTCCTCACAGCCCGCCGCCTGCGCATTGTCCAAAGCTTCCAACACTGCGTCTTCGGAACTGCGGTGCACGGATTCCGCCATCATGGTGGCGATCTCCGGGCCAGCGATTGCAAGGTATTCGTAAACATAATCGTAGAGCCGCTGTGCCCCG
>ERZ887851.2660-NODE-2660-length-13767-cov-96.061041_pt1 | contig 13767 bp, 17 predicted proteins | sample MGYA00521100_ERZ887851 | MGnify/ENA primary metagenome ERZ887851 (study PRJEB32303, sample SAMEA104408602) | aquatic metagenome | biome: Brackish water; feature: Pelagic; material: water | place: Baltic Sea | collected 2014-06-06T16:11:00 | depth 11,444 m ...
CTCACCCTCTTCGAAACCCAGTCCCCGTGTTCGGGGCAAGGAGTGAGCATGATTCGGTTTATCACAAGCGACGAGTTCCTGGCAGGCTGCGCCGTCTTGTGCGTGGCAATGTTGTGGATGAATGTTGTGGTCGAGCGGGACCACAACATTGCTCTGATGTTGGATTGTCAGAACCAGCTGGCAGAATCTCTCGACCGGCACCCGACGGTAGCCGACCTCGACTGGATGGAGGCTCAGTGCGCCGGAGGCGGGCGATGAGCCAGTACATTGTCCGCGTATCCGGAGAGGTATTCAAGTACCCACCAAAGAACAGGAAGTACACTGTCTCAGAAGTTCAAACCGCGGTCGGCGGGAACTACTGCGAGGTCAGGGTTCAGGTTGACGGGGAACAGAAGTCCGCCGTTCTTCTCGAGGATGGCGCTTTGGCGCAAGACGTCAACCATGTCGTCTCAAACATGAAGCTCTTGGAAAGACCCTGGGTTAAGGTTTGGGGGGATGTTCTTATCTGCAACCCCGAAGACCTACCTCCGTCAAAACCACAGGAGTCATAGATGACAATCTCTCAAAGCCCCACTGAAGGGGGTTTCTACGAAAGGCTGCATTGTGCTTCAGGGTTTTCGATTAGCATTCAGGCGGGGGATGGTCATTACTCGACTCCGCGTGGCCCCTCCGCTCTCTACGAAGCCGTGGAGCTCGGTTTCCCCTCTGAAGTTGACTCATCCATCCTCGCTTGGGCAGAAGACAGGGAGAACCCGACCAGCACTGTTTACATGTACGTTCCGGCACAGGTAGTCTTAGACCTCATCAAATCTCACGGAGGCCCCGTCTCTGGGGGTTGCCCCCCTCTTGCCTCTCCCGTACTCCCCTCCCGGTAAAGGATAGACGATCATGCTCACATTCAACGACGGTGTATCGATCCCCACTTCTGGAAACCTTCGCCCCTACCGAGCCCGTGACGGCTGGTATGTGGTTGGGGGCGGATGTTGCATCCCCGTAGAAGATGCAGCCGAAGCCCGACACACGATCGAAAGCATGGCCCGAGACTGGGTTATCGTGACGGACCTTCCTGGTTCTTACGCTGTTCGAACTTGTGAACTCCCCCTCGGTCACGGCTACCGAACTCGACCGGAAGCCGAGCACCGCATCGAGGTTCTGCGAGCCCGCTGGGAGGACGAGTACGAAGGCGACTTCCCCCGCGTGACTATTGAGCCCCGCCTCTGACCACGGCTCCCAGAAAAGAGCTTCGCTGAAACAATACTTCCAGGCTCGCCTGTACGTAATGTAAGTGAAGGGGTGTTCCCCCTCAAAACCCAGCCCGACTGAGTCGGCAAGGAGTTTCGCATGACTCGACACGCTCACCTGATCGCCCACTCTTCTGCTCTCGAGAAGATGATGGCGGGCGACGCCATCATCACCCTCAAAAACGGTGACACGGGAAACCGTGTCACCTACCGTGTCACTGCGCGTGAGGATGCCCGGTTCGAGGTCCGGGTTTTCTCGGGCAGCGACAACGCCCGGAAGGGGCATTACTCGCTCATCGGTGTGATGGCCAAGGGGGGAGCCTGGGCCCCCCGCTCCGGTGCCACCGAGATCAAGGAGCTTCGGGCCAAGATCAAGGCTGGCCCCAAGGGCCACTGGGTGGACGACAAGCCGGGGTTCCTGAACTCCTGCGAGCGTAGCCTCCGCTCCGGTCGGCCGCTGAGCAAGAACCAGGAGTTCCGTTTCAACGGGGCGTGCCGCAAGTACGGGGTGTCCCGCAAGTGGGCCGAAGTTGACTCCGACATGGCTTGGAAGGTTCTGCCCTGGGTGTGGAACCGCGCCCTCCGAGGCTCCATCCCCGAGTCGGTCGAAGTCTGGCACGAGGGAGCTTGCGTCAAGTGCGCGAAGCGGCTCACGGTCCCGGCGAGTATCGAGCTCGGGTACGGACCTGACTGCGCCAAGACGCTGGGCATCCACGGTGAGTGGATGCTGCTCGACAAGAAGCTTGGTCGCGACCTTGTCGCCTACGCTTCTTCTCTGGCCGCAGCCTGAAAGTATACTTCCGGGTTCCCCGGAACGTAATGTAAGTGGAGGGGGAGCCTGCCCCCTCGAAACCCCGTCCCGCTTTTCGGGCAACGGAGTTAAACATGATCCTCTCTTCTGCTTTCTCCATCAACATGCTTCCTACCACAACGGCCTCGAAGGCTGGCTTCCAGCCGCTCTCGGTGGAGGATGCTAAGGCGCTCGTCGCCGAGGCGGGGATCACCCGAAACGCGGTGAACCCCCGCCATGAGAGCACCGCAGTGCTCTCGGAGCACCTCTGCGGGCTACCCGCTGAGGGCGGGTTCCTCTCAATCACCGGAGAGGAGGCCGAGGTTGAAATCCTCGTAATGCTGCCCCCGCGCAGCATGATGTCCCGGAGCGGGACCGAGGTCAGCATCGGCCACCTCGAGGAGTGCCAGTTCTTCCTCGTGACCGTGACCTGAAACTATACTTTTCCCAACCCCTACACGTAATGTATATGAAGGGGGCGGGGGTGTTCCCCGCCCTTCTTCTTCCCCAAGTCCGACTGAGTCGGCAATGGAGTTCCTCATGACTACCCCTTCTTCTGTTTCTTCTGTTGTTGATGCCCGAGTCGAGTGCCGCGCATGCGGCCACCTGGCCTTCGATCTCACCGACCACGTCGCCGAGCACGGCGGGGTCGACGCATACCACGTCGACCACCCCAAGGCCCCCATGGTCTCGGAGGCGCTTCTGAAGCGCCTCCAGGCGACCCGCCCCAAGGCGGTGGCCGAGGCCAACGCCCTTGAGGTCGACCTCATGGGCTTCAAGGTGGCCGTAGACGCGGCGGTCGCGTCTACGGCCTGTTTGCCCCTCCCTACGGGATACCAGTTCCCCACCGAGGGCAAGGCCAAGGACGTCTTCAAGAACGTCCTGCTCTCCTTGCTGAGCGGGAACGGCGTGTTCTTTCACGGCATGCCCGGCACGGGAAAGGACGCCCTGGTCCACGCCTACTCAGCGATGACTCGCCGCCCGGTGGTGATGGTCACCTTCCGCCCGGGGACGGACCTCGCCCCCTGGTTCTACACCCGGAGCATCAGCACCGACGGCACCGGGTGGGAGTTCGGCCACCTTTGGAACGCTCTGACCCAGGGCGTTGAGGGTCGCGATGGAAAGGTTCGCGCCCCCATCGTCCTCCTGAGCGACGTGGACCGCGCCGACTCGGCCCAGGCCGAGTGGTTCCGTATCCTGACTGATTCGATCAGCGGGCGCATCTTGGACCCCCACGGCAAGATGGTCCCGCTTGTCGAAGACAGCTGGGGCCGCAAGCCCCAGTTCGTGTGCACCGCCAACTCGGTGGGCACTGGAGACGACCGTGGCCGTATGGCCTCGGCCAACCCCATGGACGCCAGCATCTTGGACCGGCTCGGTCACAAGTGGGAGGCCGTCTACATGGACTGGAAGGACGAGGGCAGAATCCTCCGCAGCCTCTTCCCCGAGGTGGCCGAGGCCGCGCCCTGGATGTTCGACGGTCAGGCGGGTGTCGACGGCAAGTACGTCGCCGGCGAGCTGGGCATGGCTACGAAGGCGATTCGGGAGGCCGTTGAGAGCGGCGACATCTACGGCGAGCTGACCATGCGCGGTCTGTGCGACATCCTGTCCCACGCCCGGAACCTGCTGAAGTGGCAGTTCAAGGGGAAGGCCCCGGCGAACCTCACCAAGCGAGCCTTCCAGGTGTGGCTTAACGGTCTTGGCGCCGATGACCGCTTCAATGCGGCTCGGGTCATGGACCCCCACGTTGGCTCGGGCGCTTTCGAAAACACCAGCGTGTAGCTTCGACCGGAAGCCGGGTAGTTGACCGCGCGGTCAACTACCCGGCTTCATTCGTTTTGGAACTATACTTTTTTGGGCCTCAAGACGTAATGTAAGTGGAGAGGGCGGGGGTGTTCCCCGTTCTTCTTTTTCCCCCAAGTCTCGCTGAGCGAGCAATGGAGATACCGACATGGCAGTTATCCGCAAGAAGGAAGCAAAGCACACCCTCCCCGGAGCCCGCTGGCGGGCAACCCATCAGCATGCTGTGAACTCTTTGCTGGGAACCCCTGGGTCTCCCAACTACCGCAAGGTCCACTCGAAGGGCAAAGCCTTCTACAACGTGGACAGCTGGCCGCTCCGGGCGTTCCTCGTCAAGCTCACCGAGTGGGCGAAGCTGAACCCTGGCGTCACCCCGCTACGGAGTGACGTAGAGAACTGGGTAGACCGAGCAAATCAAGAGGGGTTGCCCTATTGGCAGGAGCCTCACATCGTGGTCATGATGACCCCGGAAGAGGTCGAGAAGTGGCTCGCCCTCGCCATCACGGGGGGCGACTACCACGAAGCCTTCCACACCCTCTACAGTCGCCGCAAGCCGCTGCGGTACGAGGAGGTCGTAGACGGGGTCCTTGAAATCTGGGACCAGGTCGAGTACGCCCCCGACGCGGGCCTGCACGGCTGGGCTGGCTTGTGCAGGCCGCTGCTTGAGTGGTCGAACCTCATCGAGGACGTCTACATTGAGCGTCGCGGCTGCCGGGAATACCCCGGAACCGCCGTCAGTCTTCCGCACCTTCAGGATCTCATCTTGAAGATGGAGGGCACGGGCCAGGTGGTCAGCGAGCACAAGAGGGCGTCAGTGAACGAAGCCCTTCGAGTGATCAGCTGCGGGTTCCGGGACCTCGGTCTCGGCTACGAAACCGTGACACAGGCGGGGGCTCTCAAGAGCTACCAGGAGCTGAGCCCCGAGGGGTGGGAGTTCGTCACCTCCGGGCCTCTGAAGCCCGTCCTCGACAAGACCATCGCCCTTGCCGACCACAACCCTGGTGCGCTCGGGTGCCTGTGGTTGGCGATGGAGGCCATGGTCGAGATTGTCAAGCTGGTCACCAAGGATCAGGGCGAGGATCAGGGCGAGGATCAGGGCGAAGGCGGCGAAGGCGGCGAAGATATGTACCAGCCCGACAAGGGTGAGGAGCGTGACCCTGACTCCGGCAACTCCAGCAACCGCAAGTTCTGGATGGTCGGGGATTTGGTCGCCATCACTGAGGGGGAGAACCGAGGCAAGAAGGCCGAGGTGACCTGGGCCTCACTTCCCGACCTGGAAGGCAACCAAGAGGTCGAGGTCCGGCTGGTTGAGGAAGACTGAAACTATACTTCCCCCACCCTCGGGACGTAATGTAACTGAAGGGGTGAGAAAGCCTCGCCTCTCTTTTGTAGCTAAAACCCAGTCCCGCTGAGCGGGCAAGGAGACGACATGAGTGTGAACATTCTGGCAAAGTTGGTAGGCGGCCCAATCCGCCTGCCGGGAACCGCTCTTGCAAAATGGCGGAGCGGTGAGGACGGTCAGGAGTCCAAGACTCCCGACGACGTTAGCTCGGACAGCAACGAGTCCGAGGCCGACGAGTCCGAGGCCGACGAGTCCGAGGCTTCCTCTTCCGGGGACGAGGACTCGGACAGCGGCGACTCCGAGGCTTCCGGTGAGGGCAAGGGCGAGGATGCTGATTCTGAGGAAGAGTCCGGAAAGTCCGGCTCCGATTCGGGTGACGATTTGGGTGACGACTCTGAGGACGACTCGGGTGACGGCTCGGGTGGCTCGGACGACGACTCTGAGGACGACTCTGAGGACGAGTCCGGCGGGGCCAGCGGCTCCGACACCGAGGACTCGGACGGTGATTCCGACGGTGATTCCGGGGGCGACTCGTCCGGGGGCGAGGACTCGTCCGGGGGCGAGGACTCGGATGGTGAGGAGGGTGACGCGCCCGGTGAGGGCGAGGACGTCGGCGGGGAGGGTGAGCCCTCTGAGAAAGGATCGGAGCCCAACTCCGGCCAGGAAGCGGCGCTCCAAGACGAGCATTCCCCCGACGCGGGGGGCCGAGGCGCTGATGATGACGGTATGGAGGATTTCGCCAAGAAGCTTCTTGAAGCCTGGGCGAACGATGAGGAGTCCGGCCTCATGACTTCCAACGAGGCGCTTGAGGCGGCGAATGAGGGTGAGGGTGAGGATGATCTTCAGGCGGGAGAATTCCCCTGGAGCCCTGCCTCGACCGACCACGACACGGTCAAGTTCGCCCGGTCGAGCGAAGAGAGCAAGGCTCTGGCTCAGAGAGCCCGCAAGAAGGTCAGGCCCGAAGTTGCTGCGCTCCGCGCTCGTCTCAGGAACAAGTTCCTCCAGGCTCGGACCCCGAAGACCTCCCACGGTGTTCGCCGGGGGCAGGGTCTGAGCGAGCGCCGTCTGGTGAACTCGATGGTCGAGTTGCGTTCGGGTCGACGCCCGACGCGGCCAGACTGGCGAAAGGAAATCCGTCAGGAGTGCAGCCTTTCGGCGGCGGTCATCATCGACCAGAGCGGCTCGATGTCCGCAGAGCTGGTGCGCTGCGCGATGCAGGGTGCCATCGCAATCGCTGAGTCGCTTGACTCCCTTGGTTCTCCCTGCCTCGTGGCGGGTCCTCGGAACGGCGGATACGGGTACAGCTACCAGTCAAGCGGAGAGAACACTTACACCTACGAGAGCGGGGGGTACAAGCTAATCCACCACCGCGAGAGCAACGTCCACATCGACATTTTCAAGGATTGGTCCGAGGGAATGTCTACGGCTCTTCCTCGGTTTGGGAGCTTCTTGTCCTGCGGCTCGACCCCGCTTTCGGACGGGATTCAGTTCGCGCTTCAGGAGCTGAACACTCGAACTGAGACTCACCGTGTGGTCTTCGTCATCACCGACGGGTGCCCTGACGCGAGTGCGGTGGTGACGCACCAGATTCGAGTCGCAGCCGACGCGGGGGTGACCGTCATCGGACTGGGCATCGGTAGCGGTGCCTCCTACGTCCAGGGGATGTTCCCCACCCACGTTTACTCCCCCAGTGTGGAAGGGGTCGCCAAGAAGATCCTCGATGTGCTGGAGGGGATCATGTTCCCGAAGCGGGTCCGCAAGATTGAGACGGGCGCGAAGATCGCGTAGTCCTGCGGCGGGGCGGAGTCGGGGTAGAGTTAGAGTTGTACCTTCGACCTTACTTACGGGGAAACCATGAGAGAGTCCGAGTTCATCGAAATCCTTCTCCAGCAAAACCGGGACACTCTGGCCGAGATTCCCAAGAAGTGGGCCCAGGCCAAAAGGGACCTCGAGCGTGAGATTGACGACCTCATCTCCTCAGCAGGAATCATGCACGAGGTCCAGCGACTTCGAGACCAACTCGAGGCGAACCAAAAAGCCCTACAGAGTCAGGCTGACAAACTTCAGGGTCAGAACGCCCTACTTGAGACTCTTCACACGAAGTTCCACTTGGCGCCGATTCCCGATGGTGTGACTCACATGTACGGGATTGAACTCGCCCCGCTTGACCCCGAAACCCGACTCCGGGTCATGGGGGGTCAAAGCGGTCCTTCATGGGCTGAGACGATTACGGTTCTTGGCGGTGACCCTGAACGCCCTGAATGGGATGGGGCCGAAGACGCGGACTACTCGGAGGAAGAGTTTGAAGAGGAAGAGTTTGATGAGGAAGAGTTTGAAGAGGGACTCTCAGGGGTGGACGAGGAAGGGTGGACGGAAGAGCGAGAGGCACTTCGGCAAGCCATAGCGGACAACCCGGACCTTCCCCCGCGCGAACTTGCTGAGAGGTGGCTCAAAGCCCGTGACGGGCTTGACAAGGCTTCGGACGACTAAGCCCGCCCGGTTTACCGGGCGGTGGGTTTGCGCCCCTTGTGAGGTCTCTTAGAGCCCTCAAACGAAACTATACTTTTTCCAACCCCTACACGTAATGTAAGTGAAGGGGGGCGCTTCCGCCCCTCAAAACCCAGACCGACTGAGTCGGCAACGGAGTGTGACATGGCATTCGAAAACAAGAAAACGGGTGAGATTACTTGGACGGGGTGCGTCCTCGGTGAGCGGGTCGAGAGAGATCAGAGAATCATGAGCGACGTCTACAGCGACTGTTTCTACGCCAGCGTGTGGGACGCTGAGGCGGACGAGGTCCGCGAGATTGGCGTAGGAACCCGGGAGTTTGGCATGGACTTCACTGTGGCCGTCGACGCCACGCCAGAGGTCCGGGCCGCAGTAGCGGACAAGGAAGCCCGCGTTGAGGCGGCTCGCGTGGCCGCTTGGAACGCGGCGGCTCCCGCCCGTGCAGCGGCGGCGGCCAAGGCGGCGGTTCGTGCCGATCGGGATGCGAAGGCGGAGGCTCTCTCCCGCTTCGGTCGCGGAGACCGGGTCCGAACCGTCGCGAAGAGGGGGAGCTCCGCGCCCCCTCTCGGCACGGAGGGGGAGGTAATCTGGACGGGGGAGTCCAAAGAGTACGGGACTCCCCGCGTGGGAATCCTCGACGACCTCGGTGAGAAGCACTGGACTTCCCGGGGGAACGTCCAGCGGGTGCTGGACAACCCTCCGGCCGACGGCGGGTGGGTTGCTTTTCTCCGTGCCGGGGAAGAGGCTGAGGCCAAGTCCGAGCGGGCTGAGCGGGACCGCCGAGAAGAGCTTGAAGGGGAAGCCGCTCGCAAGGGTGAGTGGGTTCGCCTCATCTCTGACCGCACGGTGTTCGGCAAGGTCTTCTGGCGCGGCTGGAAGGGGGCCAGCCTCCGCATCGGGTTCAAGGCCGAAAAGGGTGCAGAGCCCACATGGTGCGGGGTCGAGGAAGTTGAGGTGCTCTCCGGGAACCCGACCCGGAAGACACGAAAGACTACGGTAGTTCGCTCGATGAAGCCCGTGGCACCCGCCTCCCCACTCGCTCTCGAGGTGAAGCTCTCGAGCGTTGCGGCCCTCCCCGAGCCCTTCTGCGGGATTCGGGCGGTGCAGCCCCGAGGTGACGCTTGGGTCGCTCTGGACGAAAGCGGGGCGGTGATCGTGTCTCTTCCCGAGGCGGAGGCGCTTGCCCTCTGCGCCTAATCCCAGAAACCAATCAGAAAATGGAGTGTGACATGACGCGTGAAGATTTCTCCAAGAAGTTCGGGCTCACCCCCGAGCAGGCCGACCGCCTGCGTGATGCTATGGACAGAACTTGGCAAACTATCAGCTATGACTACTTCGGCGCGAACGAGCTTGAGGTGCGGAATGCCTTTGACTCCGAAGCCGAGATGATCTCCGAAGCGACTCTGGATGCAGACCGCATCCGGATGTACGGCGGCCCCGACAACGACAACTTCGACTGGGTCTACAAGACCCCCGACGGAAAGCACCGGAAAAACGTTCTCGGTATGGGTGAGGCTGTCTGGACAATGCGCTGAGCAAAACTATACTTTTGGCCCCTTCAAGACGTAATGTAAGTGGAGGGGGCGAGAACAACCTCGCCCCCCTGAGCGACGACGGCTCTGACGGTCGGGTAGCCTGCGGTGAGCTTACCTCGTTGATAACCGTGGGCATTGGGCGGATGGAAATCGTAACCGGGCGGAGCACGCGACACAGTGCCGTGAGGGTGGAATGCCCTCGCCCCCAAAACCCGTCCGACTGAGTCGGCAAGGAGTCTTCATGACTGAACCTACCAACGACCAGAAGCGCTGCGGCGCTGAGATTGCCCCTCTTATCGAGGGAGCTGACCCTGGTTCCGCCACCCTGCTGAGCCGCATGTTCTTGCAGGGAGCGGACCCACTGTTCATCGCAAAGATGGCCCCGGAGCCCCTGCGCATCCTCGCCAAGCTGGTGGGCATCACCCCTGACGAGGTGATGACTGCCATCGAAAAGGCCCACACGATGGGACCAGGGATCTTCGAGTCTGGCCCTGAGACGGGCTGGAACGGGGAACCCCAGCACTACGAGCCCCACCACGTTGGGGAGGTGGTCTGGCTCATCCTGGCCGGTTGCTCCCATGACAACGAGCACGGCTACACTGATGAGTCTGCCGAGGAGCGGATGCGCCTCGCTTTTGAGCGCGTGATGAAGTTCAGCAACCTGATGCAGAGCATCTGGGTTCTGGCTGGGGAATCTCCGATGTACCCGAAAGAAGGTCGCGCCCTCAGCCCCCGTCAGGTTCTGCTGCTGGAGGCAAAGGCAACCCTCGATTCCTTCCGGGCCAAGACCGAGTTCGAGTGGGACGAGAACGACAACGACTCGGTGCCGACCACTGACGTGGACTGCGGCTTCTACATCGGGTACAAGGAAGGCTTCTCCTGCGTGGCCGTCAAAGCTCCGGGCATGACCTTCTACGGTACCCATGGGGTCCACACTCTGGAAGAGCAGGGGGTCACCGTCGACAAGCAGATTTCCCCGCAGTTCGGCATCATCTTCGACAAGGGTAATGCCGAGTGAGAAACGCGATGGTTTCCCATTCCTGAAACCTATACTTTCAGGAACCCTTGGACGTAATGTAAGTGAAGGGGGCGGGGGTGTTGTTGACCCCGCTCTTCTTCCCCAAGTCCGACTGAGTCGGCAATGGAGTTCTCATGTCCGTCTCTTTCTTCTGCCCCGACGCCCCTACCGCCTCCACACCGTGCGAGTGGTGCGAGGACGCCCGCTCGCAGGGCAAGCGGCGCGATGACTGGCCCTACCTCGACGGCAAGATGGTCCAAGACGAGGCTGTTATCTCCTCGTGGACTGATGTTGAGTGGTCTCGGACCACTTGCTCCCCTTGGTGCAAGGGAAGCAAGGAGACCTCGGTCGCTCCTGAAGCCAACTTCGCCAACGCCAACGCTCGGTCGCTCCTGGCGCTCCTCGGGCTTGACGCCGAGGAACTCTACGGGTCGGCCTCCCCCGAGGAGTGCCGGGAGGTCCTTCAGAAGATCATGCTCCTAACAAACAAGGAGGGAGCGGTCAGCCACCTCGACCGGGAGGCGACCGATGAGCGCCGGACCCGCATCGAAACCGTCGGGGGGATGCCGACCTTCAAGCAGGGTCCCCGGATGATCGGGGTTCCGAACACCTCGGCGGACACGCTTCGCCGAATTGAGTACCTGCGGGAGATCTTCTCCTACGGAGCCTCCAACAACACCCAAGTCTGCTGGGGTTGATACCAACCATATGGCCGTGACGGTCGCCGACGACAACTGACGTTGACCCTTGTGGTTGCAGCCACGGGGTGACGCGCCGACTCTCCCTGCAAGGAGAGGAGTCGTTGGTCTGGGGCTCGATTCCTCAGGCGGTCTTCACTTTCCTGGTCCTGCTCGGATTAATCCGAGCAGGACCAGTTCGTCACCAAACTATACTTTGTTGGCCCTCAAGACGTAATGTATATGGAGGGGGCTTTCCCCGCCTTTCTCCCTACCGAAACCCGGTCCCCGTTCTCGGGGCAAAGGACAAAAATGACTGTTTCCACCAACCTTGTTTGCCACGGCTGCGGCCTCGCCGCAGCCGCCGAGGTCTTCCTCTCCCGCAAAAGCGGGATGGAAGTCGGAGGTGCCCACGGGACCTCCATCCCGGGGTGGTTCTGCCCCCAGTGCTCGTCCCCCCAGCCGAGGCTCGCGTTCGAGCGGCGGTGGTCGGATGACCCTGTGGCCCCGTGGCCCCTTCCTAAGTGGGAAGTGGTCGCGACCAGCCAGGGGCTGGCCATCCGAGCCGGCAACCTGACGAGCCCGATGTGCTCGGTCCACCAACTGAGCGGGGCTCCCGCCTCGCTCCTTATCGCAGGGGAAAGCGGAACCTTCGCGGATTTCTCCGCGAAGGTGCGGGCGGAAGCTGATGGGAGAGCTCGTGCCTTCCACTCCGAGGTGAAGGCTTGGCACGCCGAGAACCCCCGTCCCCGCGTGGGGGCCTCGGAGGAGGGCGTTGCCTGGCAGAAGGCTCTCGTCGTCCGGCAGGATGAGCTGCGCCAAGCTCACGGCGTTGGCCCCCACTTCAAGGAAACGTCTTGGGACGGCGCCACCCTCGAGCGCGAAGCCCGCATTTCTCGAACCGCCTGACCACAACCAGGGAAAACCATGTTCAGCAAGTACACGATAAAACCCGAGCACGGGGTTACCATTCCGGGCCTTGGTGCGGTTACCGGGGAGTTCACCATGTTCGAGGGTTCGGGAGGCTCATGGTACGAGCCACCCGAACCCCCCCACCTCGAAGACTTCGAGGCCATCACCGCCAGCGGCCAGACCGTCAACCTCAGCGATCTCGAAGACGAAATCCTCGACGCTCTGGAGGGAACCCTCTACGGTATCGCGGAAAAGGCTTGGAGTGCTGAGGCTCTTGAACGTGCCGCCGACACCGAAGCCTACGCTCAGGAGTGTTTGGACTTCGAGTTCCCCCCGTTCTAATACGGGGAACGAAACTATACTTTTCCCAACCCCTACACGTAATGTAAGTGGAGGGGGCGGGGGTGTTCCCCGCCCCTACCGACAACCAAGTCCGGCTGAGCCGGCAATGGAGTTCGACATGACTGTTTCCACCAACGCTAACTGCATCGCTATCGCTGAAACCCTCGAAGGTGCCCGCTGGGGCACGTTCTCCGGCATCATCCAGCGCCTCAAGGGGTTTGAGCGCGGGCGGGGTGCCGGAAAGCTCCGGTATGCGGATGCCCTTGTCCACGACGTGATCGTGACCGGATTTTCCTACCGGAAGCTGAAGGCCCGCGACCTCCTGAAGCTGGAGGCCATCACCGACTCTGACCTGCAGGCTCTCGTCAGCGGAGCCCACGAGGCCTACGACAACCCCCGTCTCAAGACGGCGGCTCTGGTCGGCCTCACCATCGACGACTACCGCTTGGCGCTTGCCGAGCTGATCGACTCCTGCAAGAAGTCGATCGCGGGCACGAACACCGCGACACACGATGACGTGTTCGAGCCTCTGGTCGTGTCCGGCCTGAAGGTGCCCGGTGCTCGGGTGTACGTCGGCCCGTCCAGCACCTCGACGAAGAAGCCCGCTTCGAAGCCGGGTACGGTGTACCTGAGCGGTCTCCGGGTTGGCCGGAAGGTTCTGGAAGAGCCCGCCAACGGCTGGGGTCCAAAGGGCAAGAGCGGCGTCAAGGCTACGGCCAAGCGCCTGGTTGCCAAGCTCGCGGTCCTGCCTTCGAGCCGGTACGTGTCGTACCGGCTCGACCCCGAAAGCGGGTACATCCTGAACCTCGGCGGTCAGGCGGCGGTGGCCGCTGACAAGGACGGTATGTCCTGCCGTCCCGATGTGATCGCTGAGGTCAAGCTGGCTCTGGCAAGCTAAGTAGATTTTTTGCTCGGGGAAACTATACTTCCCCGAGCACCAAAACGTAATGTATATGAGGGGGGCGTTCTTGCCCCCCTCACCAAACCCAGTGCCCTTATGGGCCAAGGAGTTCTCATGAACATCGAATCTGCAATCTCTACCCTGGCTTCCCAGGGCCTCCATCCGGTCCACCTGGCGTCCTGCCGGGCGCTTTCGGAGGCGCTTTCGGAGGCGGGTGCCGTAACCGCCAATGAGGCGGGTGACATCATCCGCAAGGCGGAGGGCATCACCCGGCTCGGGAAGACGAGGCACCGCAAAGTCCTGAGCGCGGGGGTCAGCGTCGGCCTCTGGAAGACGAGCGAAGATGAACTCGGAATCGAACGCACACTTCCCGTTGGCGACGGGGTCCCCGGGTTCATCGTCGCTATCCGGCGGGGGTCCCGCATCGAAGTCCCCCAACTCGGGAAGTCCGAGCTCGGCTTCTACGAGGGTGACCCGGAGCTGCGGGAGCTGGCCCTTGCAAGCTCCTCCTGCTTCGGCGGCTACGTCGCCGGGAACAAGGAGTGCGGGGCTTGCCCCCTTCGGGGATTCTGCGCCGAGACCCTCAAGAGCCGTATCTCGGCCGAAGCTTCGGTGATGGCGCGCGAGTTGGCTGAGGCGATCTCCCGCGCCGAGGCTGAGGCCGACACCCCCGCCGACACCCCCGCCGACACCCCCGCCGA
>ERZ887851.2664-NODE-2664-length-13759-cov-36.808888_pt1 | contig 13759 bp, 12 predicted proteins | sample MGYA00521100_ERZ887851 | MGnify/ENA primary metagenome ERZ887851 (study PRJEB32303, sample SAMEA104408602) | aquatic metagenome | biome: Brackish water; feature: Pelagic; material: water | place: Baltic Sea | collected 2014-06-06T16:11:00 | depth 11,444 m ...
TGCAGGTCACTTATCAGAAAACACTTGGCAGGCGTGTCGCCTGATGGAAATCTTGCTTATCGACATATTTGACAAGCCGCACGGGATCATCATCTTCCAGTTGCTGGCGGCGACAAGATTTACAATCTATCTATCATTGGTTGCCTTTAGCGGCGGCGGTATCGTCGCGTCAATGATTACGTTTCTGACGATTTCGCATCGCCCTATGGTGCGGAAATTCGCCCAGGCCTATATCTGGTTTTTCCAATCTATCCCGCTTTTAATGCTGTTATTTTTAACCGGATTGGGTGTGCCGCGTTTGCTTGGCCTTGACGTTAATCCGTGGACTGCGGCCAGCATCTCACTTGTACTTTTCACTTCGGCTTATCTTGCTGAAGTCTGGCGGGGGGCCATCGCCGCAGTACCATCGGGGCAATGGGAAGCAGGTTTTGCGCTAAATATCGGTTTTGTCTCGACCCTGAAAAAGATAATCCTGCCGCAGGCCATTCGGTATGGACTGGCGCCAACCGTTGGTTTTCTGGTGCAAATCATCAAAGGAACTTCCTTGGCCTATATCATAGGCTTTAGCGATCTGATGCTGACCGGAAAACGGTGGGCTAATGCGCCGGTTCTGGGGTCTGAATCCTTTATTATTTTTCCCCTGATGGCGGTCATTTATTTTTGCATTTGTTACCCGCTTGCAATGCTGGCGCGCCGGTTGGAGGCCGAAGATTTAGCCAAAATCTAAACATTTTTGATATTTAATTCGAAAGGAAAGAGCATGAAAAATCTATTGAAACTTGTAAAATCCGTATTGATCATTGTCGGTTTGACAGGCACTGCAAATGCGGCAGATTTGTCTGAAATATTATCATCTGGTGTCGTAAAAATTGCCGTTCCAGAGTCATTTCCACCATTTGGATCAGTCGGCGCTTCTGGCGCGCATGAGGGCTATGATGTCGATGTTGCCAAGCTGATTGCCAAGGATCTGGGGGGCAAGCTTGAGCTAGTGCCCGTTGTCTCAAAACAACGCATTCCCTTTCTTGAGACCGATCGCGTTGATCTTGTCATCTCAACAATGGGCGCCAACCCAACAAGAGCCAAGTCGATCAATTTCTCCAGTGCCTATGCGCCGTTCTATTCTGGCGTTTTTGCGGCCTCGACGCTGAATATCATGTCGCCTGCTGATCTGTCTGGGATGACCGTTGGCGTGACCAGTGGAAGCCTTGAGGATCTTGAAATTACCAAGGCGGCTCCATCAGATGCCAAGATTTTCAGATTTGGCGATAACGCAGCGACGCTAAGCGCCTATACATCGGGGCAAGTGCAGGTTCTTGTGACCGGTAATACGGCTGCCGCATCATTGACCGAATCAAACCCACAGCTTGATCTGGAAAGAAAATATATTGTCAAAGACAGCCCATGTTTTATTGGCGTCAAAAAAGGCAATGACGATTTGTTACGTTGGGTCAATGTTTTCATTCTTCATAAAAAGCTGGGGGGAAACCTAAACGAGATTTCGCAGAAATGGCTTGGGCAGGATTTACCAGATATGCCGTCATTGTAATTGATCATTTGTGAAATCTATCGACTGGCAAAAGGTCATGATTTGACCTTTTGCATTCCAGTCTAAAGGCAAAACAAAACACCAACGAGGTTGGACATCATGTATCAAACAGACGAAAACCTCGTTGTACATATGCAACAGGTGAATAAATGGTTTGGCGAATTCCACGCGATTAAAGACATTGACCTTTCCGTCTATGAAGGCGAGAGGATCGTTATTTGCGGGCCGTCAGGATCAGGCAAATCAACTTTGATCAGATGCCTGAACGGTCTTGAAAAACATCAATCCGGCACGATTGATGTTCATGGCACCAGGCTTGGTGATGATGCTGAATCGGTCAGGCAAATCCGCGAAAATGTCGGCATGGTTTTCCAACAGTTTAATTTGTTTCCGCATCTTACCGTTTTGGAAAATTGTATTTTGGCGCCAATGACAAATTTGCGGCTTAGCGAAACCGACGCCTCAAAACTAGCCATGCGTTTCCTTGAAAGGGTGCAGATCCCAGATCAGGCCAACAAGCTTCCATGACAGCTATCCGGCGGGCAGCAACAACGCGTTGCAATTGCGCGGGCGCTATGTATGCAACCGCGCCTGATGCTGTTTGACGAGCCGACATCATCACTTGATCCCGAAATGATTAAGGAAGTGCTGGACACAATGGTAGCGCTCGCCAATGAGGGAATGAGCATGATTTGTGTGACCCATGAGCTGAATTTTGCCAAGCGTGTGGCGCATCGCATTATCTTCATGGATGAAGGGCGCATTGTCGAAGAACAGCCGCCAGATGATTTTTTTGCAAGCCCGAAGACGGATAGGGCAAAGCTGTTTTTAAGCCAAATTCTCGATCATTAGATTGGATCGCCAGATAAGAGTTGAAGATAAGAGCCAAATATAAGACGGGCTTATCCGGCCCTTCAGATGGACCCCGAACATCGTCTCGCTTGCAGCAGCAGTAAAGCCACCCTACCGCGTCTTGTCTTGTGATTTCATCAATTGAAGCATGATCAGCTTGAGAATCAACCGGCCAGCGCCAATCATCGAAATCTGGTTCAGATCATTTTTTGGCGCCAGCTCAACCAGATTCAACCCCACGATCTGTCCCTTTGCCGCCAACGCCTCGAACAGCTCGATGATATGCCACCACATCAGCCCGCCTGGTGCGAGCGCAACCGTTCCAGGCATCACCGATGGGTCAAGCCCATCAACATCCAATGTCACAAAAAACCTGCCCGATGCTGGCAGTGCGGCAATCACGGGTGCCATGCCATGCCGGTGAATATCCTGTGCCAGATGAATCTGTGCACCCCATTTACGCGCCATGTCAATTTCCGGCTGTTGTGCGCTGCCAAATGAACGGATACCAATCTGGTGAATGGCGGTGATATGCTCTTGTTCGGCGGCGCGGCGCATGGGACTGGAATAGCCATCATGAATGCCATAGCGCTCATCGCGCCAGTCCAAATGCGCGTCAATTTGAATCAAGGTGACATCTGACAGAGCATCAAGCCCCCTTATCACCGGATTGGTCACGCCATCGTCACCACCAATGCTTATAGGCAGAATGCCGCGTTGAACCGCAAAGCGAACGGCATTTTCGGCGGCGTCGTAATGCTGCTGAACATCACTGCCTTCAAGCGGAATATCGCCGCCATCGACAATTGTAAAATCATCCAAACAGACAGCGCGCTGGTAATCGGCATCAAGCGATCGACCATCAAGCAGAATCCGCGGGCTTGCCGCGCGCAAGGCGGCGGGGGCAGTCGATTGGTTATTGGGAAATTGATCGGCAAGATAGGGCTTGCCATGTGGCACACCAAAAATAACCGCCTCGGCTTGCAGATCTTGCCAATCGGTAACGACAGGAAGATTCACAAAGCTGTTCGCGGCGGGCGGATTGGTTTTGGGAATTGTTAGCGTCATGATGATGTGATGCTTTGTCCTAGAGGGCGGTGTGGCAATGGCCGGACATAGATAGGGATAACACCACCACCCCCGGCAAGAGCTTTCATATGATTAGCTAACCATAATCTCATAAAAAAATCACAAAGAATGCAGTAATGCAAAAACCAGGCTTTTCATTTCCGCATTTCAGTCTAGCATTATTTTGTCACATGCATTCCCGAAACGCGCCGCATAATATGTCTTTATAAAGGATAGAAATCATGACTGGCATTTCTGCTGATCCCTATTGGTGGCAAGCGGCACCGCCGCAAGATTTTCACATTGATAGTTGGCCAGAACGTGCCGACGTGGTGATCATTGGCGGCGGCTATACCGGATTTGGCGCGGCCATCCCGCTTGCACGCGCCGGTCTTGATGTTGTGATTCTCGAACGCGATCAAATTGGGTCAGGCGCCTCAACGCGCAATGGCGGCATCACCAGCGGCAATCTGCGCCTGTCTTTCGACGATCTGGCCAAAAGATTTGGTGCCGATAAAGCCACAGCTTTTTACCAAGAAGCCAAAGCGGCACGGGCTGATCTGGCGCAGTTCATCACCAGCGAAAAGATTGATTGCGACCTGCAACAATGCGGGCGTCTGGTTGGTGCCTTGCGTCAAGAATCGCTTGATAGCATGAAACGTGATGCTGACAGGCTGACCAAATTGTTTGATATTGATGCGACGGTTTATGATCGGGCCAGCCTTCCTGATTATATTGATACGTCGCGCTATTGTGGCGGCATGATGCGCGACGATATTGGCGGCATTCACCCAGCAAAATTATTGGCTGGCATGTGCAAGATTGCGCGTGCGGCTTCGGTCAAAATTGCAACCCAGACAAAGATGGTTGCGGTAAGCCAGCAAAGCACATCATCACCAACCGCCGAATTTCGTGTTGAGACCAGCCGCGGCGTAATCCATGCCGGTCATGTTATCAGCGCCACAAATGCCTATACAGATGCAGGCCAGCCATGGCTGCGCCGCCGTCTCGTTCCGGTGATTTCCGAAATGATTGCCACCGAAGAGCTTGGCGAGAATATGGTTCGAAGCTTGATGCCCGGGTTAAATATGTATGGCGAAGCTATGCAGCTTGGACATTATTACCGACCATCGCCCGATGGAAAACGCATCTTGCTAGGGGGGCGCCGCATGAGTTCCGATCCGGCCAAGGCGCGCAAACGTCTTGTCGGGGGATTGACGTCAATCTTTCCCCAGCTTGCCGATATCGCCATCTCAAATCATTGGTTCGGTTTTGTTGCTTTTCCATTTGACCAGCTGCCAAAATTGGCGGTCCATGATGGGGTTATTTACCCATCTGGCTATTGCGGTTCAGGAACGGTTTGGGCGCGCTGGCTGGGCCAGAAAGCAGCACATATGGTGCTTGGTGATCTTGATGGCAGCGCATTTCAGGGCGTCCCCTTTCGCACGATGCCGTTTTATTCTGGCGATCCGTGGTTCTTGCCTCTGGCAATGGGGCTTTATGCCATTCAGGATAAATTCACAACAACGTCAAAATAACCATGCCTTATTGCCCAGCCTGATAACGCAGCTTTTACGCCTAGCGGCGGGCGGCATCATCCGGCGATACAGCAAAACGGCGCGGTGAAAACGGCGCCAGATTAACCCGCGTTTGCCGCGCCATAGCCAGATCTGCCAAAGCTTCGCCAACAGCTGGGCCAAGCTGAAACCCGTGTGCCGAAAACCCAAAACCATGAATAATGCCTGATTGGCTGCCATTGCCGATAATCGGCAAATCATCGCTTGTATAGCCTTCGATTCCAGCCCATGACCGTAAAATAGAAACATCACGCAAATGCGGAAAGACGCGACCTGCCGTCATCACAAAGCTGCTTAAACCAGCAGGAACTATTTGCGTCAAATTGCGCGCCGCATTTGCCACACCACGCTTGCCACCGCCAATAACCATTGACCCGTTATCAAGCTGTTTAAATGACAAAGTGCCCCCCATGACCCCGACAACCGATTGCAAAAACATCGGCTGACGATCGGTGATGACAAGCATTGGCGCATGCGCCTCGATTGGTAAAATATCGCCAGTCATTTTGGCAATTTGTGCACCCCATGCGCCAGCACAATTCACCACAATATCAGTTTCGATCATGCCAGCATCAGTTGTCACTTGCCAATGTTCGCCATGTCTATTTATTGATGTAACGGTCACCGGCGTCCGGAATTCGGCACCAAGCGCCACCGCCTTATCATGAAAAGCGCGGGTGATTTTCCACGGCAAGGCCCATCCATCGCCTTCAACCAGAACGCCACCAAGAACCGATTTTGTCAGATGGGGGATACGGCAAAGCAGCTGGTCACGATCAACCCATATTTCATGTTGAAATCCGGCCTTATGCAATTGCTGTATGCGCCGAGACGCAAGATCAGCCCCCGCATCATCAAGCGCAACCTTGACATAAAATTGCCGGTGAAACCCCTTATCAATATCAAGCAATTGATCAATCTGGTTCCACCAATCCATCGACGCAAGTGACAAGGGAATTTCCGCAATATCGCGCCCAAGGCGACGAACCCCACCGGCATTGACCCCTGACGCATGACGTCCAACATGATCTTTTTCCAAAACAATAACGGGCTGGCCGCGCTGGCTCATAAAAAATGCTGTTGCACAGCCTTGAATGCCCGCGCCAATAATGACAACCGGCCGTGTCGCAGCCGTTCCAGCTCGTCTCGTTCCAGCTAGTCTGGCCATGGCCCCTCAAGGCTGGCAAGCTCGGCAAGGGTGATTGGCTTTACGGGCGGACGAAGCCGATAATAACCGGTTTCGGCCATTGATTGGCCGGTATGGGAAGCAATCATTTCTTGAACGACCAATCCGCAACTACGCCCCTGACACCGCCCCATCCCAGCGCGGCAAAAGGCTTTTAGCTGGTTTGGGCCGCTGGCACCGCTGGCAAGCGCCGCATTGATATCGGCTTTGCTAACAGCCTCACAACGACAGATGATTGTGTCGTCATCCTGCGCCAGCCGGAAATGAACAGGCGGTAAATAAAGCCGGTCAAGAAACGGACGAATGCTCAGATAGTGGAGATGCCGCAATTTATAATATAGCTGTGTCAGAAAACGCGGCTTGCCACAGCGCGCGACAATCGCGCTTGCCGCTAATCGTCCGGCAATGGCGGCTGCCTTGGCACCACCAATACCGCCGCCATCACCAGCAATGTAAATCTGTTCATCAGATGATTTTCCAGTGACATCCGTTACTGGCCGCCAGCAATGCGCCTGATGATCCCATTGATGATCAAGCCCAGTTGCCATTGTCAGATTTACATTCGGCACAACGCCCTGATGCAAAAATATATGGTTTGAATCTATATCAATTTTGCCCCCTGATGACAGGGTACAAGACACCCCTTGGGCCTGCGACTGTCCGGTGATTTCAACCGCGCTTACATGTTTGATAACCTCGGTGTTCTGGCGGATATCACGAAGCCATTTCCGCCCCATCGCCAACATATCGGGCTGCAGCAATGCCAAAGGCGCAAATGGAATAGCCGACCGCCATTGTTCGGCACCGGTAATGTCAATAACCGCCCGAACCGCCAGCCCCGCTTTGATATATTGCCATACGGTTAGATATAGCAGCGGGCCAGACCCAACAAACACCGCGTCATCAGCCCCAAGCGCCGCCTGTTTTAACAATGTTTGCGCGCCGCCAACGCTCATCACACCAGGCAATGTCCAGCCCCGAACCGGCATTGGGCGCTCAATGGCGCCAGTGGCAATGATGATGTAATCGGCCGTAATCAACTCGGCTTTGCCCCGCGAGACAAGGGCGATTTCATGCGTATCGGTAATTTGCCAAACCGTGCAATCAGGGCGGTAAAGGGCACCACAATCGGCAAAGCTTTGACCAAGCTTTGCGCCTTCATAATAGCTTTTGCCAAGATAGGCAGGTAATGTTTCCCGGTTGGCTTGTAAATGCCGATAAACCTGACCACCACTATCTTTTTGGTCATCAATGACAATCGTCTCAAGACCGGCCTTTGTCGTTGTCAGAGCCGCCGCCATGCCTGCGGGTCCAGCGCCGATGATGGCAATTTGAAAATGCTGATTTGCCATCTTTTATCCTGATGCCTTGCCAGCGCTATCGGGCGCGCTTTGACGGTGAATGGTCATGCCATCGCGAACAATGATCTGGCAGGCTTGTTGATTAGGCCTGCCGTCAATTTCGACAAGACATTCAAAACAAACACCCATCATGCAATAGGGGCCACGGGGGTCATTTTTTACAGCAGTGCGGAATTGAGTCTTACCAGCACGCAATAATGCCGCGGCAAGATTATCACCATCAAAAGCGGTTATCGCTTCACCGTCAAAGTGAAGATGAACAATTTTACCATTTTCCGGCATTGTCGATTTAAACATTGAACCGCCTTTGGGAAAACCCATCAAGCTCTTGGCCTAATCCGGCCTCGGCAATATAACCCGCAAGATCAAATGCATGTGCTGCCGATAATGTTACACCGCTATGGCAAGATATGGCAAAAGCACCGGGCATGGTTTCAGATTGATCATAAATCGGATAGCCGTCCTTTGACATCACCCGAAGCGCGGCCCAGCTTCGCACAACCCCAACATCTGCCAAGGCTGGCAGAGTCGCCAGCGCACGATCGGCAATCCCGCTAACAATATCGGGGCGAACGCTGGTTTCAAATCCGACATCCTCATGGCTGTCACCAATCATCAACCCGCCTTCGTCGGTTTGCCGCAAAAGCAATGTTGGCAATGGCATTTGCTGATCAAGCTTTTCAGTAACAACAATCTGACCCTTTTGCGGCTTAAGCGATTGCTGCAGACCAACCATCGGGGCAAGCTCGGCATTGGCAAGACCCGCCGCCAGAACAATCCTTTGACATTCAAAATCACCTTTTGCTGTGCCAACGCGGATGCTGCTGCCTATTTTATCAATTTTGCGAACGGCTGCATTGGCAAGGCAAACACCACCATTTCTGATCAAACCGGTTTGCAATGCCCGCATCAGGTAAAGCGGATTCACATGCCCATCATGCGGACAATAGGCCGCTCCGACAACTTTGGGGCCAATGCCGGGCATGATCTCTTTCAGCGCAGCGCGGTCAAGCATTTCAAACTGGAAACGACCATTTTGATGTGCGCGAAGATGATCCAGCTTTTCATATCTTTGCTGCATTTCGGCCTCGCTAAGGCATATGCTAAGACCGCCATCTTGATGAAGACCCAATGCTGGGCCGCCGGTTTCTTGCAACTCCTCAGCCAGCTTTGGCCATAGCTCGGATGATCGCATTGTCCAATCGGCATAGGGCGGAAAATAGGCACCCTTGCCCTGCACCCAGACCAGCCCAAAATTACCGCGTGCCGCCCGCAAGGCGGTATCTTCAGCATCAAGCAACAGCACTGACAGGCCGCGGCGCGACAGTCCATAACCGATCGCAAGACCGATCAAACCACCACCAGCAACAATCGCATCAAAATTGGATTTTGCGATTTCTGTCATTGGAACCGCGTGATGCGATAAGGTGACAGCGTTTCGCGATCTATACGCTTGGTGATATAATCGGCGATTATCTCGCTGGTACCTGGCGCCATGCCCAATCCATAATGCGAATGCCCAAAAGCAGCGATAATATTCTTCACACCCGGAATCTCGCCAAGACAGGGAAGGCTGTCAGGAAAGCTGGGACGCGACCCCATCCATTCATCCGGATCGGCACAGTTTAATTGCGGGAAGAGCCTTTTGGCTTGATCGGCAAAACGCCGCGCACGCGCATAATTTGGCGCGGCTTCAAGACCAGCAAATTCAGCCGTGCCAGCAACCCTGACACCAGCCTGCATCAAGCTGGCGACATATTTCTGATCGGCATCCATAACCGAATGATTGATCGTAATGCCCGGATTGCGTAACACGAGATGATAGCCACGTTCGGCCTCCAGCGGCAGCTTAATGCCAAAGCGCTTGAGCAACTGACATGACCATACCCCTGCTGCCAAAACGATTTTTCCGGCATTAAACACACCCTGATCAGTGACCAGCTGGCAGCCATAACCCTGATCGGGATGGATTTCGCGAACTTTTGTTTGAATGTGTTCGGCGCCTTTTGCCAATGCCTTTTCCGCCAATGCAATTCCGATCCCCGCAGGGTCACTTGCACGCCCCTGCTGTTTGATCAGAATGGCAGCCGCAAAATCATCAGCAATATGCGGTTCGATTTCCTGCAATGCCTGTTTATCAATCAGCTCGATTGGCACTTGGCGCGCTTGGCGCAATTGCCAACCAAGGTGATCAAGAGACGCCGCTTTCGGATCGCGATAGACATGAACATACATGGAATCGCGAACCAATTGTTCTTGCCCCGTTCCGGCAAGCCGTTTTTTATAGGCGGCGACACTACCCTTGCTTAAGCGGAACAAGCCATCGGCAACCGGGTCAAGCCGCTCGGATCGTCCAGCCGCAAGAAACCGCAAAACCCATGGCAATAGTTTTGGCAAATGCCCAAGGCGGATTGAAACCGGCCCTTCGGGGTCAATCAGCCAGCGCGGAACCTGTTTCCACAAGCCCGGCATTGATTGCGGAACACAAGTCCAAGGCGAGATGACACCAGCATTACCATAGCTGGTTTTGCTACAGACCGGCGCAGGGTCAAAAATCGTAACCCTCATGCCGCGTTCGGCAAGTTCAAGCGCGGTACAAACGCCAATAATGCCCGCCCCAACGACAGCAACATCAATCCTGCTGTCCGGCAGTGTCATTTGTCCTGTTCCACTTCATGCCGATCGCCGCGTGATGATGGCGCCGATATCACCAGAAACCGGATTTCGTCGTCCGTCTGATTAACAATTGCATGACCGGTTTTAGGCGGGATATGCAAGGCCATGCCTGTGTCAATTTCAACATGCCGGCCATCAGCAAACTGCATCACAGCGCACCCCGCCAGCATGTAGAAACATTGTGCCGCTTGATTGTGATAATGATGTTTTTCGCCGCAACGCGGTGCGAGCGTTTCTTCAATCACAAGCAAACCTTCGGTCTCGACGAGTCGCCAGCCAACACCGCCATCACCCCATTTATAAGCCTTTTGTGTGTCGCGCGATGCCGGATGCATCAGGTCACTCCTGGTTGCGACTCCCGGATATAATAGCGTGCATAAATTTGCCACACCAAAACCGGCGATGCAAAGATGAGTGAGTAAAGAGCCGCGGTCCCACTTGGCGAAACCAAAAGCAAACCAGCCAATGCAAATATTACACGGCTAGGCCCGTTCATTGAAACCAGCAAATAGCCAGCGACCGATGCGGAAATCATAAACACACCCAAAGCACATGTTATGGTTGTCTGGAAAAATTCGGCATAGGTGAAATAATCATCAAGAACAATCAACATTGCCGGTGAATAGACAAACACCATTGGGACGAGCAGCTTGCCAATCCCCAAGGAAAAGGCCGATAGCCCCGTTTTGAACGGGTTCGCGCCAGCAATGCCGGCCGCCGCATAGGCCGAGGCGCAAACGGGCGGCGTTATTTCGGAAATCACACCGTAATATAAAACGAACAGATGCGATGCGAGCGGCGGAACACCAAGGCCTGCCAAGGCTGGCTGGGCCACAGTTGCCAACATCACATAAAGCGCGGTTGTCGGCAGGCCTGCCCCCATAAGGATACAAGTGACCGCAATCAATATCAGCGAAATAAACAGCGTGATATCATCCAATGAAAAATCAATCAGCGGAATATAGCTAAACCAGCCTTGAATTGCTTCGCCCATGCCAAGCGCACTATTGGTCACCATAAACCCTAAGCGAAAGCCAAGGCCGGTAGCATTCACCACACCAACAACGATGCCAATCGCCGCACAAACCGCGCCAACCGACAAGGCGTATTTCACCCCTTGCGATGCCCCTGCCAGCAAATCTCCAACGCCGATACGGTGGTTCGGATTGATAAAGCCAACAACCAGAATGGCGGTGATGCCCCAAAATGCTGCCATATGCGGTGAATAGCCCGAAAACAAAACATAAATCAGCACAACAAGCGGAATGGCGGTCATCCAGCCTTGCTTGAGCACGCCAATGAATTTCGGTATCTGATCGGCGTTGAGACCTTTGAGGCCTAATTTTTTTGCCTTGAAATGAACAATCGACAGCACCCCGATATAATGCATGGCCGCAGGAACAGCGGCAGCAATGACCACCGTGCTGTAGGAAATTTCCAAAAACTCGGCGAGAACAAAGGCAGCTGCTCCCATGATTGGTGGGGTTATTTGCCCGCCAGCACTCGCCGCCGCCTCAACACCCCCGGCGAAATGCCCCGGATAACCGCTTTTTTTCATATTCGGAATGGTCAGCGATCCAGTCGATACGGTATTGGCAATTGATGATCCTGAAATGGTGCCAAACAAGGCCGAAGATACAACCGAAACCTTGGCCAGGCCGCCTGTATATCTGCCCGCAACCACCGTGGCCAAATCGACAAAAAACTGCCCAAGACCAATGCGTTGCGCCAACACGCCAAACAGCACAAAATGAAACACCACCGTTGAGACAATCCACAATGTCACCCCATAGATTCCAAGATCAGGGAAATACATGTTATTGACAAAAAGTGACCAGCTTAATCCTGGATGTTTGAGAATTTGAACGGGAATTGATTGGCCGAAAATAGCGTAGGCCGTGAACAACAGAATGATGATTGGCACGATAATGCCAATCGTACGGCGCACCGCTTCAAGCAGCACCACAATCAGAACCGTCCCGAAAAACACGTCGATTGGCAAGGGAACACCCATGCGCAAAACCTGCTCGGGAACAACCAGACTCAATCCCAAAAAGTTAAATTCAAATCCGTACCAGCTAAAGCCGACATATAGCGATGCTGTCACACCAGCGATCATCAACAGCCAGTCATAAATCGGTACGCCTGAAAAGCTCCACCAAGGCTGGGCATCTAACGATTGTTGCCGAAGGCGCTTTGTGGCTGGAAAGGAAATAAAGATCAAAATAAGAACGCCGGACATATGGGCGCCCATATGCCAGTAATCAACTGGCACGCCAATGCCCGATGTGACGTAGTGATAAAGTGCAAAAATAATACTGAAAAAGAAAACAAATTTAGCAAGCCATGCGCCAATCGGCCGTGTGGCTAGCGAATCATCATATTGGCTCTCAAGAGAGAGGGCGCGCTCAAGACTAAATTTTTCCATGACTTTATTCCCCTGATTGAGCCGCGGTATTTACGATATGAATTTGTTAGGGCGGCACATGACCGCCCTAACAAAGAATGTGAGATTACATTAAGCCGGCTTCTTTATAGAAACGCTCGGCACCAGGGTGCAATGGAATCAAAACGCCTTTTAGCGCTGTTGCTTTCTGGATGGCTTTGCCTTTTGGATGACCTTTATCAAGAAGCTTGCGGGTATTGTCGTTCCACAATGCTTTTGTGATGTCATAGATAAGATCGGCAGGCTGATCGACTGATGTGATCAACTGGCCATTCACCGCTACAGTGCTGACGTTATAGCCAATATTTTCATAGACACCCGCTTCAATGACGTCTTCGACATAGTAAGGGATGATCTTATTGATGGCTTTTTGCTCATCAGACGAAAAGCTGTAAAGATCAAAGCCTTTGGTTGAACCAAGCTGGATCAAAGATGAAAGCGGTGTACCAGCAGCATAGAAGAATGCGTCAATCTGGCCATCAGCAAGACGCTGTGCGCTTTGCCCGACATTCAACTCATATTCATCGGCTTTGATGTCATAATGCTTGAGGATCATGCGAACAGATACCTGCGTTCCAGAACCTGCTGCAGCCACGCCAACCTTCATACCATTAAGGTCTTTTAGGCTGTTTAGCTTTGTTCCCTTTTTCAACACCAAATGCATGCTCTCTGGATAGAGATTGGCAATGACGCGAATCTTGTCTTTTCTGTTGTTCACAAACTTACCTTCGCCTTTGTAGCTCTGGACAACAGTTTGTGCGCCTGCCAGACCGGCATCAAGCGAGCCTGCCTGAATGGCGTTGGCATTAAAGACCGAGGCAGTTGTCGAAACAGCAATCGCGACCAGATTTGGAACGCCACAGCTACCGCCTTTGTCACAAGGGCGCGAGCCTGGCGGGTTTGAGATTGCGTTCGCAATCAAACCACCAATCGGATAATAGGTGCCACCAGTTCCGCCGGTGCCGATGCGAAAAAATTTCATATCTTGCGCCTGAGCTACACTGCCCATTGCAAGCAATGAAACCAAAGCTGTTGCAAATAGCTTGC
>ERZ887851.2677-NODE-2677-length-13725-cov-5.443599_pt1 | contig 13725 bp, 11 predicted proteins | sample MGYA00521100_ERZ887851 | MGnify/ENA primary metagenome ERZ887851 (study PRJEB32303, sample SAMEA104408602) | aquatic metagenome | biome: Brackish water; feature: Pelagic; material: water | place: Baltic Sea | collected 2014-06-06T16:11:00 | depth 11,444 m ...
CGACAAATCCATCATCACGCGCGAATCATCGACGATTGCTGCGCTGAGATCGATTTGCGATCTTGGAGCCGAGATCATCACCATCGTAATCTATCATGGTCACGAAGGCGGGAACGACGAAGCCTCCACCGTGATAGCCTGGGCTGAATCGCTCGATCAGGCGGAATATTCCGTGATCCGCTACGGATTTATCAATCAGCGAAACGCCCCGCCGTTTTTGATTGCGGTTGAGCGGAAGACGAAGCGATAGCCGAGATCACTTTGCAGCAATCGTATCAGCGATTTTCATCAAATTCTTGAAAATGTCTTTTTCCAAAGGATCGAAGATGGCAACTTTTCCATCGATGGCTTCGGCAAGAGCATTGGCGCTGCTCTGATCGTATTGCGGCTGCGAAAACACCAATTTCACACCGTCCTCTTTGGCTTGCTTCACGAACTGAACGACTTCTTTGGGTGTCGGATTACTATTTCCTGATTGAATGGCGATTTGTTCGAGTCCGTAATCTTGAGCAAAGTAGGCGAATGCCCCGTGATAAACATAAAATCGCTTTCCTTTCACAGGCTCAAGGGTCGTTTTCAACTTGGAATCGAGGGTTTGAAGCTCAGTTCGGAACGCCGCCAAATTTTGGTCGATCTTTTTAGCATGAACGGCTGGCAGCAATTTTTTTAACACTTTTGCAATCTCCTTTGATTGTGCAGAAAGCATTTTAACGGAAAGCCAAACGTGAGGATCTTTTAGGTCGGCGTGATTGTGCTTATGCTCTTCAATTTCTCCATCTCCTTCTTTGGGATCCTCAAAATGGCTGGGGTGGTCGCAGTGCCCTTCCAGTAAGGAAAGGCCGTTCAGCAAATCGATTTCGCCAAGCCCATCTTGTCCTTCCTTTATTTTCACAAAATAGTTCGACTCAAACCCCAATGCGCCTGAACAAATCAAGTCTGCACTGGCCAACTTCATAATTTGTTTTGGCGTGGGGGTGTATGAATGAGCGTCATCACCTTCTCCGACAATCGAATGGACATCGATCAGGTCGCCGCCGATTTTTTCGAAGACGAACTCATATGGCAAAACCGGAACAAAAATGACCGGCTTCTCGCGCTCATCGTCTGCAGAGAAAGAGACCGTTGCGGCAGTGAGAAGGGCTAGGCAGGAAAAAAGGGCACGTTTCATGGGACCGTTTATCAATTCAATTAGGCGTAACTCAGCCCTTCGATTTTGACCAACTATGGATTTGGTAGTGTTCGGCTTTTTCAAGCGCTTTGTTGGCGTCAGCTTTGGTGATCGACTTGGAGCTATCGGTGACGACTTCGAGGCGATGGGTCTGATCTTTGTTTTTCACGATCCGAATCGTCTGAACGCCTTTAATTTTGGAAAGCGATTGAGCAATCGTTTTCTTACAAGCCGTGCATTCGACACCGGTTAGTTTTCCGACATAGGAGGTTTCTCCAGCAGTCGCGAGAGGAGCCGTGATGCAAAGGATTGCTAAAATTTGAAGAAGTTGAATCAGTTTCATGCTTGTGGATTTCGGGTTGGAGAAAAATTTATTTTTTTGACGCAAATTACTTGCATTAAAGATTAATTTGGAATAAATGCAAGCGAATTGCATTAATTGAAATCATGAAATCCGTATTCAAGCCCTTACATTATTTATCGCTCGCCGCGCTCGCCGTTTTCTCCATTGGGGAAATCAATGCTCAGGAAGGCGAAGAAGTCTTCGAATATGAGGTGGGGAAATTTAATCCCATCACTGGCGAAGGTGCGAACATCGGCGGTTTCATTTTCCCTGAGATTTTTCTGAATCTTACCGGAGGACTTTTCGAGCCAGGAACGACTGCAGCAGATTTGGCAACTTCAGAACACGACCCACAAAATGAAGCGGGCGTTCAGTCAATTGAAGTCCACCTTGATATTGATCTCGATGGCGTTGTCACCGGAGCAGTTTATGGCTCAGGGTTTCAAGGTGCAGAGGAGTGGGAGGCGAATCTTGAAGAAGCTTATCTTCACTACCACTTCAATGATCAGGTTGCGATTGGTGGTGGTCAGTTCTTAAATGCATTTGGCTTTCAGTCGGAGAAGCACCTTCACACATGGGATTTCGTGAATCAAAACTTGGTGAACAGTCGAATGCTGAATGAGGGCGAATTGATCACTCAGGGAGGCGAAGCCGTCTTTACGTTGCCTGGGTTAAATAGCGTCGCAACTATTGGTGGAGGTGGTGTCAGGACTCACGGGCATGACCACGGTCACGGTGAAGAAGAATTTGGACATGAAGATGAGCATGACCACGAAGAAGAAATCGGCGGTGGTCATGACGAACATGAAGAAGAGGGAGAGCACCATGATGAAGAAGAGGGACACGAAGACGAGCATGGTCATGAAGAGGAAGGCGAAGAACACCACCTCGAAGCAGACGACGCGAACTTCAGCGCTTGGGTGCTGAGCGCGGATTGGAAAACAAAGCTTCCTTTTGATGAAAGTGCTACTTTTTCAGCATCACTCGCAGCGGGTGAGAACGGCTTTGGTCGGATGACTTATGCTTACGGAGTTGGTTTGGAAAAAATCTGGGGCGCGCACGACCACGGTAACGGCCCTGAATTTTGCACTGGTGCAATTATGGTTCGTTCCGAGTTTATCGGTCGTCACATCGGGGTTGCTGAAGAAGATGGTGAGCGTTTCGACGCAGACGATTACGGATTCTCGACTGCAGTGTTCTATGGTCTGAGCGACACGACCACGATCGGCTTGCGTCATGATTGGGTTTCTGAGCTTGAGGAATTCGAAATCGAAGAGCGCCACCGAATTTCACCAGCGCTGACAACTTTCCTGGATAAAAACCAGCGGATTCAGGCGCGAGTTCAATATGACTACAACCACAGTGATTCGTACGGCGATGAGCACACCGCATGGCTTCAGTTTCAGATGCAGTGGGGCGGTCAGGGTGGAAAACATCACCACTGACACTGATCTTTTTGTTTTTGTTGTATAGTATTGTTAGAAAAAGGGGCGTCCTGAAATGGGCGTCCCTTTTTTTTAAAAACAATCAGTCAACGCACACTACCGTTTTTTAAATGACCGATTAAATGACAACAAATGTTAACGGCGAAATCACTTCTCCACTGAACACTCATGGACAAACCAATCTGGATTAAGGTCCGCTAGCGGCTCGCGCAATTTTGCCAACTCGGCTTCCGGCCCGTGGACTTCGAGGCGGATGAGTTCTGAAATCGCCAATCCCTGTTCCAAAAGCGGCCCGACATTTCCGAGGTGCGCGAGCAATCCTTCCGCACCTTCGTAGCCCTCACGACAAAAAATCACGTCGCCGCTGATGGTGAACCCATAATAGTGACAGGCGGGCTCGGTGGCGGTTTTTTCGACAAACTGAGGCAGAAGCGCTTTAAATTCAGCGAGTTTGCCTTCGTTGCATTTGAAATACGGGTTGATCGTGACGTGCGTTGCAGGATTCATGTGCTCGATTAGTATTCAAAAAAGCCTCGTCGGAAAAGTCATTTTTCCCACACAAACCCGCACGCTATGATTTTCGTCTACTTCTTCTACATCATGAAAATCACCGTGATTGTCCTCGGTATAATTCTGACCGTTAAAGGGCTCAACATCACGGCGAAGCAGGAATTGCATGTTCCCGGGGGCAAAGAATTGGAAGATCCTGAGATTGGCGACCCGGAAATCGTGGAGGGAATCCCTGCTCGCATCGTCGGTGGATTGATGGCCCTAACTGGATTCGGAGTCATATTCGGAGTTCTTTTCTTTCTGTGAGAACACGTAAAAAGCAGGGCGAATCGATTTTGGTCAAAAACTGGAAGAAAACGCAAACTTCCCCCTTGCAACCGGCACGCAATGAGAGAAAATAGGCGTCCGTTCGCGACTCTACTTGGAGCCATGCGATTCGGGGTGTAGCACAGCTTGGTAGTGCGCCTGGTTTGGGACCAGGAGGTCGCTGGTTCGAATCCAGTCACCCCGACCATTTTGGAGGTCATGTTTTTATTCCGACCCAAAGTGAATCGACGTTTACGGATTATTTTTCGAAAGCATTTATGCCTGACGCAGAAGCCCCTCAAAAAGAACGCAAAACGCTCGATGAACGCGGGCAGATGTCGGAATTAGATCGAATCCGGCACTCCACGGCTCACGTCATGGCGACAGCGATTTCCACGCTCTGGCCAGACGCCCAGTTCGCCTACGGTCCTCCAATCAAGCAAGGTTTTTACTACGATGTCGATTTAGAACATCGGATCACGCCTGATGATTTTCCTGCGATTGAAGCGGAGATGAAAAAGGTGGTGAAGGCAAATCAGACATTTGAAAAGATGCTGGTTTCCCGCGACGAAGCGCTCACTCTGGCCCGCAGTGGTCGACTGGGTGCCCTCGAAGAGCGCGATGTTGAGAGTAGATTTAAAATTGATCTTCTCGAGAAAATTCCTGAAGGCGAAGAGATTTCGATCTTCAAGAATGGCGATTTTTGGGATCTCTGTGCCGGGCCTCATGTCGGCCGGACTGGAAATTGCAAAGCTCACAAGTTGATGAGCGTGGCGGCTGCTTTCTATGAAGGTGATGCTTCCAAGCCTCAGCTTCAACGGGTTTACGGAACCGCTTTTAAAAACAAGACACTTCTGACCGAACACCTTGAGCGTCTCGAAGAAGCAAAAGAGCGGGATCACCGCAAACTTGGTAAGGAACTCGATTTATTCCACATCGACGAAGCAGTTGGTCAGGGATTGATTTTGTGGAAGCCAAACGGCGCGACGGTTCGTCAGGAATTGCAGAATTTCATCTCGGAGCACCTCGTGCGTCAGGGATATTCACAAGTTTTCACACCGCACATTGGCAAACTCGATTTGTATCGGACATCGGGACACTTTCCGTATTATTCGGATTCGCAATTCCCGCCTGTAATCGAGCGCGACTATTTGAAGTCACTTGCTGACGAAGGCTGCTCTTGCTCCGATTTGGTTCATAAAATGAGCGATGGCGAGCTGGAAGGTTTCATGCTGAAGCCGATGAACTGCCCGCATCACATCAAAATTTTTGCGAGCAATCACCACAGCTATCGTGACTTGCCCGTTCGTTTGGCTGAATTCGGAACCGTTTATCGCTGGGAGCAATCCGGCGAGCTTGGCGGCATGACTCGAGTTCGTGGCTTTACTCAAGATGACGCTCACCTTTTCTGCACGGAAGATCAGGTGAAGGATGAGATCATGGGCTGTCTTGAACTGGTGAAAATCGTTCTGGGAACGCTCGGAATGGATGATTACCGCGTTCGGATTGGCCTTCGCGATCCTGATGATTCCAAATACGTCGGCGAGGCCGAAAACTGGGATCGCGCAGAAGAAGCCCTTCGTGAAGCAGCTCGTTCGCTGGGCACTGATTTTACTGAAGAGCCGGGTGAAGCCGCTTTTTACGGACCGAAAATCGACTTTGTCGTGAAGGACGTTCTTGGTCGCGAATGGCAACTCGGAACCGTTCAGGTGGATTACAATTTGCCGACTCGATTTGGTCTGAGTTATGTCGGTTCCGATAATGAATCGCACACCCCAGTGATGATTCATCGAGCGCCATTTGGCTCGATGGAACGATTCATCGGTGTTCTGATAGAGCACTTTGCTGGGAAATTTCCAACGTGGCTTGCTCCCGAGCAGGTGCGGGTGATTCCTGTTTCCGAAAAATATTTCGAGTTCTCTGAAAAAGTCGAAGCCATTCTCAAAGAGAGCGGCGTTCGCGTGAAGCTTGACCGACAGAACGAAAAAGTCGGGGCTAAGATTCGTCTTGCTCAAATCGACAAAATTCCGTATATGTTGGTCATCGGAGAAAGAGAACAAGACCAAAACCAAGTGTCTATTCGCCATCGTGATCGTGGTGATGAAGGCTCTGTCAGCGTTGAAGAATTCCGCGACAAGGTTACTGAAGAGATAAGCTCACGGGCACTATGATGTGTAACCGTTCGATCCGAAATTCTGCTAAATCGCCGATCTTTAAAACGGCGAACGAAGACAGCTTCGCTTCATTTAAAATTTGCGCCGGACAGGTAATAATTCTGCCCGTGCATTCTGAGAAAACAACCAACCGAGAGGTAATACGCTATCGCTAAGAAACGATTTAAAAAACGCCCGCGTCGTGTGATGACGCGAGTCAACGAACGCATTCGCTCACCCGAAGTGCGTGTCATTTACGGAGAACACAACTTGGTTCTTCCGACATACAAGGCTTTGGCCAAGGCCAAGGAACTTGGTCTCGATCTTGTCGAGATTGCTCCCAACGTGCGTCCTCCGGTCTGTCGAATCGTTGAATTCGGTAAATGGAAATACGATCAGTCTAAGCTGAACAAGAATCAGAAGCCGAAGAACCGTGAGAAGGAAGTGAAGTTCCGCGTGAACATCGATCCACACGATTACTCGATCAAGATGACTCGAGCGGAAGATTTCCTCTGCGCCGGTCACAAAGTTCGGATGCAGCTTCAGTTTCGCGGTCGCCAAATGGCCCACAAAGATCTCGGATTTGCTCTGATGGAGCGGGTTAAAGAAGACCTTTCGGGCGTTTGCCAGGTTGATCTCGAGCCCAAGCTCAATGCGCGTAACATCTTGATGATGGTTTCACCATTGGCTGAGAATAAGCGCGTTCGGAAATACCGGACCGACGAAGAAGAAGTCGACATCGACGAAATCGAAGAAGCAGAAGCAGCGGAGGACGATCACGATGATTTGAATCCCGAAGATCAGTATGATGAAGAAGGTGAACTCATCGAAGGCGAAAAAGCCGACGGTGAAGATACCGACGACATAGGTGATGCTGATACCGACGGTGATGCTGATCCTGATACTGAGGCCGCTTCTGACAAAGACGATAAGGGAGAAAAGGAGTGAGCCGTCAAAAGCTCCTTCTTTTCGACATTGACGGCACACTCCTTGATACTGGAGGTGCCGGTCTTCGGTCGTTGAAACAAGGTTTCATCGATGCATTCGACCTCGCTCACCGCGAGGCGGAATTTCCGCGTCTCGATCTTGCGGGGACAACGGACGGCAGCATCGTCGATGCGCTGTTTGCCCGGTTCGAGTTAGAAAAGACTGCCGATAACATCGAGGAATTCTACTCGATTTATCACAGTCATTTAGAAACCGGCCTCGCCAATCGCCCGGCGGGAGAAGGTCGCCGTTTACCCGGTGTAAAGCGATTACTGACCCATCTCCGCAATGAAACCGATCACGTTCTCGGATTGCTAACTGGCAACATCGCTCGTGGCGCTTTCACCAAAGTTGAGGTTTTCGGCATGCCCGGATTTTTCGAATTCGGCGCCTTTGGAGATGATCATCCTGACCGAAACAAGTTGGGGCCGATTGCGATCGCACGCGCCAACGAGAGATTCGGCATTCAATTTCATTCCAATGACGTCTACATCATCGGTGATACGCCAAAAGACATCGCCTGCGCGCGCGCTTGCAATGCAAAGGCTGTCGCAGTAGCAACGGGTTCCGTTTCTGAAGCCGAGCTCGTCGCGCTCAATCCGTGTTTTTTGTTCACAGATTTAAAGTATCAGCGCGAGGCATTTTTGGAAATGCTCGCGGCGGATTAAGTGATCAATTTGATCACATCCGCTCAGGGACCGCAATCCCGAGAAGCCCAAGCCCGTGTTTCAAAACACGTCCGGTCATTTCGCACAACGCCAAACGCGTGTCGCGAATTTCATCGCTCTCGGCTTTTAGAACCGGGCATGCTTCCCAAAATCTGTGATACGCCGTCGCCAATTCGTAGAGATACGCCGCCAACACATTCGGACGAAAATCATCCAACACCGTTGGCAGCACTTCTCCGAACTGAATCATTTTCAGGGCGATCGCTTTCTCAGCCGGCTCAGTGAATTTAAGAGAATCGACGCCGGAAAATTCCGTGCCCATTTTTCTGAAAATCGCTCTTGTCCGCACATACGCGTTCAACAGATACGGAGCGGTGTTGCCTTTCAGCGCGAGCATCGTATCCCAATCAAAAATGTAATCGGTCATCCGAAACTGACTGAGTTCCGCGTATTTAACGGACCCAATTCCAATCTTCGTTGCGATGTCGGTTTTCTCATCATCGCTCAAATCCGGATTCTTTTCCTCAACAATGAGGCGCGCACGCTCGACCGATTCAATAAGCACATCAGCCAGTTGAACCACTTCGCCATCACGCGTTTTCAGCATCTTGCGGTCTTTCCCGAGAATACTGCCGAAAGGCACAAATTTCAGATTCGCTTTCTGGCCACGACGTTTTGAAATCGAAATAATCTGATCAAAGTGAAGCTGCTGGGGCGCACCGACCACATACCAAACTTCGTCTGCGCCGAATTCATTGATCCGATAATCGATCGTCGCCAGATCGGTCGTTGCGTAAAGAAACCCGCCATCGGACTTCCGAATGAGGGCCGGCTGCGGCTTCCATTCGTCGTCTTCATTTTTCAAAAAGGGATCTTCTTTTTCTGGAAGCGATCCATCGGAGAAAATCACAATTGCACCATCCGACTCAGTCGCTGTGCCGTCAGCAATCAATTCATCCACCAACGGTCCCAGCTGATCATTGTAAAAACTCTCACCCAGCCAATGATCAAACTTCACATCGAGCTTGCCGTAAATTTCCTGAAGTCCTTGTTTCGAAAGCGCGACGCATTCTTCCCAAATCTTCCGATTCTCTTCATCGCCTTGCTGGAGTTTTACCAACTCAGCTTTGCAGATGTCCCTCAACGATTGGTCTTCTTCCTGCTTTTTATTCACAGCTTTGTAAACCCGAACCATTTCGTCGAGCGGTGCTTTCTTGAGCGCGTCCTGATCGAGCAGATTTTTCCAACCCCACAAGATCATGCCAAACTGCGTCCCCCAATCGCCAATGTGATTGTCCGCGACCACTTCATGGCCCAAAAATCGCGCAAGCCGCGATAAGGTGTCTCCAATAATCGTGCTCCGAATGTGCCCGACGTGCATCGGTTTGGCTACGTTTGGAGCCGAAAAATCGATCACGATTTTCTGTGGATCCGCAACGAGGTCTACCCCGAGCCGTTCTTCGTCTTTCAAAAGCTCACCGATCCGTGATTCGATCGCTTCACCTGAAATCCGAAAATTAATAAAACCAGGACCCGCGATTTCAGGTTTTTCGCACAGGCCTTCCGTTTCAAAAAGCTCCACGATTTCGCCAGCTAATTCACGAGGATTTTTCCCAACGCGCTTTGCTAGCACCATGGCTGCGTTTGCTTGATAATCACCAAACTGCGTATTCTGCGCGGGAGAAATGTCCGCGTTAAAATCGTCAGGCAAATCAGACGCCACGCTGCTTTGTGCAAGAGCTTCGTTGAGCTGTTTGGTAAGGAGGGATGTAAATGTCTCTGCCATTTTTTTGGAAGGGCAATGTGCCTCGTTGCGGCGATCCCGCAAGTGCGCACGAATCAATAGGGTTGGTTCACCCGTATATTCAAACAGCAAATGCAGATGGCCGTAGGTTTTGGTCTTTTGCATGGCTTTATTTTGAGGCTGGCAACGCAGTAGACCTCATCAGCTCTCCACCTATCTCTTTTATGCAATAGAACGTTGAACTTACCGATGAACAGACCCTATTGGTTCGTAGCAACCGCGTTCGCGGACTCCCGCATTACGCCAGTGAGGCCGCCTTGTTTCCTGTTCAGTGAAACCTAAACTACAGGCAGTTACACTGAATCGTATGTTGTTGTCTTCCACCGCCTGTCGTTTGAGTTTTTTTGCCTTTTGTGGGCTTTGGGCAGGGCTGTCGCCGGGGTTCGCGGCTGGGCCGACTCCGCTTCATCAACGAATCGATGCAATCATTGCCGAAGGAATTGTCGCCCCGCCGGGAGAGCGGGCTGATGATGCGGAATTCCTGAGACGGATCACTCTCGATCTGACAGGAATGATTCCATCGGCGGAGAACGCGCGGACATTTCTAAAAGATGTTAATCCTGACAAGCGCACCCAACTGATCGATGAATTGCTGGCGAGGCCGGAACATTTTCAGCATCTGGCGACAACGTTTGATGTGTGGATCATGGAACGCCGGAAAGAGACCCACGTGAAATCACCGGGTTGGAAAAAATTTCTGGAGGAATCGTTTGCTGCGAACAAACCCTACCACAAACTGGTCGGTGAAATTCTTGCAGCGGACGGGACGGATGTCAAAAACAGAGAAGCGGCACGGTTTTATCTCGATCGATTGGCTGAACCAAATTTGGTCACACGGGATGTGAGTCGGCTCTTTTTCGGGCAGGATTTGCAGTGCGCTCAATGCCACGATCACCCGAACATTTCGGATTATTTGCAACGCGATTATTACGGAATGTTCGCGTTCTTCGGCCGGACGTATCTTTTCCAGCCGGACAAAAAGAAGCCAGCCGTGCTGGCCGAGAAAGCGATTGGGGGCGGTGAATTCAAATCGGTTTTCACGGATGTGGAAGCAACTTCATTTCCTCAGATGTTGCACAGCAAGGTCGTGTTTCCCGATCCGACATTTGATCCGGGCGAGGAATACAAGGTGAAGCCGAACCCAAAGGACAAAAAGCTTCAGCCGATCCCCAAATTCAGTCGTCGCGATCAGTTTGCAAAGGCAGCGACGGAAAACAACAACCCGGCTTTCAATCGCAACATCACGAACCGTTTGTGGGCGCAACTGATGGGCCGCGGATTAGTGGAGCCGCTCGATTTTCATCACGCGTCGAATCCGCCTTCTCATCCGGAATTGTTGGAGTTGCTGGCCACGGAATTCGCTGCGATGAATTACGATTTGCGGGCTTTTCTGCGGGAGTTGGCGCTGACGGAAACGTATCAGCGAAAATTTGAAATGCCCATAGAGCTGACTCGGCAGGCGGATGAAGTGAAAGGAAAAATCGAAGCGCTCAAGGCGGAGTATGAGCGTCGAATGGAATTTTCTCAGGCCTCGGCGCAAGCGCTCGATCAGGCAAAAGAGGCCTGGAATGACGCGCGCAAAATTGCTGCCGTTCCCGAGGCGGCTCTTGCGGTCGCAGACAAGAAGCGAATCGCGGCGGCGACGGCGTTGGCGAAAGCGAGCGATGCCCTGAAGATTTCAAAAGATGCGAAGGAGAAAGTCGTTGCAAAAACGGTCGAAGGAAAAGCCGACCCCAGTTTGCCAAAGCTGGAAGCGGCCGCCGTTGCAAAACAGAAAGCAGCGGATGCTGCGAAAACGGCTCTCGATACGGCAACTGCGGCGGCTGAGAAATTGAAACCACCGGTCGATGCTGAGCAGAAAAAGGTCGCAGCAATAACCGTGACGCTCGATGCAGCCCGTAAAAAATACGACGATGAAAAGACGGGCTGGAAACTGGCTCAACGAAAATCCAAGGACGCTGAAAAATTGATCGAATTCGCGGACGTTGTTCGGGAATCGAAACCGACGCTCGACAAAGCTGAGCAACTCGCGACGGAATTGGCCGCCGTGAAACGTGAATCCGAGGCACGCTCCAAACTCGCTTCGGATCTCAAAACGGCTGCTGACAGTGCTCAGGCCGCAAGCTCGCAATTGATTGATGACGACGATCTGGTAGTTGCGGCATCCGTTCTCGGGAATCGAAGCCAATCAGCACGCGCGAAATCAGACGCTGCCGCGAAAACATTCGCAGCGAAGCAATCGGAATTCGACGCGGCTGACTTGGTTGCGGAAAAACTCCGCAAAAAGAAAGCAACGACATTGGAAGCGCTCACGGATCGGTGGGCGGATGCATTTGCCGTGGGAAGTTTCACTCAACTCACGCCGGAGCAGCTTTGCCTGGCGATGCTTCAGGCCACCGGGGAAGTTGAGAAATATTTCGTGGCAGGCGATGCGGATTTTACGAAGAAACTGGCAGCTCAGGATGCCGCAAAAGCAAAGCCGCCACCGAAACCGGATCCAAAGAAACCCGCTCCAGTGGCAATCATACTGAAAGAAGCCAACCGGAAGCAGCACGTTCGGGATTATGTCGCCGTGAAAGTGGATGCAACGTCGAAGCGATTCATCTCGCTGTTCGGCGGGCAGGCCGGGCTTCCCCAGACCGATTTCTTTGCGACGGCGGATCAGGCGTTGTTCCTCGCGAATGATGGCACGGTGCGAAACTGGCTTCGTCCAGCCGGCGAAAACTTAAGCGGTAGGCTTCTGAAAATGGAAGACGCCGAAGCGATCGCCGAAGAGCTTTATCTTAGCATTCTGACCCGTCAGCCTGAACCAATCGAACTCGCCAGTGTGAAAAATTATTTGAAGGCCCGTGGCGAAAAGAAATCGGAAGCGATTCAGGAACTGGGCTGGGCTCTGTTGTCTTCCGTTGAATTTCGATTCAAACATTGATTCTTCTTTATCCTAACAAACTGCAAAAACCCCGACATGAACTCCCTTTTCGAACAAGAAATCGCGCGACGGAATTTTCTCGGATCACTCGTCACCGGCGGTGTCACGGTCGCCGGTCTGGGAGCGTTTGTGGATCCACTGGCAGCCGCGCAGCTCGCGAGCAATCAGAAACGGATGGTGGTGATTCGGATGATGGGTGGACTCAGTCAGTTGGAAAGCTGGGACCCAAAACCCGGCACAGATACGGGCGGTCCCTATCGCGCCATACCAACGTCAGTGCCTGGTATTCATATCTCGGAGTTGTTGCCGCACACCGCGAAACAGATGCATAACCTCGGTCTCGTGCGAGGCATCAATACGAAGAACGGGGATCACGGAAAAGGCACTTACATGATGATGACCGGGCGGCATCCGATGCCGGGCGCAGAATACCCGGAGATCGGTGCGGTCGTTGCAAAGTCGATGGACACCAGTGACGTCTCGCTTCCGGGGCACATCAAAGTGGCGCCGAACGGAACCGGGGCTCGCAGTGCCGACTCGGCTTATCTCGGTCCTAAATATGCCAGCATGACCATCGGTGGTGACAAACCCCTCGCGAACAGCGTTCGTCCCACCGATCTAACCGACGATGCGGAAGTGGCACGGAATCAGATTCGAAATCTGGTGAACGGTCAGTTTGCTCGAAAGCGGCGCACTGCGGAGACCGATGCTTACGTGCAGAGTTTTGAACAGGCTGAAGAACTGGTGAAACGCGCCGACGTTTTTGATCTGTCCAAAGAATCCGCAAAAGATCAGGAACGCTACGGCACGCATGCTTTTGGTCGTCAGTGTCTGATGGCCCGTCGTCTGCTCGAAAACGAAATCACCTTTGTTCAAATCCGGCATAACGATTACGACAGCCACTACGAGAATTTTAATTTTCACCACGAACAACTGGGTGAATTCGACAAACCGTTCGCGACGCTCATCAGCGATCTGAAAGAAAGCGGCATGCTCGACAGCACGTTGGTTGTAGTGTTATCAGAGTTCGGCCGCACCCCGAAAATCAACTCCCGCTACGGTCGCGATCACTGGGGAAACGCCTGGTCAGTCTGTCTCGCCGGTTGCGGAATCCAGAGTGGTTTTGCCTACGGAAAGACGAACAAGAACGGTACCGAAGTGATCGAAAACGAAGTTGATGCAGGTCATTTGTTTCACACCTATCTCAAAGCCCTCGGCCTGAAGTCGACAGGAAAATTTGAGATCGGAGGCCGCAAGTTTCCCATGGCCGATCCAGCGTTCGGGCCGATCCAGGAGATTTTGGCGTGATGCCACAATCATAAACGTTCTATTCGACAGTAGGAGAACTGGTTTTTCCGGTTCTTCCCGGATTTTAGTGGGTGGATATAGCAGGTGAGAGATCAAGCCCGCCG
>ERZ887851.2679-NODE-2679-length-13716-cov-9.157236_pt1 | contig 13716 bp, 10 predicted proteins | sample MGYA00521100_ERZ887851 | MGnify/ENA primary metagenome ERZ887851 (study PRJEB32303, sample SAMEA104408602) | aquatic metagenome | biome: Brackish water; feature: Pelagic; material: water | place: Baltic Sea | collected 2014-06-06T16:11:00 | depth 11,444 m ...
ATCGAAGCTTTCGGGTCGAACATCATGGACTTGGTCGGAGAAACTTTGAGCAAGAAATACTTCAAGGCTCCGTGACCAATCGTCTTATGAAGGCGTTCTTTATCTAAATCCGAAAGGCCATCAGTTTTCCCGAGTTCTTCGGCCATTACGCCTGCAGTATGCGCCATCTCATGCATCAATTCATCGGCGTCAACTACGGTGCCTTCTCGTGACTTCATTTTTCCTTCAGGTAGCTCGACCATGCCGTAGCTCAAATGGAAATTCCGATCAGCGCCTTCGATTCCAAGCTTTTGTAAGACTTTGAAGAGAACTTTAAAGTGGTATTCTTGCTCGTTTCCGACCGTATAGATTTGCCGATCAAGACCTGGGAAATCCTTATAACGTTGGATTGCTGTCCCAATGTCTTGGGTCATATATACAGCAGTGCCATCTTTTCGTAACAACAGCTTTTCATCCAATCCAACATCTGATAAGTCGACCCATATGCTGCCGTCTTCACGTTGATTGAAGGCTCCTTGTTTGACGCCTGCCATGACTTCGTCGCGGCCCAAAAGGTAGGTGTCGGATTCGTAATACAACTGATCAAAAGTCACCCCCATGCTGGCATAGGTGGTTTCAAATCCATCGTATACCCATTGATTCATGGTCGTCCACAATGCCTTTGTTTCTGCATCGCCTTGTTCCCACTTTTGTAACATGGTGCGCGCTTCTGCTAACAACGGAGCAGCTTCTTTAGCTTCTGCCTCAGGCACTCCTGTGCTCATGGCTTGCTTCACTTGTTCCTTGTACGCTTTGTCAAAAGCAACGTAATACTTGCCGACGAGTTTGTCTCCTTTTAACCCCGTTGTTTCAGGTGTGGCTCCTTCTCCAAAGTGCTTCCATGCGACCATGGATTTGCAGATGTGGATGCCCCGATCATTGATGATCTGGACTTTGACCACTTCATGGCCTGCAGCCTTTAGAATTTGAGAGACGCTGAATCCAAGGAAGATATTCCGTAAATGACCGAGGTGAAGCGGTTTGTTGGTGTTGGGTGAGGAGAACTCGACCATCACCCGTGATTTGGAGTTCAATGGAGCAATGCCAAAATCTTCTGTCTGAAGTGCATTGTCAAGTGATTCGGCCCAGTATGTGGCAGAAACTCCGAGATTGAGAAACCCTTTGACAACTTGGAAGTGTGTCATGCGTTCGTCTTGGTCGACGAGCCATGCACCCAGCAACTCTGCAGTTTGTTCCGGAGATTTTTTGGAAAGACGGGTCAGCGGGAAGACAACAACGGTGCGGTCACCATCAAAATCTTTTCGCGTCCGTTGCACTTGGACTTCTTCCGCGGGCACATCGGCCGCAAAACAAGCTTTACACGCTTTGGATATAGCGTCCTGGATATCGAGATCAAGTTGATTCATGGGATCAAGTAGTGCTAGCCAAGTGGGGGAGGTGGTTTTCAGCAATCATGCACCGAGCGCTTCCGCCACCACAGGTCTCTATGGTCGTTAAATCGGTATGCACGATGGTTCCGTGGTGGGATAATTGCTCTTTTTGCGCTGAGGTCAGCACGTTGTATGCAGCGGAACTCATGACAATGATTTTTCCTTTATCCCCTTGAAGCTCAAGCATGTTGCCTGCAAACGATCCGATTTGTTCTTCGGTCAATGCGATAACCTCAAGGTTGTCATTTTCGAGTGTTTCAAGTACCATCGTACGTTCTTCATCGTCGTCGATGCAGTCCAAACAGATGGCAGCAAAGCCGCTTCCGATACTCATCATAACATTGGTATGGTAGATGGGAAGACGTGTGCCATTGACCGTTTGAAACGCTTCAAAGGCAACTCCCTCGACATCCAAAGCGGAGCAATAGTGGGCCAATGCTCCGCGATCAGTGCGCTCACTCAATGCAGCATAGCTTTTGCCATGAGCGCGATCGAGCACCATGCTGCCGGTTCCTTCAAGGAACTTGTTGTGCTCTTCAAATTCGGTAAAGTCTAAAATTTCCTTGATGTCAAAACCATGCAAATGCTCGAGATCAACAGCGATGTCTTCACGTCGCTCTTGTCTTCTGTTCTCAGCATACATGGGATAATGAATGATGAGACCATGCGCATGTGTTGAGAACCAATTGTTCGGAAACAAGCAGTCGGGAGTATCACTATCGGGCATCTCATCCCAAATCAGTACGTGAACACCATGGCGTTCAAGTAGGTCGACCAATCCCTCAAATTCTTCAAGGGCGCGATCCCGAATCTCTTCTGGAGTGATTCCAGTCAATGCTTGCTGGTAATGGTTGTTTTCTGCCGTTTCCTCGTTCATTCGAAACGAGTCTGGACGGATCATAACAACGTGTTGGGTGCTTTGGGTCATGGGTGGGTGGGTTGACGGCGCAAGGGCATGGTAGAACAACGCAGGAGGCCGCCCATTTTCGATGTTTCAGTTAGGTCAACTAAAATAACGTCGTAGCCCCAACGCTTCATTTGATTGAATGTTCGTTCAAAACCGATCGAAGAAATGACAACATGGGGTGCAATACTCAATACATTTCCATGCATGTGCTCCATTTCCGTCGCCGTCAATTCCATACGGTTCTCAGCGGGGTAGTGATCTTGAAGCCAAGCGACATCCTCGGGATTCTTAAATCCTGCGGGATGGTACATCATGTGGCCCATGCCCAGCGGAGCCATGCAGCAATCCAAATGAAGGGCGTTCAGAGAAGGGTGAGTGTCCGATTTCTGAAGTTCAAAACCACGAACGGTTCGATCGGGAAACTGAGTCTGTAACCACTCAATGGCCGCTTCATTGGTTCGTGCGGTTGTGAAGTCTGCAAAATCTGGCTCTTTTGCATAACCCACCCAGATTTCACCCGACATGGGCATGATATCGCCTCCTTCTAGGTGGACGTGCGACGGTGGAGTTAGAACATTGCCTGGATTCCGTTGCAACATGGATTTCAGTCCGGCTTGTTCTTTCGCCCGGTCTTCGACCATATTCGTCAAGATAAATTGGTCATCGATGACCAAGCCAATGTCTCTCGTGAAGACCTGATTCATTCCAATTAAATCCGGTCGAAAGACGCGAACATTGTGGGACTTTAGAATCTTGACAAGGAGGTCGAGTTCTCTTGTGACATTGACCTCCGTGGGGTACGTACCGTTCAGGACATGCTTGCGCGATTGCGGATCGAACGTGTCCTCAAGCTTTGGTGCATCTCCCATCCCCACACCCGTGCCCACCATAACGGCTTGCAATGGGCCCCATTCATTTTGAACGAGCCATGCGACAGGTTGGATTTCCATGGTTGTTAAATCGTGGCCTAACGGGCTTATTTGGAAGCAGTTGGGTCATTCGCTCGGCGGTGCCTCAGGCCTTGTACCATGGCATCACTGCTCATCATATTTGCCGCACCTCCTTCATTGAAGTTGGGAGGAAGAAAACACCAGTGGCTCGAGTCTACATGAGAAACCGCCCAAATTCGATTCAATCCATTGATTTCCCAATACCGAAAAGGGAGAGAGTCTCCTTCAGCAATCGGCTTTTCGAAAAATGCAGCATTGCCTTTTCCATAGTTGGATTCCACCATGCCTTTCATGCCACTGGGATTGGTGCCGGTGTAAAAAGGGTGGAATTCTACGATGTGCTTGAGTTTCATGTTCAATAAGACCACTTGTTGGTCTCCGTCCAAAGCTGCAGGACTCGCGTAGAGGATTTCAGCCATTTCCGTTCGGTTGCGCACTCCATTTTCCCACCACATTTGCAATGCACGTTTACTCGAATTTGTAAATGCCGTATCGCTGCGTTTGTGCAAAGGGAAATGCCGCATCAACTGGTCCCAATCCCCGTCATTGGTACTTTGGAAGTACGAATCCAGATTGGAAGCGATAACTTCTAACGTGTCCATGCCAACGAATGCGTGCAAGTCTGAGGCGGCAACGCTCACGTCTACTTTGCGATCGGCGTCCGCTCCCTGAGTTGACTCACTAGCAGGAAGCATTGCATCGGATTCGTCGGACCGGGGCTCGTTGACTTGACTTCCGCCTTCGGAGCAGGATTGAAATGAAATCAAACTAACACAGGACAGGACCGTCATCCAAAAGGGAATGAATACTTTCATGCCCCAAAAATACGGCTTCAATTGGGAAAATACCCGCGCTTGATTTGGACTTCTTGTTCCATCACAACACGAGCAAAACGCAGCATCGCATTCAAACGTGAAGGATGCCTTCCCGCAGCCAAATCAGAAACGATTTGATTCACTTGAGCGCCTTCGGGAGTCAACTCTTGAAGAACCTCGATGACCGAGATCATAGGTTGAATGGGCTCTTTCGTTTGTGCTTGCAAGTTCTTCATCTGAGTCCAGTCGTCCAAAGCGCTCCCCTGAACCTGCCATTCGCTCCAATCACGGATTCGCTCAATCGACCCAGTCGGATAGGGATGTGAGGAATTTGATTCATTAGGATCGAATCGCTTCAGCCGAAACAAATCAGTCGATTGAATCATCACATCTCGATGTCCATTTTCATCTTGTTCACCGCATGCGATCAAACGAGACACGCTTCCATATCCTGAAAGCTTGCCATGAAGAGAAAAAGGGATGCCGAACTCTACAAGTTCCATGGATTCCAACTGCTCAAAAAGCAACCGATACCGCGCTTCAAAAATGTGCAAGCCCGTTTGTTGACCCGGTACGGGAAAAACGGAAAGCGGAAACAATGGAAAAACTTCAGAACTTCTCATTGTTCCTATAACAAATCACATCCCATTCAGTTCATTCTCCCGAAGTTGCTTGCACCATTGAAGAATCGAATGCGTTCCAAATGGTTGACGAATGATAAAGCGAGAAGATCTAGAAACGAAGGGGTGATTGGTCGTGTGTTTTGAGCATTCAGGAAGAGGCATCCGCAGCGTGGTCCGTATCTCCCAATCTAAGAGGTGACTCGGTTGAGATTGAATGGAACGAGGCCGCAGCAAACCTTCATCCCATTGGATTTTTTGCTTTGCAAGTACAGCTGGTTTTGTCACAAAAAGTGTCTGCTGGGTGAACCACAATTACTCTCAGACTGTCTGGATTGAAGGATGGCATGCTTGCCATTGGATGGCTAACAAAGGATGCTGGAAAGTCGGATCGTTGGGTTTGTTTAAGCTACATTTTACTCCTAGAAGTGCATGGAGTTTAGCGGAAGGGGTTCCAACGTTTGACCGTGCTGCCATCTGAATAAACAGAGATGATCAAGCCAGTGTAATCACGTTGTTCTGACGTGCTGAGTACTTGACCAATTGAATTGTAAGCCGCAATCAATTGTTTGTTGTTCACGAGAATTTCACCATCCAATAAACCATTGGTGGTATCATCGCAGGCATCACCTATTCCATCTTGATCGCTGTCCAATTGATCCGTGTTCGATATAGTGGGGCAGTTGTCATTCGCATCACAAACCTCGTCGAGGTCGATGTCTTCTAAGCACAGACCGTCACAATCATATCCTTCTTCGGGAAAGTTACACGCAAGGGCTGGCTCAATAGGATCTGGTTCAATGTTCGCTGCTGGATCAAAATTGCATGCGGCACTGTTCATACAGCCTGCAATAGGGGCTACCCAAGCTACGGTGCTCTTACTCGCCGAATAAATATTTTCATTGGAAACAAACACCAACTCTAATACGGGTATCCCTTCGGATGTCACCTCTGTTAAGATGGCTCCATGATCAAGGCCAGATTGTGTTCCCCAGTTGATCAGAGTATTCCCATTGGGCAAGCGCTGTACACTTCCCATGGCTGCGCCAAACAGATTGTCAGGATGAATATATTCCCAAACAACAGAGGCCTTCATGTTGACGGTGTCCAATTCAAATTCGACAGCTCGGGATTGATTGGGTATATTCGTAAACATGGAACTGAAATTTCCGTTGTCAAACAGAAGATAGCGGTTCTCGCCAAGTGGACGTACCGAGTGCTGGTAAGTAAAAGGATAAGAATCAATGAAAGTGAATTCGTTCGCAGCTCCAGCACCTAAACGCCACAAGATTTCTCCTGTTTGTCGATGAATTTTCGTGACTTCATTGAGATTACGACTGCTTAGTATGAAATGGCCGTCGGTATCGATGTCAATGGAGTTTGCGTGATTGAGAACAATTTCAGGCGCCGTCAGCAAGGCATTCTCTAGGTCAAGGGGCGACATGTGGTCCAGAGCATTCCATTCGAAAATCACCTCTCCTTGAGGATTCAATTCTTGGATAATGGCGACTTCCAATAATGCGTTAGGGTCTCCGCCATTGACATATTCACTCATGTCTACAGACTGCCAGTGATAGGCAATCATCACGAGGTGACCTTCGGGTGTTCGGATGAAATCATGCATGTCCGCGTTGAATCCATTCTGACAAAATGTAGTATCGATTGGCTGCATGAGTGCGCCTCGCGTAATCCATGCCGAAATACCTCGATGAAATAACGTGTGGAGTCCGTCATCATTGACTTTCCAGTCGTACCCCTCTTGAGGCCACACTTCTGAGAAAAGCAATTCACCCGTGGACGAAGTAATGTTGACCGGCTTGAGAGGAGGTCCGATGATAGTAAAATACAAATCCCCCTCGTAAGCACCCGGCTCGTTGATTTCCACGCTGTAATTGGGCGGGACTTGGGCGCTCAGTAAACCGCATGCCACGACCATGGCGAGCATTAAAATACTGGTTGGATTCCGCATCGTGGTTGAATTCATAGCTTATTGAGGGCCTGCTACTTCACTTTGCTCGAGCAAACAAAGTCGGTAGTTGGAAGGGTTGTTCTTGTCATCGCTTCCCATCCTCCCTTGATATCCGTGATGTTGTGCATGCCACGCGCTTTCAAAATGGAAATGAAGATAGCGGATCGATATCCACTCAAGCAATGGGCATAGTAGTGCGACGAGTCATTCAGGGTGTGCATTTTTTCATTGACAAAATCCAATGGAATACTAAACGCACCGTCCACATGCTCGGCCTGAAATTCACCTGGCTTTCGCACATCCAAAAGGGATTCCTCCTCAGCATTGTACAGCTGTGCAAAGGCCTCGGGAGTAATTTGATTGATGTGGTCGCATGTCTTCCCGGCTAACTTCCAAGCTTCGATACCACCTTGTAAATATCCAATGGCGCCATCAAACCCTACGCGGGACATTCGGGTGAGCACCTCAGACTCTGTCCCCTTGGTTGCAACAATGAGCAATCGTTGCTTCACATCTTTGATCAGGGCACCTACCCAAGGGGCGAAATTGCCGTCAATTCCAATGAAAACAGAACCGGGAATGTGCGATTCAGCGAATTCTTCCTTGGTTCGTGTGTCAACAATCAGTGCTTCTTCAATCTGATGATGCGCTTCAAACTCATCAGGAGAAAGAGCCAAGTTGTTCCGCTCGAGCACTTTTTCCAGTGCAGGAATGGTTTGCTTATTCAATGCCACATTCTCAGGAAAATAAGCGGGTGGTGGAAGCAATCCATTGGTGACTTCATCCACGAACTCTTGCTCAGACATATCCGCTCGGAGCGCATAGTTTGTCTTGAGTTGATTTTCGAGTGAATCCCACGTTTTTGAGCTGATATTCTTCCCACACGCTGATCCCGCTCCGTGTGCTGGATAAATCATAACCTGTGACGGAAGCGTCATGATCTCATTGCGAAGTGAATGAAAAAGGGTGCTAGCGAGTTGCTCCTGTGTGATGTCCGCGGACTTCTGGGCCAAATCAGGTCGGCCGACATCACCTATGAACAGGGTGTCTCCAGTAAACAAAGCATATGGAGTTCTCTCCGCATCGAGAAGGAGATAGCAGGTAGATTCCATGGTGTGCCCGGGCGTGTGAAGTACGCGAATGGTGCAGCTGCCGAGGGCAATCTCTTCGTTGTGAACAGCCTGATGGAACGGGAAGGCTGGATTGGCTTGAGGGCCAAAAACAATAGTTGCGTCTGTGGCTTCAGCCAATTCTACGTGTCCCGAAACAAAATCGGCATGAAAGTGCGTCTCGAGAATGTGCGTGATTGTCGCGCCATTTTTGGCCGCTCTGTCGACATACGTCTTCGCGTTTCTCAGCGGGTCAATTATCATTGCAAACCCTTCGGATTCAATGTAATAAGCTCCTTGAGCTAAACAGCCGGTATAGATTTGTTCGATCACCATTGTGCTTTCCTTTAATTCGATTCCGTTAGCAATATGACGACTCCCATCAGCAAAATGAACCACCCGAAAATTCGCTTTAAAGTGGAGCCCTTAACGTGACTTCTCATCAATGTCCCCACGTGCGTTCCCACCACAGTGAGTGCCATGAATGGCAAAATTAACATCCAGTCGACCTCGGCCCCATTTCCCAAAGAGCCAAAAAAGCCTACGAGGGATTTGATGGAAATGATCATCAGGGATGTTCCTACGGCGATTTCCATGGACATGCCCAACAAAACGACGAGTACAGGAACAATTAAAAATCCGCCTCCGGCGCCTACGAATCCTGTAATGGCGCCAACGACAAGTCCTTCAGCCGCGATGATCCACCAGAGGCTGTTTCCGAATGATTTCGGCTTCAAAGCGGTTTTTCGTTTCAGCATGGAATAGGCAGCCGCAATCATCAGGAAAGCGAATGTGCCCATGATGAGCGCGTCTTTGCTCATTTGGTATTGCCCAATGGCCCATGTTTCAGGAATCGCTGGCAGTCCCCAACGTTGCACGGTATACACAGCGAGCATGGAGGGTACGGCAAATAAGCCTCCTGTTTTCCAATCGACTTGGTTTCTTTTCAGAGAACCAAAGGTCCCCATGAGCGCTCCGCATCCCACGACAAACAAGCTGTACGCTGTGGCTTCCGCAGGAAGGATGTGAAACAGGTAGACCAAAACAGGCATAATCAAAACAGATCCACCGCCACCCAACAAGCCTAGGATGGCTCCAATGATCAGTCCCATTCCATATCCAGCAATTTCAATCCACTCCATGAGTGCGCTTTGAACGTAAAAGAGAGGGAGAAGCATTGGGACGATTCACGGCTTCTATTTGCCTTGAGCGAGTCCAATTTCTCTGAGGCGCTGCTCGAGGTATTCACCCGCCGTGATGGGCCCTTCTTTCGGGGTTTCTCCGGATACTAAAAGATGAGGCATAGCGTCTAGCTTCATATCGGGGCGTGGATGGCAGAAAAACGGCATGGAAAAACGCGGGTTAGACCATTCCGACTGGGGTGGATTGACCACGCGATGTGTTGTGCTTTTCAACCGGTGATTTGTCAACCGTTGTAACATATCTCCAACATTGACCACGATGTGCTCCGGTAATGCGGTGACCGGAGTCCACGTCTGATCGTGTCGAAGGACTTCAAGTCCAGCAGAGGATGCTCCGACGAGCAAAGTGATGAGGTTGATGTCTTCGTGCTGACCTGCGCGCACGGCCGATGAAGGTGCGCTCAAGATAGGTGGGTAGTGGATGGCTCGTAGAATCGAATTCCCGCCAGCGACCCAGTTGTGAAAATAATCTTCTTCAACACCCAAATGAATGGCAATGGCTCTTAAGACAGTCTGCCCCAATGTTTCTAAAGCACGAAAAGCATCGACTGCGGTGCTTTGAAAAGCAGGAAGTTCTGCGACACGTTGATTTGAAGGGAAATGCACCGGGTCTCCGTTTGCAGGAGGGTCAGGTTGTCCCACTTGCCAAAACTCCTTGAGATCGGCCGCATCGCTTCCCTTGGCATGCTCAACGCCCATCGAGACGAAGCCCCGCTGGTTGTTCGTTTCAGGGCGCGCGTGCTGTCGTTTAATGGCTTGCGGAAGTTCAAAAAACGCACGCGACTCTGCATAGAGCGAGTCGATCAGCGAGTCGGAAATACCATGTCCGTGAATGGCTACGAAGCCAATGGTTTCATAGGCATGGCCAAGCTGTTCTACGAATTGTTTTCGATCGGATTCTGATCCGGATTCAAATGACCGAATGTCCAAAGTTGGAATTCCGGCCAACATATTGATGGTGTCGTTTTTCATAGCTGAAGCGCGTTTTCAATGCTTGGAGGAATGTACGAATGATTCGACAAGTTTTTGAGAATGGATGTCCCAAGAGGCATGATTTTCAATCCACTTCCTACTGGATAAGCCCAATTCTTGACGCTTGGTTTTATCGCGGAGCAAGGTGTCGATTGCCGCTGCAGTATCCTCTACCGTGTCAGCGAGTATCAGAGGAGGAAGCGCTGCACTGTTTCCGTGTTCAGAACGGAACCCTGACATCACATGCGAAGTCGTAATACAAGGAATGCCACAGGCCATCGCTTCTAAAATTTTGTTTTGCTGGCCCGTACCAATCCGCAACGGGGCCACAAAAAGATCCGCTTGATGATAAGCCCACCGCATATCGGGAATCCAGCCAGTCACGACAATGCGTTCATTGGCCAACTGTTTTACGCGTTGCGCTGGGGCAGTGCCCGCAATGAGAAGCCGAAGTTGACTTGTCTTGGTCAGGGGAAGTACATCCGAAGCCAACCTGCATGCTGCATCAACATTGGGGGGGTAACTCATGTTGCCCGTGAAAACGACGGTGTCAAAAGATGACTTAGGTGATTTCTCTTCTGCTACCTGCGTGCCATAATAGTCTTTATCGACCCCATTGGGAACGACATGGATGGAACTTCGGTCAGGATGGGAAATCAATTTGCGATCGGCAACGCTAATGATCGTGTGGGAATCGAAGTAATCGAAAGTGGATGCTTCATAGCGTGCCAGACGAGATGCTTCAATTTGATAGATCCAACGAGAGGGCAAACGCTTTAGAAGAGATCGCCTCATCATACCAGCACTCAAAGCATCCATGTAATCCAAAACGCGTGGATACTCATGGTGGTTTTTGATGTATTCAGCCATGCGGATGAGCTGGCAATACACAACGTCTGGTTGCAGGCGATCCAAAAGACTGGAAATACGATTTGCTGCGCTCCGCTGATAGAACCAATGGACTTGAAAGGGACGACTGCTCAAAGGCGACCACGCCATTCTCAAAAGGCGCGCTGTCCAGCGCATCTTGTACCAATGCAGTTCGTGGGTGACTTCACCCAGGGCTGCGATGGCCTCTTGGGAAGGTTTGGTTCCGACCAAACAAAACAAATGGACTTCATGCTCGGCATGCAAAGAACGAAGTTGATGGTAAGCACGAAGCTTGTCTCCCTTGTCCAAAGGCCATGGAAGCCTTGATGTGAGCAACACCAGTTTCAAACCTGAAAGACTTCTTGAAAGTTGGATACCATGGATGCAATCAACCGGTTGTTCTCAAAGTGTTCTTGTGCCCACTTACGTCCCTCAGAACCCATCTTGCGCGCCGTCTCAGGATTCTCTAACAAGTCGACAACACACGCCGCGAATTTTTCAGGTGTGTTGGCAATCATGACGTGTTTTCCGTCTTCTGCTGGAATGCCCTCAACTCCAATAGGCGTGGTTACGATTGGTCTTCCTGCAGCGAGAGCTTCAATGGCTTTGATGCGCATACCGCTCCCGCTCAACAATGGGATTACCATAATTCCGCTATCCGTCATCATGTCCCAGGCGCTTTCAATCTCACCCAAAACGCGAATGCCCATGTTGTCGGGGAATGCCCAAGAAGACATGAAATTTCGGCCTGCAAGTCTCAGTTCTGCATTGGGAATGCGTTGACGCACCAAAGGCCATACCCGGTTTACAAACCAACGAACACCTTGTTGGTTTGGGCGCCAATCCATAGCTCCGAGGTGAAACACATGGTTGGCCGGTCCCGAGGTGTCCTCGGGCCATTCATCTTCATCCAAGCCAAAGGGGACAAGCTGCATTGGCAATTCGCAACCGAGCTCACGAAAGTGCACAAGGTCCTCTGCTGATATTCCGGCGATTCCATCGAAATCATCTAAAACGGAGACTTCGTATTTCTCTAGTTTTTCAGCAAGCCAATTCAGATACATTTTACGCGTAAACTGCGGCGTTTCCTCCGCCAAATGATGCCAAATCCGGTGTTCGACATTGTGTGCGCGAAGGATGGTCAATCCATCGCTATAGCGACCAACCGTCTTGAGGTAGGGCGCTGTGAAAAGCGATTCAAATAGAATCAAGTCAAAAACAGACGTTCTCAAAATTTGGGTGAGGGCTCTTTCTAGATCCGCAGAATGAAATCGACTGATGTTGTAGCTGTCTCCGGTCACAATACTCGCAAATGCATCCACCTTATTGAGGCGGGTATCAATGAAAACAGCTTCAGCATTGGTTGTCGTTAGCCAGCTGGGGTCAATCAATTCCGGCTGCCACGGATGCTTTTCAGTACAAGCGGTTAAGACTTTAACCGTATGACCTGCTTGTAAAAGTCCGCGAGTCATGGCATCCATAGCACGGCACCCACCATCTAAACTGGGGAGTGGAGGCTTGTGACAAATTTGTAGGATGCGCATATCAGGAATTGAAGGGCAAAATTAGTTGTCTTGTGCTTTTCTTGAACGCCTGAAGTTCGGAATCGACCAAGCGAATACATGAGCATCTCGCACTGCTCTGCGGGTCAGATAAATAGCTGCTGGAAGTAAAATGGCTGTACTCATCCACATGCCTACTGGAGGTGAAAGCTTGCCGGCTCGAATCATCTGTTCTCCTACAATGGAAAGTATGTAGTATCCAAGGAATATGAGGATGGCCAGAACGGTAGGCATCCCCAGGCCTCCTTTTCGTATGATGGCTCCTAAGGGAGCTCCGATGAAGAAAAGGAGGATACAGCTGGTTGCTAGAAAAAACTTTCGATGCCATTCGATGGCATGCCGATCCTTGAGCTTGCTCTTGGTTTCGGCATCATCGATGGCATTGGCGATCCCTTGACGGGTGTTGCGGCAAAGACTTCTTGCACCATCGAAAGCCATTCTGCGTTGGGTGGGGCTTAACCGGTCCAAAACGGAACCCGTTGCGACCACTGCTCCTGCAGTTGTCAGGGTGTCTCTCAATAGCGTGTTCTGGCGCTCTCCATACAAGGCCACATCACGGTACCGATCAGCCCTCAGTGATTCCAGAGAATCCATGGCCGCTGTGAGTTGATGAATGGTCATCATTTCATGGGCCCTTTTAAATAAACCTTCATCCACTTTGCTGAAATCCAACGAAGCGAGATCGATTTCAAATGTTTGGCTTCCAAATTCAGTCACAATGTGCGGATGCAGTCGTTCTTTTCTCCTTGCGGATTGCTCTAAATCCTCTTCGTAGCTGATTCCATTGATCATGGTCAATACGAGTCGCTCTCCCACCTGGTCCATACGACCCGACTCTGAGCGCATCACACGGCTTACACCGGTCGTTCCTTCCCTATGATCATGAATGAGCAAATCATGCAAAGTTCCGTCCTCATCCTTTTCGTCGACTCGAATCGCAAACCCTTCAATCCCGTTGTAGAAAACGCCTTCCTGTAGATTCAGTGCGGGGCGTTTTTTGGTCACTGAAAAGAGCAACGCGCGAAATTTTAAATTGGCAACGGGCCAGGCAGCATTTGAAAACCAAAAGGCCCCCATGGAGACTATCAGCATGGTGGCAATAAGAGGTCGCAAAATGCGAGTCAGCGACATGCCCGCTGACTTCAACGCCGTTAACTCGTTTTTTTCAGCCAAGGAACCGAGCGCCATGATGGAGGCGACAAGAATACCCAAAGGCAACGCGAGATTGACCAAGCGGGCCGAGGCATACATCATCAGCTCTGCGATGACTAAAGGGGAGAGGCCTTTTCCAATCAAATCATCCGCGTAGA
>ERZ887851.2680-NODE-2680-length-13715-cov-8.949707_pt1 | contig 13715 bp, 9 predicted proteins | sample MGYA00521100_ERZ887851 | MGnify/ENA primary metagenome ERZ887851 (study PRJEB32303, sample SAMEA104408602) | aquatic metagenome | biome: Brackish water; feature: Pelagic; material: water | place: Baltic Sea | collected 2014-06-06T16:11:00 | depth 11,444 m ...
CGGTCATTCGCTGAAACACCTCATTGGAAGCTTCATCACTTTGGGTGGAATTCAGTAAGCCAACGGGAATGTTGCGCAACAACAAATCATCCACCTGATCTTTCATCAAGGCAATGAGTGGAGAGATGACCAGGGTCAGCCCCGGCAGTAGCAAATTCGGTAGTTGGTAACACAGCGATTTACCGCCTCCGGTGGGCATCAACGCGAGTCCACTTTTGTTCGCCAATACCTGTTCGATGACGGGCACCTGAGCGGGGCGTAAGGTGTCGTATCCCCAGTAGTCACTCAGGTATTTGTGGAGGCGGTCGTTGTTCATGGCGTGCAAAGAGAATGCAACCAGTGGTGTGAATTGCTTGGTTTTTTCCGGAGGTTAAAGCTAATCAAGTTGTGTTGGATCAAGTTGAATATTGAAGAAGCTTTTAGGGTTTATCAGGTGGGTTGAAGTAAAAACAGGCCGCGCTCATCACCATCTAGGGTGTTCGATTTGGATGTGATTTACACATTACCTTTTCAGTCTGAAAATGAATTGAATGAGACCGACGCTTCTATTCTTGGCTTTGATCACGAGCCACTTGACTTTTGGTCAATGCTGTGAGTATACGCTTGTGGGCAATGATTCGTATGGCGATGGCTGGAACGGAGCTTCTTTGAATCTGATGGTCAATGGAGTGCTCACAGAAAGTTTTATTGCGCTCGATGAGGGCAGCAGTTGGACGTTTGAAGTCTGTGATGGCGATGCCATTCAATTGGAATATTTTCCTGGTGAATACGAAAATGAAAACACCTGGTTTTTATTGGGTGGAGCGGGAAATTTAATCGCAGAGGATGGTCCGGAACCAGAGGTGGGGATGACGGATACTTTCGTGACAGATTGCAGTATCGAACCGGATCCGGGGTCGAATCCTTGCAGTGCCATGGAAGGGCAGCTTGGTTGTGTAGAAGTGAACAATGCGACTGCGCCCGGTTCTTCTTACAGCCCTTGGTGTGCCAACTTTCAAGGCGGTGATTTGTGGTTTACGTATGTCGTGCCTGCATCAGGAAGTCTGTTGTTTACCACCGAAAGTGTGGGTGAATTGAACGATACAGGACTGGCTGTGTGGTCCGGTGCATCATGCACGGGACTGCAACAAGTCTATTGTGATGACGATTCGGGTCCTGGTTATTTCTCACTGCTTCCCGCATTCGATGTGGAGCCAGGGACACTGCTGTATCTCCAGTTATGGGGTTACGGAGGCCAGACGGGGGGCGTCACTATATGTGCCATGGATCCGGGAACGGTGGAATTGGAATCCTCGGTATTGCCCATTTTGTTGATCGAAACGAATGAACAAACGATTGGAGAGGAGGATAAAATTACAGCAGATCTCCAAGTAGTGTACAATGGCCCCGGAGTCGAAAATTTCATGACGGACGCCCCTTCGGATTACGATGGAAAGATTGGGATTGAAATCAGGGGGGCGACCTCGGCAGGCTATCCGCAAAAACCGTATGGCTTTGAAACACGGAATCTTGACGGCACCAACAACAATGTGGTGCTGGTGGATATGCCGGCTGAAAATGATTGGGTGCTCTTGAGTAACTTCAATGACCGCTCCTTCATTCGAAACACACTCGCCCAGCATCTCTATGCGAAGATGGGAAACTACGCTCCACGAGCCACCTTGTGTGAAGTGCAGCTCAATGGGAATTACCAGGGAGTGTATGTATTGGGAGAAAAGATCAAACGCGATGCTGAACGCCTGGATATCGCCACGCTCAATCCCGATGAAAATGCGGGGGATGATGTGACGGGAGGTTACCTCCTTCAAATGAATTACTGGAACAATGAGAACAGCTGGGAGCTTTCGTTTAGCCCGCCAGCCCACCCAACCTTCGACGTTCACTTGCGGTATGAAATCCCCAAACCTGAGGTGATCACCCCGAGTCAAAAGGACTACATCGCGGCATTTGTTGATTCCATGGAGACGGCGCTTTACAGCGATGCGTTTGATGACCCCACAGCCGGCTACCGCGAGTTTCTCGATGTGGAATCATTCATTGATTATTTCTTGCTCAACGAATTGAGTCGTAACAACGATGGTTTCAAGAAGAGCCGGTTCTTCCACAAGGACAAGCACAGCAACGGAGGAAAGTTCAAAGCGGGGCCGCCCTGGGATTTTGATTGGGCCTGGAAAAATTTGGCTTCTTGTGAAATTTTTGAAAGTACTGAAGGGGCAGGCTGGGCCCATTTGATCAACAATTGCCCGACCGACAATTACACGCCCGAATGGTATGTGCGTTTGCTTCAGGACAGCACTTTCGGGAACCACTTGAGGTGCCGATACGATGAGTACCGCGCGGAATTCTTGAACATGGATTACCTCGGGAATTACGTGGATAGTGTCTCGAATTTACTCGTCGACGTTCAAGCGAGACATTACCAGAAGTGGCCGTTTTTAGGTGTTGCTACGGCTTCTCCCGAACTTGAACCGATCCCTGAAACGTATGCCGCTGAGATGGAGGCTCTGAAAGATTGGATTGCCGTTCGATTGGAATGGTTGGATGCCAATCTTCCTCAAGAGTGCACCGGCATTTCGATTGACATTGAGCAGGAAAATGGATTGACCAATCGCGTGTATCCGAATCCCAGCACGGGGCAATTTACCATTCAGGACAGGGTTGATTTTTTGAAGGTCTATACGTTGGATGGCCGGCTTATTCAATCGCCTCAGATGCAAGGCCATTCCTCGCCTGTCACCTTCACCATCAATCAAAAAGGGGTGTTTGTGGTTGTTTTTATGAGCGCAGACCAGATGCACTATCAGCGCGTTGTCGTCAAGTGACGTAACGGTTGTGGTCAGCAGGTCACCTTCGTCGACTTCTCGAGGGAAATACCCATTCAATAGGAGTGTATCAAAAGTCACTCGATGTCCTATTTCGGTGATGTAGTTTTGCCTTGTTGAAATTGAATCTTAGTCCAGGAAGCTACACTATAGCCGTGAGGACAGCGACAGTGCACACTACAAGTGCTTGACAAACAGTTCAATAATAGGGAGCCCAAATTCAATGCTTTTTGGCTTGGCCCGACACCGCATGTGGCGTCGGGCCTTTTCAATTATGTTTGTACTCTAACTATTTTATTATGTCCCTGTCTATTCAAGAGCCTTTATGCATTGAAAATCATGATTTAAAGTTGCCTTTCGATGCTGAAATGATCGCTCAGGTGAGAAATCAAGGTCGACTGACGAGATTCAAAGAGGATGCGATAATCTTTAAGGAAGGAGACCAGATGAGCATGGTTCCTATTCTTGTTGAAGGCCGTGTTCGTGTTTTTTATCGCAACGACAATACCGATCGAGAATTGTTGCTTTATTCAGTAAGGCCTCACGAGACAAGCATGTTGTCATGCGTTAGTTTTTTAAGTGAGGAGAATAAAGTCAATATGTATGCCGTGGCTGAAGCAGAATCCGTTCTGCTCTATCTCCCGATGAATACCATGATCCTTTGGTCCAAGACGAAATTGGAGTGGAATCAGCTCGTGGTGGCATCCTTCAGAGAGATATTTGATATGCTGACCCGAGGTCTTCAAAGTGCAGGAACAGCAAGTCTCGAAGAGCGCATTCTGGATTTCTTAAAAATCCGAGTGAATACCGAAAATTCGAATTGCATTTCGATGACACACTTGGAGATTGCCAATAGTTTAGGGACTACCCGAGTTGTTGTGTCGAGAATTTTGAAAACGCTAGAAAGTCAGAGGGTCCTTTCACTGAGGAGAGGTACAGTTGAATTGTTAATTGGCTAACTTCAAGACGAAGGCATGCGGATGCGTCCTGCTTCGTTGTTAATCTGGCGCATTTCAAAATCAGCTCGAATCCGATTTTCAGCCACACCGCAGAGGTCCTTCCGATTCATTGATTCTTCTTTAATCTCATCGTTTCCAATAGTCTCTAAGACGTGCACTTCGATTTGAATCCGACGTACGCGTAACATATTGTACACGTAACTCACCACGGATCCCTTGTCAGCGGTGTAGACAAAAACATCAAGGTCAGTCTTCGAAACGGGTTTGCCGTTCGCCTTTACGTATTGAAATGTCAAGGGGGTAATCCCAGCGTTAGCAGCCGTTGCTATTTGAAAGAATGAGGAGTGAAATGGGAGCATTTCAAACCCATTGTTGGACCGTCCTTCTGGGAAAAAACCTACGTTAATTTTCGACTGATCAACCATCTTAATGGCTGGTTCTAGAACCTCTTTGATGGATCGCTGACGGGAACGATTTACAAATACAAAGCCCAATTGCTCCATCACCCATCCGACACCTTTGACTCCTCTGATGTCCGTGTTGGAAATGACCATGCACGGTGACAAGGCCATGAGCATGAGAGAATCGATGACTCCTTGGTGATGACAGACCACCAATTGCTGCTCATGATTGATCTGTCCGATAACATGCATGCGCACACCAATCACCCGCATCAATATTTTGGAAGCGGGATAGATGATCCAACGTGTGTTGAAACGAACAAACCAATGCCGCGCAAAAGGGAACATCAATAGGCGTAAGACAATACCCGCCAGCAACATCAAGGATGCAATGCACACAATGGCCGACATTCTCAAAGTCGGTAGAATGTGCCCAGAGAGGTCTTCAGATAAAGGCCGATGGGAAGTGGTTGAATGGGACATTTTTCTGCTATTTGGATGTCCTTGTTTTCAATCTAGTCGTGAATAGTGAAGATAAAAACAGTGTAATCATGTTCCAATATAGTCCGTTTTTTTGTAGCCCAAATTCAATGAGGAGCTTTGAATAAATTGTATTCTATTTCGAATTATCCAGTGAGCAATCCAAAAATGTGCGCATCTGGAGCGTGGCTCGTATCCACTCGTTGAGCAGAGACTATGGCACAAATGAACATCACGTTTAAAAACTAAAATGAAAGCATAGGTGCTCCTCGAGTGCGTGGAAACGGAAATACAGGAGCTCTTCTATCGAGTGATTTCTATCGATTGAACGCTCCTTCTGAGGGAGCTCTGAAAGAGCACTCAGCGCACCAGGAGTCTCTTTGTGGATAGCGAATGCGCTTCTTTAACCTGAACCAGATAGACTCCGGGTGACCATCCGCTAATGTCTACTGGGATGCCATCCCAATTGCGTTGTATTTTCATCCTTCCTTGGGGGTCAAAAATGGTAATGGGAGCCAATGGCTCGCAATGCTGCAATGAAAACCAATTGGATGCGGGATTGGGTGCAATGGACCAATCGGATGCTGTTGTGTTTGCTTGAAAGAGGTTGTCATCAATGCCGGTGCCCGTTCCGTAAAGGTAGTATTCGTATTCGGCACGTTGCGGCGACAAACTCATGGCTTCAGAATTGGTTCCGCTGACGTAAAACTTGATGTTGTCACTGCTGAAAGAAGGCAGGCCAACCGAGTAAATTCCATCCGAAGCATACGCATCTCCCTGTGTCCCGTCATCGACCATGGTGACGGATTGAAAATGACTTGCAATGTCTCCGGTACAATAGCGCAACTGAACTTCTTCTGCACCGAAGACAGAAACAGATAGCACGTCGTTGCTAACGTCGGGAGAGCCCACGACGGGCGCTGTTTCAGAAATTTCGGGGTGGTCATAAAGAAATTCCATGCGCGCTTCGACCGTGCTCAAAATCCCGCCAAAACCCCAATTCCCCCACCATAGCGATTCATTCACGTTGGAGGTAAACTGTGGTATTCCAAACAGACCGTTGTTGTCAGCGGCAGCATCAGCGTATGCAAGGCTTTGAAATGCATCAATATCGGCTTGTATCTCATCCGTGTTCATCGACTCTTCCATGATCGTGCGGATGTGTGCGATGTACTGCATTCGATACGTCGGATGGTTAAAAAGATATTCTGTGAGTGGCCTGTTGTCTGCGGCGTCCCAACCGGTCCAAAATGGATCAAATTCATACACTTCGTTCGGGTTCCAATAGCTCCAGCCCATGATGGCACCAACAAAGGAATTGTCAAAGTCCCAAGGAATCATTTGGAACCGCTGCTCGCTGTCCTGGTAGAGATAGTAGTTGTGCACGTAGTATCCGTTGTACGTATCCAAGTTGCTCACGACAGTGTTCACCGCCATCGCCCAGAGGAACCGATCAATATTGAGCACGTCTGAAAGGGATTCGGGGTCGAATTCCAAAGTCGAGATGAGGTCCATTAATCCTTCCCATCCGGTATCAGACTTGATGGTGTAGCTGTCATAATAGGTTACCGAATCCGCTCCTAAGTAGGCGAATGTGGGGTCACCGCCTTCCGTGCCATCTCCTCCGTTGATTCCACAAAAAACGCCTGCGCCGTCTCCTTTGAACAGCGCTCCATCGTTTTCGCCAAAGTGCTTGCTCAAAAATTGCCTATTGATGGATTCTGTATTCACATACATCCCCGTGTAATTGCCTTGGGTATGCAGTGGAATCAAATTGATTTCAGGGGTGGGAAGGTATTTCCGATAGATGCGACTCGCGATGTACTCCTTGCAATACGTCGGGTCGAACCAGGCATTGGCCAACTTGACCTTGTTGTATTCCATGAGTTTTTGCCCCGAAATCCAGTAGTTCATATCCAGGTTATAGGGCACCTTGACACTGCCTTGCTCGTGCGGCAAGCAGAAAGTAGAATTCCCTTTGTAACGAACGCCTACACTGTCCAAAACGATGCCGTCAAATGTCACGGTAGCCGGAAGTCGAAACGACGGATCGGTGAAAAATGACTCGCCTAAAAGGTCATTGTATGCAGGGTCTTCGAAATCGATGTGCAGATGACGCAAATAACTAGGGTCATACAAGCCTCCCGCTGCGTCATAATGACTCTGTGGGTCAAATACGGTCAGGTTTTGAGCAGTAATTAGTGCTGGGAGACACATTAACAACGAGAGAAATAGAGTTCTCTTACGAAATGCCATCAACGTCTTTTGCATGATGTGAAGGTAAAAAAGGAAGCGAAAGAACCTTTAGAATCGCCTCAATTTCATCGGGTTTCACTTGTATTGACGATTGTAAAAGGCAGTCTCATGACGCTCAATGTCCATGGTTATTTCTGTTGGGTGGTGGATTCAAAGGCACCCTCAAGAGCAGCATGAGATCGAACAAGGCTGTCCAATTGATTCAACTTGGCCATGTACACAACGACCTGTCTCTGGTGAAGTTTGATGCGGTCTTTTAGTGCCAATGTTCGAAAGTAGAATTGGAGGTTTGAATAATGTTGCCGAATGGCTTCATCCTTAAAAAACAATCTGTTTTCTTCAATGGAGTTCGTGTCCATTAACATATAATTCAAAAAGGGGTGGGCTTCGTTGTAGTAATTCATCGCGACACCGTCTACGAGATGATTGTTGTCGTCCACTTGTTTGGCTACGGCTTCATAGTAATCGCGTAGTTTCATGTTGACTTCAACGGGGAAGGATTGTATCCGTCCTGAATTGACCAATGACTTGTAGGTAGCATCTACCATGAAAAAGGTGGAATAGTTGTAGACATATCCAATGGAGATTAGACTGTCAACAAAGGCATCATATGGCAGCGCTTGTGCACGTCGATTTTGAATGACTTCGAGCAGTCTAAAGGCCTTTGCATCTCCTTCTAGAATGCGGTCGTAGACAAGATTTAGACTCTGATAATCATGCTCCAAGTCGACCAATAAGGCATGGATATCCACATGGTGAAGGCTGTTGTTTTTTCGATCCGAATTCCATTCGTTCATCCAAAATGACACAGAAATACCCAGAAATACAACTAAGAAATCTAGAAAGTATAGGAATCCAAGTTGATCTGAACGTCTTGTTTTCAGTTGTGTTTTCATCGCACTCATTTCAGGAGTGAAATTAGCCTTCTGAGAACAAAAAGACGACAACTTAGATCAAGATCGTTTGTTTCGTTTTAAGCCAAAACTTGGACGTCCTCCGCTCGTATTTCCTGACTTGGATGAGTTGTCACCACTTGGACGGTCTGATCTGCGCTTCTTACCATAGCCCTCCTTTTTAGGGAAACTGCCAGGACGATCCGTGCTGATGCGTTGTCCGTAGCTCTCTTTTTTTGGGAAGCTACCTGGACTATCCGAACGCTTGGGGCGGTCATCCCCGTCAGAATTCCACTTCTTGGTAAAACCTTCTTTTTTCTTGTAGCCACCCGATCCACCCGATCCACCTGACCCACCTGAGCGACCTGAAACGCCTGAGCCGCCGTAACCACCCGAGCCACCGCGGCTGTCCGAGTCCCTGCGGTTTCCATAACCTCCTGAACGGCCGCCATATCCACCGCGACTAAACCCTTCCTTGCGGTAAGGCTTATCCGGTTCGGCATTCGCTCGTTTGTTCAAATCAGTCTTTGAATCCAAGTTGAGACGTTTCATTTCGCCTGCAACGAGACGGGCAATAAGCTCTTCTCTCGTGAGGTCAGCAAGTTGCTCATCGACCAGTTCAAGATGTTCGGAAGCGATTCCCACAGCGGCGGGTTGATCGCGCAACTCCGTTGCCCAATTTTTCAGGCGGGTCTGCACGATGGTCGTCGCGTCTGGAACAAGGATTTGTTCCATCGAAATGTCCAAGTCACGCGAGAAGCGATTGATGTGTCCCTTTTCTTTCTTGTTGATGAAGGCCAGAGAAACACCTTTTTTACCAGCACGCGCTGTACGTCCTGATCGGTGCGTGTAATAGGCTTTGTCTTCGGGCAACGAATGGTGAAAGACGTGTGTGAGATCGTTGACGTCGATTCCTCGAGCGGCAACATCAGTTGCAATCAACACCTGCAATTCACGTCGTTTGAAACGTTGCATAACGCGATCCCGTTGGTGTTGGGATAAGTCGCCGTGAAGTGCATCCGCTCGGTATCCCTCTTTCAAAAGATCTTCCGCGAGGTTTTGGGTGTCTCGCTTCGTTCTGCAGAACACGACACCATACAAGTCAGGATCAAGGTCGAGAAAGCGGCACATGGCCTCGAATTTATCCGTGTGGCGGACCAAAGCATACTGATGTTCAATGTTAACGTTGACCGAGGTTCCTGGATCAATGCGGACTTCAAACGGGTCTTCCATGTACTGCTTGACCATTCGGCGAATCTCACGTGGCATGGTCGCAGAAAACAACCAAGTTTGTTTGGTGTCTGGAGTAAATTCTAAGATGGTATCGAGTTCCTCCTTGAATCCCATGTTGAGCATCTCATCGGCCTCGTCCAATACGAGGTACTTGATCTGGTCTAGCTTCAAAGCCTTTCGTTTGGCCAAGTCAATGAGACGACCGGGTGTGGCAATCACGACTTGACATGGACCACGCAACTGGCGCATTTGTTCGCTGATGTTGGCTCCGCCATAGACAGCGACGGTCTTGAGTCCCTTAATGTTACCAGCAAATAAGGCCATTTGCTGGGCAATTTGTTGGCCCAACTCTCGGGTCGGCGCTAAAATGAGCGCCTGAACGTGGCTCTCTTTCGGGTCTAGCAGATCCAAAAGGGGCAGTCCAAACGCGGCCGTTTTACCTGTTCCCGTTTGAGCCAAACCAATGAAATCCCGGTTGCCTTCCAGTAGAACTGGAATGGCTTGGTTTTGGATTTCAGTGGGAGTTTCAAAACCGAGTTGACCGATGGCTTTGAGGATCGGGGCCGAAAGGCCTAGGTGATCAAATGATTCCAATAATTCTATACTTGCTGCAAATATCCATCAGTTCGGCTAGAAATGCTTGGAAAGACTTGTCTAATAAAGAATAATCCGCTCAAAGTGAGCTAGTGACGCACGCATAATGGACGGGGAGAGCGTGCGAAATTGCTGTTATTTTCGAACGATAACGAACACAGATCAGGCGTGCTTTGTAAGGGTCAGGCCGTAGTATTTAATTGTCGATGGTCTATTCACAGTGACATGCGGACTCTATTTCGTGTGTCCGCATGTCAGTATGTTTCGTGTGGTTGAATCACGAAGTCTTCAATAATAACGAGAGTATAGCAGGTTCATCTAGCAAAAAGAAACTTGCTGGATTCCTGCAGTCAATTGGTTAGGATTACTCTCCGAAACTGCGTAGAAGTGGCAGATTGCACCCGAATGAGATACAAACCAGGTGAAAGTGCACTCAGGTTCAAGTCTATGGAAGCGTTTGTGACACTCGATTGACTCATAGCCGTTTGTCCGCTGGAATGGATGACATCGATGGATTTAAACCCGACGTCCATGTTGCCGATTTGAATGACGTCTTCGGCTGGATTCGGAAATAATGTCATTGAAAGTACCTCTGCGTCGAAGACGTCAGAGAGGGGTTCTATATTCACTTCATCGGTCACTTTGCAGCCCAAAGCATCAAATACGACAACTAAATAATCTCCAGCCACTAAATCTTCAGGGGCGACTACTTCCAATGTGCCGAGTACATACCAGGTAACCGAATAAGGCTCAGATCCGCCTGTGATCTCAAGGCTTCCGTCATTGCCCGTAATGTTGGTGTTCAGAACCAAAGGATCTCCGTCGGGTGATGTAATATCCACCGTCCAGCTGGTAGAGCAACCCAGCGAATCCGTCACCGTGACTCCATACTCACCAGCTTCCAAGGCATCGAAACTTCCCGTTGTATTGACCATCGGTTCCGTTCCGTCGGAGGCATCGAGAGAGAAACTTAATCCACTTTCTATGCCAATCGTTTGAATTTCAATTGTTCCATCCATGCCATCGACACAAACGTTGTGGGTGATTTCGTAGGTCACGTCAAGGGAGTAGCAAGAGCCGTCATCAAGAACAGCTTCGGAATCATAGTTGCATGCCGTATCATCCATGCATCCCTCCACGGGTGGCAGAAGCACGGCGTCGACGATGTGGAGATACCCATTATCCGTTTCAAAGTCAGCTCCGACAACCAATCCATTGGCGACATAAATGCTATCTCCAATGTGCGATACCTGAAGTGACTCGCCACTTGCCATGGTCAATGACATTCCATCCTCTAAGTCAGATGCCATGTAAAGCCCTTGGGTGAGATGATACAATAGGCCTTCTGTAGTGCCTTCCGTATCAGCCAATACATCCGCCAATTCCAATCCAGCTAAATCGAGGAAGGTGAGCAGTGCGGAATCTGTTGGTGCAAATAAGGTCATGGCTCCAGGGGTGTCCAATGTCTCCAAAAGTCCCATCGCATCCAAAAGTGTAGTGAGAATCGTGAGCTCCTGGTCTTCCAGAGCATCTGAAAGGAAGTAGGTCGGTTGAATCACGGCGTCGATCGTATGAACCATCCCGTTGTGAATGAGGATGTCAGCAGATTGCACTTGTGCGTTGTTCACGTTCACTTCACCGTTCGCTCCGATGGCCACGTAAAGGGCGTCACCGGAGGATGCCTCAACCATTGCTCCGTCTTGAAGGTCAAGAGCAGCGATTAGGGAGTTTTCCACCCAATGAATCCGAATAAAATCCTCCAAACCATCGCCGTAAAGAAGATCGACAATGGTCATGTCGTTCGCATCGATGTAATCGAGAATGGCGGCGTCGGTCGGAGCAAAGAAGGTTAAGGTTCCCAATTCCTCAAACTCTTCGACGAGCCCAGAGTTTTCTAGAGCGATGTTGGCATAGTTGTGACTTGGGCTTGCGCTCAGCCATTCCGAAACGGTGTTAACAGGCATGATCACACCATCGGTCAGATGGACGACACCATTTGAAGCGATGAAATCTGCGGCAACCATCGAAGTGTTGTTGGCAAATTGATTGACGCTGTTAAAGGTCAAAGACATACTCGTGCCCAATGCTGTAATGATGGAATTGCCGTTTTCCCATTCGCTGAATAAGACGGTTTCACCAATCGTGAGATGATATTGAATGAGGTCATAGGCCTGGTCCGAAGTGAGGAAGGTTTCCAAATCCATGCCCAATTCAGTAGCATAGCTTTCAATGGCCGCATCGGATGGGGCAAACAAGGAAACATCTTCTGATTCTTGAAAGGTGCTTGCGAGATCGAAATTGACCGCGATTTGAACCATATGACTGGTAGAAGAGCTATTGGATACAATTTCAAAAACATTCAATTGAGCATGACCAAGTGTGCACGAAAAAATAAATGTTAGTGGGAGCAAAAGGTATTTCATGATTGGGGATAGGGAGGAAATGGTGAATTGCAGAAAAGAAACGACTTGGCTTTGATGCGGAGTGTGCCTTTTGATACACATCGGTCTAATCTATTTTTTTTTGTTGAAAAATGAATGTTGTGTTGATTTCTCAAGGACTGAAACTGTTTTTTTGGTAGGGCTAAATCCGATTGCCATCGCTGGTGGTGTTTGAAGAAGGCCGATTCCTTGTGGAGTTGTAATTTTGAACCATGATACGAGGTGGTCACATCTTAGGCGTGCTTGCATTGGGCTTGCTTTTGGAGGGGAGTGTTTGGTGGTTTTCCAATATAGAAACAGGATCCGATTTGGAAACGCTTCGGCTGGCAGCTCGTTTTTCAGGAAGATTGTCCTTCTTCGCATACCTGGTTTCCTGTTTTTTAATTGCAAGAAGTCATAGATATCGCATTCAATCATGAAATTTATTTCCTTAAAATCCATTGGAACTCACGCCGCGCAGATGTCGCTGTGGACACCACTTTTTCTGCTGCTCCTGACACCGCTGTCGCTTCCAGCGCAGGAGCCGGATCGTATTTTGTTCGGCTTTGAATCGGAAGAAGGTGATGCGTGGCAAATTATTGCTGAGGGGGAGCGTGAGTCCATCGCAATTCGTTGGTCTCGTCAAGATTCGCTCATCCTCGAGTTCGTTGACTTGCTGCAGGATACGGACACCCTCTTGAGCTATGGTTACTACTTACGCGGAGGGGGGACTTCCAATGCGGGCCTGGATTTGAACTCGCTTCACTACCAGAATGCCGAATACCATTTGGAATTCAAGGACGATTGGTCTGCCGATGACGATTACCAGCAAATTGACTTGGAGATGACCGAATTTTCGACAGGAGAAGTGCATTACTTCTTAGCGGATACCTCCACATTGGTGGGTAGCATCATGGAGTTTCGCTACAATGAGTTGGCACGTGAAGTGGAGTTGGGACGCTAGGATGTCGACGCGGACTGATTCAAGCACTGGTCCAGCCACCCCTGCAATTGGCTGATGGTGGACTCAGGAGCGTCGGTTTGAAAGACGAACGCGACGCCTTCCCGTTGAAATGTGAGGTCATATGTGGAGAGACTTCCGTCACGATCGACTTGTTGCTCCCCAATCCATTCTCCTCGTCGAAATGGAATCCCGTAAAGTTCCAATCGGACTTTAAAATAGGCAATCACCCCCCCGGAAGTTTGTTCGAAGTTGATGATGCGCCGTTCAGATTGTGATTCCAGGATGGCCCGCAATGCTTCATTGCCTGAACAAGCGATCAGCGTTGCACGAGGACTCCCTATCGGGCGGCCTTTGATAGACTCTCGAATGCCTTGCCAAGCGGTCATACGCCTTCCGCAAATGGCTTCGACCTCTTTCCATCGGTTGGGGTCGTTGTAGGTCAAATTCCAAAACGGAATGGGGGTGTGATGGCGTGTCATGGTCTCGAGGAGGTATTCCAAAATGCGCGGTAATGTCCGTCGGGATCATACCGTTGCGTTTGCCATTGGAGATCGAATTTGCGATTGGGGCGCGGGTCGTTGCCCAATCCCGCAACGTAAAGCCAGTTTCCTGTGTTGCTGCACGGATCATAGTCGATCAGTTCGCGTTCAAACCAAGCAGCACACGGACGCCAATCCAACCCGAGGTCATGGA
>ERZ887851.2684-NODE-2684-length-13706-cov-20.089517_pt1 | contig 13706 bp, 13 predicted proteins | sample MGYA00521100_ERZ887851 | MGnify/ENA primary metagenome ERZ887851 (study PRJEB32303, sample SAMEA104408602) | aquatic metagenome | biome: Brackish water; feature: Pelagic; material: water | place: Baltic Sea | collected 2014-06-06T16:11:00 | depth 11,444 m ...
GGGCGCGCCTTCAGCCACTCGGCCACTTCTCCATAAACTTGACTACCGTATTCCCTGTTAAACTTGTCAGGCGCGCCCGGTCACGCGTTGCTGCGAAGCCATCGCTTCTTGTCTCTTCGAGACCGCCCTTCGTGCGTCCAAAATGCCTTCGCATTTAGTGATAGATTTCAGCCTAAGGGCTGATATCTAGTCCTGCGGAACGCCTGCAGTGCGTCCAAAATGCATTCGCATTTAGTCAGTCACTCGGCCACTTCTCCATAAACTTTTGATACACTATTTAACCGACCTCAGAAACAACTATGCCGCCCTGAATTCAGCGGCGGCATAATAGCACATTGAGGTAAAAATCAAAGACTGTTATCAGAAGAATCTTCACTGAGGGCCGAATCAGCGCCACCTTTTTCCATTTGGATTCTCTGGTAGATCTCTTCACGGTGAACGGCCACTTCTTTTGGCGCATTTACCCCCAGGCGAACCTGGTTTCCTCGAACTCCTAACACTGTCACGGTGACGTCGTCGCCGATGACCAGAGTCTCTCCGACTCGTCTAGTAAGTATTAACATATACAGCTCCTACACTACTGTTCACCACTCATTGGTGAAAACCATTTCCCTAATCCGCCATACTCACTGCAACACATATAGTGCCCACGGCCAATCCCCCTATTGAACGCTGCTTGCTTTTATTGGTATCTAAACAAGCAACGGAGAACTTATCAGTTTTTACGTAACAAGTCCAAGATCCGACTGCATGTAGGCGTTATTGTTCAAGACCAAATGCCGAATGCAGAGACCTTACTGCCAATTCTAAGTACCGTTCCTCAATTACCACTGTTATTTTGATTTCTGAGGTAGTAATTAACTGAATGTTGATGCCCTCGGCAGCCAGTGCTTCAAACATGGTTGCAGCTACACCAGCGTGTGAACGCATGCCAACGCCAACTATGGATACTTTGACAATTTGATCGTCGGAGTTGACTTCTTTGGCTCCCAGATCTGCTGCAATTTGCTCGAGCAGCTTGGAGGCGCGGGCCAGATCATTGCGGTGCACGGTAAAGGTGATCGTCGCAGAGTCGTCTTTGGCGACGTTCTGCACAATCACATCAATTTCAATATTGGCTTCACTGATGGCGCCTAATACTTTGTAGGCAACGCCGGGCTGATCGGGAATGCCGCGAATAGTGAGTTTGGCTTCGTCGCGATTGAAAGCGATACCTGAGACTACTGGTTTTTCCATTTGCTCGTCATCCTCAAGAGAGATCAGCGTGCCCGGACCATCTTCAAAGCTGGACATTACACGCAGTGGTACATTGTATTTGCCAGCAAACTCGACTGATCGAATCTGCAGTATCTTTGACCCTTGGCTGGCCATTTCTAACATTTCTTCAAAGGTGATCTTGTCCAGTCGCCGAGCGTCTGGCACGACTCTGGGGTCGGTGGTGTAAACACCGTCTACATCGGTGTATATCTGGCACTCATCGGCCTTAAGAGCCGCTGCCAGGGCTACTGCAGTGGTATCTGAGCCGCCGCGACCTAGGGTGGTGATATTGCCCGATTCATCGGCGCCCTGAAAACCGGCCACAACCACGACTCTACCGGCATCGAGGTCGGCGTGAATACGGTGACTGTCGATTTCTTTGATTCGTGCTTTACCGTGGGCTTCGTCGGTAAGAATACGTACCTGGCCACCGGTATAGGAGCGCGCGCCGATACCTGCGGCTTCCAGTGCCATACACAGCAGTGCAATGGTGACCTGTTCGCCGGTGGAGACCAATACGTCCATCTCGCGCAAACTGGGTTCTTGGTGGATCTCGTTTGCCAGACCGATCAAACGATTGGTTTCGCCACTCATGGCCGAGACAGCAACAACGATTTTATCGCCGGACCGGTGCTTGGCCGCGATTTTTTCCGCAACCGCTTTTATCCGTTCAACGGTGCCAACGGAGGTGCCGCCATACTTGTGTACTATTAAACTCATCGAAACGCTATCGCCTCAGATTTATAAGGGCGCAGATTAAACAGTAATCTTACGCAAATGTTAAGAGCCCAGGATAAAAAGCCCTAGGATGCATCGCTTACCCAGCTGTAAACCGACTCCAGTGCTGCGGCCAAATTCTCGGTGCTACCTGCAGCGCCCTGAGCCATATCGGCGCGACCGCCACCTTTACCATCCACCTGGGCAGTGACAAACTTGAGCAGGTCGCCAGCTTTAATTTTATCGGTCAAATCCTGAGTTACACCGGCCACCAGTGCCGCTTTATCACCGTCAACTGCAGCGAGCATAAAGACACCAGACTGAAGCTTTGATCGAACCTGATCGGCGACACCGCGGAGACTTTTGGCATCGGCTCCTTCGACCACTGTAGACAGAACACTAAAGCCGTTGATCTGCCGCAAATCAGCCATCAGATCTGTGCCTGAAGCATTGGCGAGCTTGCTCTTTAGTGCGTCGATCTCTTTCTGCAGTTTACGGTTTTCTTCAACTACCTGAAGGGCTTTGTCGGCGACGCTGTGGCGCGCTGCGCGCAGTGCATTGGCCACATCAGTGACTGTATCCTGCAACGCGTCACAGTAAGCTATAGCGGCTTCTCCGGTGACTGCTTCGATACGCCTTACCCCAGCCGAGACGCTGGATTCAGCGCTGATTTTCAACAGGCCAATATCGCCAGTGCGACTGACGTGGGTGCCGCCGCAGAGCTCAACTGAGAAGTCTCCGCCCATACTGAGCACGCGCACTTCACTGCCATACTTTTCACCAAAGAGGGCCATGGCGCCCTTCTCAACCGCCTCGTCCATGGTCATGACTTCAGTTTCTACTGGCGTGTTGCGCAGGATTTCGCGATTGACCCTATGTTCAATTTCACGAATCTGTTGCGCGCTGATGGGCTCTCCATGGGAGAAGTCAAAGCGCAGACGCTGGCTATCTACCAGAGAGCCCTTCTGGTTAACATGCTCCCCCAGAATCTGCTGCAGTGCCGAATGTAATAGATGGGTGGCAGAGTGGTTGAGGGCTGTTGCTGTGCGCACGGAGCAGTCCACAGTGGCAGTTACAGTCTCGCCAACCTTTAGCTCTCCAGACAATACCTTGCCAATATGCAGGTGATGCTCACCGGCTTTACGGCAATCAGTTATTTCAATTTTCGCCGAGGCGGTCTGCAGATAACCACTGTCGCCAACCTGGCCGCCAGATTCCGCATAGAACGGTGTGCTGCCAAGAATCACTGCAACTTCCATATCCACTCCAGCTGAAGCAACTTCTTCGCCAGCGGAATAAAGGGCAATCACATCAGTGCTATTTTCAAGGCTGTTGTAGCCGACAAATTCGGTGCTGCCTGCAACACGAATGCTGTCGCTGTAATCCAACCCAAACTGACTGGCGGAGCGAGCTCGGGTGCGCTGAGCTTCCATACACTCTTCATAACCTTCCATATCCATGCTGTAGCCGCGCTCGCGGGCTATATCATTGGTCAGGTCGGTGGGGAATCCGAAAGTATCATAGAGCTGAAAAATCAATTCACCGGGAAGTTGTTCGCCAGACAGGTTCTCTAGTGCCGCTTCCAATACCCCCATACCTTTGTCTAGGGTGCGGGCAAATTGCTCTTCTTCTTTTTTGATCGTGACAATAATCTCTTGCTGCATGCTCAGCAACTCAGGATAGGCTTCACCCATCACTTCGCCGAGAGCCACGACCAGCTTATGGAAGAAACTGCCACTGGCACCGAGATTATACCCGTGGCGCAGTGCGCGACGGATAATACGGCGCAACACATAGCCGCGACCTTCATTGGATGGCACAACTCCGTCAACTACTAAAAAGGCGCAGGAGCGAATATGGTCGGCAACCACTTTTAAGGAATTTTCTGACAGATCAGTGACGCCAATTATCTTCGCCGCTGCTTTAATCAAATGCTGGAATAGATCTATATCGTAATTGTTGTGTACGCCCTGCATTACTGCGGCAACGCGCTCCAGACCCATACCTGTATCGATTGAGGGCTTGGGCAGTGGTGTCATCTTGCCGCTGCTGTCGCGCTCGAACTGCATAAACACCAGATTCCAGATTTCGATATAGCGATCCAGATCGTCATCTGGGCTGCCTGGGGGACCACCGGGAATATCATCGCCGTGATCCCAAAAGATTTCGGTGCTGGGACCACAGGGCCCGGTATCGCCCATCTGCCAAAAGTTATCTTCATCGAGTCGCGACAGACGCTTGGGGTCTATACCAATTTCATTGACCCAGATATCTGCAGCTTCATCATCGCTGATATGCACGGTGATCCACAGGCGCTCTTTGGGCAGCTTGAGCACTTCGGTGAGAAATTCCCAGGCAAAGCCAATCGCTTCGCGCTTGAAATAATCGCCAAAACTAAAGTTGCCGAGCATTTCAAAGAAAGTGTGATGTCTGGCGGTGTAGCCAACATTTTCTAGATCATTGTGTTTGCCACCGGCGCGGACACAGCGCTGAGATGAAACAGCACGGTTGTAGTCACGCTTTTCGGCGCCGAGAAAGACATCCTTAAACTGCACCATGCCAGCGTTGGTAAACAGCAGCGTGGGATCATTGCCCGGCACTAGGCTACTGCTCGGCACAATGCTGTGCTGCTTGCCGGCGTAGAAATTTAAGAATGCGTCACGAATGTCGGCGCTTTTCATCATGATTTAGTTCCAGTTCTGAGCAGGGCCTGAGTGGCCAGTGCTCTTAAATAGTAAGTGTTTATATAGTGGACTCTGAAAAATCTTGACTGCCAGAGGGATCGGCTAAAACATGCAGATGCAAATGAAACACAGTCTGGCCCGCTGCGCGGCCATTGTTTACCACCAGGCGAAAGGCTTCTTCAACACCAGCCTGTCGCGCGACTTCACCAGCCACCCACATCAAGTGTCCAAGCAGCGCTTTATCCATTTCACTGGCATCGGCCAGTTTGGCGATCGGTTGGCGGGGGATCACCAGCATATGCACTGGTGCCTGTGGTGCAATGTCGTTGATAACGATGCACTGGTCATCCTCATAGAGAATCTCTGCCGGAATTTCTCGATTGATAATTCGGGTAAATAGGGTTGGCGTTGAATCGACCATAGGAATCACTCTGAAGTTAATGCAGTGGGGGCTATTTTCCCGATTCGCGGAGTTTCTCATCGGCAGTTAGTTGCCGTGCTTCAGACTCCAGCATTACCGGAATGCCCTCATTGATGGGATAAGCCAAACCACTGGCACGGCAGACTAATTCCTGTTTGGCTTTGTCATACTCAAGGGGCGCCTTGCTGACAGGGCAAACCAATATACTGAGAAGCTTTTTATCCACGATTAAATTGTCCATTTGAAAACCGCGTTAGTTTACGCAAAATGAGGCCTAACTGCCATTATGTAGGGTAAATAAGCTGTGACTAAAAACCGGAGCGAAAATAGGAGACGAGTTAGGAAAGCCGCAGACTATTTACTCTGAGTATTTACCCTGACTTTTTATCCTGAGTAAGGGCCGTTATTATTGCGCCGGAGATTGCGCCGGAAAGGATTCTAGAACCAGCGCCGGATCTATGCGCTGGTTGAGCCAGTTCATCCGCCAGTCGAGATGTGGGCCTGTGGCTCGTCCAGTGGAGCCAACTCGCGCTATGGGCTCGGCCTGCTGCACTCGATGACCTTCTTCCACCAGTATCTCGCTGAGATGCAAAAAACTTGAGGAGAGACCATGGCCATGATCAATAATTAAGGTGCCGCCGGAATAGAACAGATCATCATGAGCCATGCGCACGACCCCAGCTGCAGGCGCTTTAACAATGGTGCCATTAGGCGCTGCGTAATCGAGACCGTAGTGGGGGCTTTTCGGGACACCATTATAAAATCGCTGACTGCCATAGACTCCGGTAATCGGTCCATCCAATGGTTTGATAAAGCCGGACAGGAAATCGGTTTTGTCGGTCACTAGGCGACGCGCCTGAATAACTAGCGCTGCGTCAGACTGAATACGCTGCAATTGCCCAGCTGGAGGTTCGACCGTGCGCTGGGGCACGCCCTCAACTTTCTGAATATTGTAATTTCGCGCGGCAACCTTAAACGCTTCCGTCGTCTTAACACCCGTCAGATCGGTCACCACAAAGGTAGAAGTAGCTGGCGCATTGCGACCCAGACCAAACAGAAACTGGCCGTCAGCAGTGGTTTTAATTATCTGTCCCTGATAGCTAAGGGTCGTACCAGACTCAACCTGCCCCAAGAGCAAACTGCCCTGCTGCCAACTGCCGTGCCATTTGATCAACGGCTTGTTAACCAGTGCCTCGGTAATAGGTGCATCGACACTGGCCCGAGGCACGGAGGCAAAAATCAGGCTGATCAACAACACAGCAAATTGAGAGTAGGATGGACGTCGCATTTACAGGGCCCTAGACAAATCCACCAGAGCCTGGGGTATTGTCAGTTAGTCGATGTCTTTTTCCAGTACCGGCTCTTCAAGCGCCACAAAGGCCTCAATACTGGCGATACGACAACTATAGCCTGAACCTCCCATCACCGAAAGTCGATCGAAGCGAGCGCAAAGCCTGCCACCACTGCGATAACTCATATAACCGGAACGCTTAATACCAGGGCATTCTGTCTGTAGACGCAAAATCGCGGTTTTTTTACCGTACATGGTTATAAGTGCAGTTTTATCATCGATAAATTTAATCCGTTTTATGCGACTCGATGGCACGCAACCATTGCGGACTTTCCAACCGGCAGAACCGGCCTCTTGATCGATGGCTCTAATTTGGTCAGATAATGATTTTTCCGCGCCTTCAGTGGCAATGGCAGGCGCAGAGCTATCTGAAGTTTCTTCGGAATGACTGTCAGCAGAGTAACTGACAGCGCTGACTAAAAAGATGCTAAACAGGAAATAGACTAGGGACAAAGGATATTTTATTACGTTCATCTTGACCTCCATGGCGAGATGAAGATAGGCCAACTCAATAGAACCATTGACGGCCTATCTATAGAGGCACTACAGTCCTCTTATTCACTAAAATAATATTCATGTATACATATGACTCAGAGCAGCCGCTTTACCCCACCCTCAATGCTAAAAAACCCTCATATACAGAGTATTTTGAACAGCCTTGGGCCAAGAAAAATTCGCGCTAAGCGGCTGACTAAGAAATTAGACAGCGAAATGTTAACTCTTACTGCAAAGGATGGGACGCGTTTATTGGCCGAGTATGATCGCAGCCAAACACCTAACCAGAGTCTGATTGTTCTGATTCATGGCTGGGAGGGCTCGAGCCAGTCCGCCTACCAGGTGACCACTGCCAACTATCTGTTAAAGCAGGGCTTTGATGTACTACGGCTAAATCTGCGTGACCACGGCGACAGTCATCACCTTAACTTCGAATTATTTAATTCGACCATGACCAATGAGGTGGCTGAGGCAATCGCCTGCTTCTTTGAGACACATGACTATGAAAAGCGTTTTTTGGCAGGGTTTTCACTGGGCGGAAACTTTACCCTACGCATTGCCGCAGATCATGGAACTAGCTTAAAGCTAACAGCTGCTGCAGCTATCTGCCCTCCAGTAGATCCTACCAATGCTATGACAGCGCTGGATAATACCCTGTTTATCTATGAACGCTATTTCTTTTATCGCTGGTCCAAGTCCCTGCGCAAAAAAATTGCTCACTTTCCTGAACATGGGTTCGAGCATATTTTAAATAGCGCGCGCACCATTGAGGATATGAATAGTTTCTTTATTGATCGGCATACGCCTTTCAAAGACGCCAAGAGTTATTTTGAAGCCTACTCTCTTATTGGCGATCGATTACAGGCCCTCGCTATACCGGCTTATCTGATTGCCTCAGAGGATGACCCGATTATTCCAGCGGAAGATTTGCAACAGATTAATTGCCCAGAAAAACTAACGATTGAGTTGCAGGAGTACGGTGGCCACTGCGGCTTTATTAAAAACTTGTCAGCCCACAGCTGGGTCGAGAATCGCCTTGTGGATTTGTTTCGCGGCTACCTCTGAGGACAAGGCGGCGGAACGCTCAGTTAAACGTGGTTAATCAAAAAAATCGGCTTCGTCCGCAGACTCATCTAGACAGCCGGCCAACGCATATTTGATCTGGTCATAGCTAAACCCGCGATATTGTAAAAAGCGCATGCGCTTAGCTGTCTCTCTCTGGTCTGCCGCCTGCCGTCGCCCAAATTTGCGCTGCGCTACCTCTCGAGCCAACGTCATCCAGTCCACATCTGCTTCCTCCAAAGTCTGCCCCACCAGCTCGTCTGCAATGCCTTTCTGGCGAATATCCTGACGAATACGAGTTAGACCATGGCCGCGCAATATTCGCGAACGCAGAAAGGCTTCGGCAAAGCGCGCATCGGATTGCAACCCTTCATCGGCCAGACGCTGCAACACCTCGTCAATGGCACTGTGTTGATCAAAGCGCTTACTTAGCTTAGTGGCCAATTCAGCTCGTGAGTAATCGCGACCTGTCAGCAGGCCCATTGCGTAATTACGCATCTTAGCCGGAGTAATATCTGCAGGAGCATCTAGCATAGCGGTGTATTTACCATTCTATTTCTAAATCGCGAACGCACAAAAAGCGCCCAGGGGCGCTTTTTGCTTAATCATGATCAACTCTGTTTCCGAGACAGACAAACCGAGAGTTACTCCTCGGTTGCCTTGCCAGCTGACTTCTTGTCCGCGACTGGTACTGGAGCACCCATCTCTTTCTCACGGATCATGGCTTCAATCTCAGCCGCAATCTCGGGGTTCTCCGTGAGGTAAACACCTACATTGGCTTTACCTTGGCCTATCTTATTGCCCTTGTAAGCGTACCAGGCACCGGATTTATCGATCAGGCCATTTTTGACACCCAGGTCAACCAGCTCTCCATTGCGGTTAATGCCGCGACCATAAAGAATCTGGAATTCAGTTTGTTTGAACGGCGGTGCAACTTTGTTTTTTACCACTTTAACCCGGGTTTCATTGCCGACAATCTCGTCGCCATCTTTAACCGCTCCAATGCGACGGATATCCAAGCGCACGGAGGAGTAAAACTTCAGCGCGTTACCACCAGTAGTGGTCTCTGGGTTGCCAAACATCACACCAATCTTCATGCGGATCTGGTTGATAAAGATAACCAGACAGTTAGCATTTTTAATATTACCGGTCAGTTTACGCAGCGCCTGAGACATCAGTCGAGCTTGCAGACCAACGTGATGGTCGCCCATATCGCCTTCGATTTCCGCTCTTGGGGTCAGTGCCGCCACCGAGTCAACAACCAGTACATCACAGGCGCCGGAGCGGACTAACATATCCGTTACTTCCAGAGCTTGCTCACCAGTATCCGGCTGTGAAACGATCAGATCGTCGACCACAACGCCCAACTTCTCTGCATACTCAGGATCCAATGCATGCTCTGCGTCAATAAAGGCGCAGGTTCCGCCGGCCTTTTGCGCTTCGGCAATAACTTGCAGGGTCAATGTGGTTTTACCCGATGATTCAGGGCCATAGATCTCAACGATACGCCCTTTCGGCAAGCCGCCAATGCCAAGCGCAATATCCAGCCCCAGAGAACCAGTAGAAATAGCAGGAATTGCCTGACGGGTGCCTTCACCCATGCGCATTACAGTGCCTTTACCAAACTGGCGTTCAATTTGCCCCAGTGCGGCTTCTAGTGCTTTAGACTTGTTCGCATCCATTGTTGTGACCTCGAGATAAATTCAATTAGATTAAGTTGGCAGACATAGAAAAGACCATCAACTGTATGGTTATACAGTATTACATCCAGTAACCTGATGCAACAGTTCTTGCAGAGAAATTTCGATAGCCTGTTCACGAACCGCGGTGCGATCCCCAGACAGCAAATATTTTTTTGCGCTGACACCTGCAGGACTCTGCCAGGCAAACCAGACAGTGCCCACGGGTTTGTCGTCGGTGCCGCCACCGGGACCGGCGATTCCACTTATAGCCACAGCATAATCTGCATTGGCGGTGGCCGCCGCTAAGGCGACCATGGACCGCACCACTGCTTCGCTCACTGCACCTTGACTGGCTAACATATCCTGGGGCACCCCAAGCAATCTATGCTTGGCGCTATTGGCATAGGTAACAAATCCGCAATCAAACCACGTCGAACTGCCGGCCACCGCAGTGATCGCATGGGCAACACCGCCACCAGTACAAGACTCCGCGGTGGTCACCTTGGCCTCGCATTGTGATAGCGCGGTGCCGAGTTTTTCGGCTAGATAATTTATCGCTTGGCTCATCGGGGAAGTGTATCTCGCTTTGTTTTACTCAGACAGCCCTTTCGCGTTAATAGGCTCGCTTTATGACGCAGATGCACGCCGCAAACAAACTCACAGTGAGTCGTGCCGGGACTGCATAATTTGCGTCTCAGGTACTATACTGTCGCAAGCTTGTCGCCAGATCAGATTGCGAGGATCAGAAAGCGCCTAAAGACTCGCGACACCAGACTGCCGGATAACGAACGCTCCACTTTAAACAAGGACTCAACATTGGCCCAGCAAGAACAGTACACACCGATGATGCAGCAGTTTTCGCGCATCAAGGCAGACCACCCCAATGACATTCTGTTCTACCGCATGGGTGACTTCTATGAGCTGTTTTTTGACGATGCCAAGCGTGCCAGTGAGATTTTAGATATCACACTTACCGCCAGAGGCAAGGCCAATGGCAACCCGATCCCAATGTGCGGTGTGCCCTATCATGCTGCGGAAGGCTATCTAGCCAAGCTGGTAAAACAGGGTCATTCAGTTGCCATCTGCGAACAGGTGGGGGACCCAGAGACCAGCAAAGGACCGGTGGAACGCCAGGTTATGCGCGTCCTGACTCCCGGGACTATTAGTGACGAAGCCCTGCTCGACGCCCGTCGCGACAATCTTTTAGTGGCCATCACCCGCCTTGATCAGACCACTGGGTTAGCGTCTCTAGACATGAGCAGCGGCCGCTTTCAACTGCTGGAACTGAGTTCTGAAGAAGATTTGGTAAGCGAACTGCAGCGTTTAAATCCGGTGGAAATCCTCCTCTCCGAAACTCTGCCCGACTCGGAGTTTTTCAGCGCCCGCAAAGGCATCAAGCGACGCCCAATATGGGAATTCGATTTAGATAGCGCCCTGAGATTACTCAACAAACAATTTGGCACCCGAGATTTGAGCGGCTTTGGCTGTGATCATTTGCCGGTGGCGATTAGCGCAGCAGGCTGCTTATTACAGTATGCCAAAGATACCCAGCGCGGCGACCTGCCCCATATTCGCAGCATAATCGCCGAGAACAATAGCGACAGCGTCTCTTTGGATGCCTCCAGCCGCCGCAATCTCGAACTCGACACCAATATGACTGGCGGTCCTGAAAACACCCTGTTTGAAGTACTGGACACCAGCGCCACCACCATGGCTAGCCGTCTCTTGCGCCGCTGGCTCAATCGCCCACTGCAGCACCTGCCAACGCTGCAGGCCCGCCAGCAGAGCATCGCCGGTCTGCAGCACAACTATCTCTATGAAGTGCTCCACGGACACCTCAAACAGATTGGCGACATGGAACGGATTCTCACTAGAGTTGCCCTGCGCTCAGCGCGACCCAGAGATCTTACTCGCCTGCACCAATCCCTAGCCGTACTGCCCCAGCTCGCCACCAGTCTGGCAAATCCATCCACTGCACATTTGGGCGACTTGGCAGCCGCGGCAGCACCCATGCCTGAACTGGTGCATCTGCTGGGCAGCGCAGTGAAAGAAAATCCACCGGTAGTAATCCGTGACGGTGGCGTTATCGCCGACGGCTACGACAGTCAGCTCGATGAACTCCGCGCACTCAACACCAATGCCGGCGATTTTTTGCTCGAACTTGAAGAACGAGAAAAAGTCCGCAGCGGCATTAGCACATTAAAAGTCGGCTACAACCGGGTCCATGGCTACTATATTGAGATTTCACGGGGCCAGAGCGACAACGCGCCAGTAGACTACATTCGTCGACAGACCCTGAAAAATGCCGAACGCTTTATCACTCCAGAATTAAAAGAATTTGAAGACAAAGCCCTGAGTGCCAAAAGCCGCTCACTGGCCCGGGAGAAATATCTCTACGAACAATTGCTCGAGCAACTCAATGATAGCCTGGCAGCACTGCAGAACTGCGCCGCCGCCATCTCTGAAATTGATGTGCTGACCACCCTCGCCGAACGAGCACACAGCCTTAACTTTTGTCAGCCCAACCTAACTCTTGAGCCGGGCATCTCGATTCAAGGCGGCAGACATCCAGTCGTGGAAAAAGTCTCCAGCGACCCCTTTGTAGCCAATGACCTTGAGATGCACAACGAGCGCAAAATGTTGGTGATTACCGGCCCCAATATGGGCGGTAAATCCACCTATATGCGCCAGGCCGCACTGATCGTTCTGCTCGCCCAAATTGGTAGCTTTGTGCCAGCCGCCGGCGCGACCATAGGCCTAGTAGACCGTATCTTTACCCGCATCGGCTCCTCCGATGATCTCGCTGGTGGCCGCTCCACCTTTATGGTCGAGATGACCGAAACCGCCAATATTTTGCACAATGCCAGCGACCGCAGCCTAGTGCTAATGGACGAGGTAGGCAGGGGTACAAGCACCTTCGACGGGCTCTCCCTGGCCTGGGCCTGCGCCTACCATCTAGCGGAAAAAGTCCGCGCCTTCACGCTTTTTGCCACCCATTATTTTGAACTCACATCACTGCCAGAAAAAGTTTCGGGTGCCTGCAATATTCATCTCGGCGCCACCGAATACAACGAAAATATCGTCTTCCTGCACAGCATCGAAGAGGGCCCAGCGAATAAAAGCTACGGCATCCAAGTTGCCAAACTCGCCGGCCTGCCGGAAGAAGTGATCAGCCTCGCGCGTCAAGAACTGGCCCTACTGGAAGCCGGCAGTCACGCAGTGATAACCCCTGCCGCAGCGGAAAAAGCACAGCCAGCTAGACCCTCACAGCCGAGCCAGAGCGAGCTGTTTTTGCCCTCGATTAATCCAGAGTTGCAAAAGCGCCTCGAACAACTCAAGCCCGACGACCTCTCACCGCGAGACGCATTAGAGCTGCTCTACGAACTAAAAAAACTACTCTAATCCAAAAAGGTATAAGTTGGCGGCAAAAAAGCGCCAGCTGCCATTCACAGGGCTGAAGTAGCTGTTATAATGCCGCCCGAAACGGCCCACCAATATTTTTACGAGAGCGAGACCATGACCTTTATCGTCGGCGACAACTGCATCAAGTGCAAACACACAGACTGTGTAGAGGTTTGTCCTGTTGACTGTTTTTACGAAGGCCCCAACTTCCTGGTAATCCACCCAGACGAGTGCATCGACTGCGCCCTCTGCGAGCCGGAATGTCCCGTAGGCGCCATCTTTGCAGAAGACGAAATACCAGAAGGACAGGAAATATTCATCGAGCTCAACGCCGAACTCGCTGAAGTCTGGCCCAATATTACCGAACAGAAAGACGCCCCCGCCGATGCAGCAGAGTGGGATGGTGTAGAGAACAAGCTCCAATATTTAGAACGCTAACTGCTGCTGTAAATAGCAACTAGCTGGAAGATAGAAAGCAATTTAAAGGTAATAAAAGAAAAGTAGTTCGCGTAATTACGCACCCGTAGCTCAGCTGGATAGAGTAGGTGGCTTCGAACCACTTGGTCGGGGGTTCGAATCCCTCCGGGTGCACCATTTTTATTAGTAACCCATTGTTTTCCTTGTGTATTCTTGTA